>Ga0299914_10000050_pt1 | contig 69822 bp, 70 predicted proteins | sample RVTome_10_FD_201361 | JGI IMG/M metagenome (GOLD analysis project Ga0299914, IMG submission 201361) | Soil microbial communities from uranium-contaminated site in the Upper Colorado River Basin, Wyoming, United States - RVT153D57 (version 2) ... | reverse complement strand
CTCCTGAGCGGTATTTGCGAGCTTTGTCACCCGCAGAATCTCGCTTCAGGCGGACGAAACCGCGCCTCGGATGACCCGGGGCGCGGTTTCTTCATGAACGATTCGGGCTAACGGGAGCACCGGCGCCTGATTGGGACAGCCTGTTAGCGGCGGTGGTTGATATTTCACCTGGCAGCACTGAGGCTACTGCCTATCACCGGGCAGCCGAGAAGTTTCTCACGGCGATGTTCTATCCGTCGCTCTCGGCTCCAAGGATTGAGTCGGAGCTCCATCAAGGCCGGAAGAGAGTTGACATTCGATACACGAACAATGGGATCGGCGGTTTCTTTGGTTGGGCGCAGACGAACTACAAGCCCCAGCCATATTGCTTCGTTGAGTGTAAGAACTATAAGGGTGACCTGAATAACGATGCGCTCGACCAAATCTCCGGACGGTTCAGCAAAACGCGAGGTACGTTCGGGCTGCTGCTCTGTCGCACGTTCGAAGACAAGGATTTGTTCGTCCAAAAATGCTGCGATACTGCAAGTGATGGGCGAGGGTTCGTAATTGTCCTCGACGACAATGACTTACGTGAGTTGGTCGAAGCTAGAAATGAAGACGACGAGCACGGAACCCGAGCGGTCTTCGACTACATGACCGATCGATTCGCCGAAATCGTATAGGCGGATCATGCTTAGTTTTACGACAGCACCGCGCCCGGGTATTGGAGTCTCCCCCTCTTCTGGCTCAAAATCCCCCGGCTTTGACACACGGGTGCGCAAGGGGTCCCCACTGCCATCAACTGCGGCACGCACACTTGAAAAGCTTTGCCCCACTGCGTGCGTATACCGGGCCAGCATCGTCTCGACCCGATGCCCGACGATCTCGGCTAGGTCGGCGTCGTTGATGCCGCCGGCGCGGAGGTGGGTAACGTAGCTGTGGCGGCACTCGTGGGGGCGGATGTCTAGGCCGGAGGCTTCCTGGGAGGGCTTCCAGAGATCGCGGTAGAAGGTGCGCTCGCGCCAGAGGCGGCCTCTTGGGGTTGGGAAGAGGAGCTGGCATTCGGGGCCGTTGAGGTTGATCTGGGCTTCGAGCATCCAGGCGAGGGTCGCCGGTACCGGGACTACGCGGCCAGCGTCGGGCTCGCCATGGTCGGTCTTCGTGCCCTCGAGGATCCGTCCCTCGTGGGCGGTGCGGCGAACTTGAAGCGTCTCGCCGTCGAAGTCTTCGCGGCGAAGTGGGAGCACCTCCCCCAGCCTCAAGCCGGTGTCGGTGAAGACGCGGACCATCGTCTCGTAGCGACCCGCCGCTTTCGCGAAGCGGTGCATCTCCTCGAAGCTGAAGACACGGATGGGACGAGGCTTTTTCTTCGCTCTCGGATCGTTGGCGCGGATGCGGATGCCCTTGAACGGGTTGAGGTCGCAGACTTCGTCGGTGATTGCGTCCTCGGCCATCGCCGAGAGCGAGCGGAGGATGCCGACGGCGCCGGTGGTGGCGCGACCTTCGTTCCTGAGCATGTGGTCGACCAAGGCGAGGGTGTGGCGGCGGCGCAGCTCGTGCAGCGGCCAGTCCTTGAGCGGGATTCCCTCGATCTCCACGTCGAGGACTCGGCTGATTCGATGGTCGTAGGTGGCGTTCGTGCGTTCGGCGCGTGGATGGCGTTCGGTCCAGGTGGCGGCGTAGTCGCCGAGGGTGTCGGGCTTCTCGGAGATGCCGTAGGCCTCCTCGATCGCCCGCTGCGCGTCGGCCTTGCGCTCGAAGGTGCCCTTGCCGCGGTTCCAGGTCGGCTTCGCGATGTGGTGCTTGCCATCGCGGCCGGTGTACCGGGCGACCCAGACGATCGTCCCTGAGGGGTTTCGCCGTTTGAGCGGTGACTCGCGCCTCATGCCGCCTCGTCTCGGTGCCGTGCGAGGAAGTCCTCGACGTCGGCGGGGTCGATCCGTCTGGCGGCGCCGAGCTTGTAGCTGGGGAGCTCGCCGCGCCTGATCCAGTTGCGAATCGTCCGGTCGGACACGGCGAGGTAGGCGGCCAGGCTACGCTCCGTGAAGAAGGCTGGCGACGTGTTCCGCTTCATGCCCCTGTTGTCCAGACAGGCCGCCAATTGCATCGGCCGAGACCGAAGTTCATAGCCATGACCTTCGGTCTCGCGATGACCTTCGGCCGCACTTCCCTGGGCGGCCATACAGGCGGCGGTTGCACGGCAAAGCCGTGCCAGAATCCGCCGCCGGCCGCCCAGGGAACAGGCCCCTCTCAGGCGGCGCACCCGAGGGTGCATAGTGTGTCGTGCTGTGGGGTTGGTGCTTCAGCGAGCTTTAGGTCGACTGCAAGCGCCGTCCCTAAGTCCTGGAGAGACGAACCTGACGGCCTTCGCTGGTTTCGGGCTCCGTCCTGAGCTGGAGCGTGGATGAGACTTTCTGGTCTTGGTCTCATTTGGCTTGGGTTGACTCGTCGATGGCTTGAAAGCCGCCGACTCGCGTCGTGCCCGGACGCCAGACGATTCCCTCCATGAGCCGCTCGACCGGGACGTCGAGAGCGCCGGCGAGCTTCGCCAGCGTGTCGATCCGCGGCAGACGCACACCGCGCTCCAAGATCCCGATTTGGGTCCGATGCAGGGAAGCCAGCCAGCCGAGCTCTTCCTGGCTGATTCCGGCCTCGTGACGGGTGTGGACGAGGTTCGCTCCAAAGCGTTCGGCCACGCCCATCAGCCGCATCTCCGCAGCCGGATCTGGTCCCTCACGCCGAGTAGCGCGGCGTGCTCCGCTACGACTCGCTCGTATTCGTTGGTTCGGTCGATCGTCTCCGCGAGGTCCGTGAGGACCTGGCGAACATCAGCGTCCGGGACGATCGAGGACGAATCGAGCGCCGAGAGCAGCTTTTCGTAGGCCGCTTCTTCTCGATGCAGGCGAACCGGCTCGCGCAGTTCGTCGGGATATTCCGCCAGCTCGTCGCGAATGCCGTCTCGTGCCATCGTGAAGACGCCTCGCAGGAACCGACTGTCATTTCTCGGAATCTTGAGAGCGACTGATTGGCCGCCACCCGTAGGGTTCTTTCTAGCCATGAGGAGCTGTGCCTCCTTGTGGTCAGGCGGCCCGTCGTGTTCGCGCACGGCGGGTCGCCGCTTATGTTTTGAGATCTCAGCCTAGCAAGTTGTCCAAATCTATTGTGACGCCTCGAACTCCCCAAGACCCCAAATCCCAGAAGGCTCTTGGGAGCGCGATCCGCCAGCTGCGCAACAAACGCGGCGACAGCCTCCTGGCCCTGGCCGAGGAAGCTGGGATCACGAAGAACATGCTTTCGCTGATCGAGCGCGGGGAAGGCAATCCGTCTTGGGCGACCGTGCATGGGATCGCGAAGGCGCTGGGGGTCTCAGTCGCGGAGCTGGCGAAGCTCGCCGACGACGAAAAATGAGACAGAAATGAGACACCGACGCCCCGGAACGCCTCGGAATCGACCGGAGCGCCGCGGAACGCCTCTCCGCCCCGCAGCCCAAGATCTGGCTCCACAAAAGGAAAAGGCTGGCATCTGCCGGCACTCCTCCCCATGCGCCCGACGAGAATCGAACTCGCGACCTTCGGCTTGAAAGACCGACGCTCTTTGGTCCCCGTGAAGGGACCGTTGACCACTGAGCTACGGGCGCCCTACGTCCCTTACTTTATCGGCGTGAACGTCTTCGAGCATTGCCGCAGGGCATGGATCTAGGGCTGGAGGGGCGGGTCGCGCTGGTGATGGGCGCCAGCCGCGGGATCGGGCGCGCGATCGCGGCGGCGCTGGTCCGGGAGGGCGCTCGCGTGGCGATCGCCAGTCGGTCGCGCGAGCGGATCGAGGAGGCGGCCGAGGCGATCGGTGAGGCCGCTCGGCCCTTCGTCGCCGACGCCGCCGACCCGGAGCGGCTCGCAGAGCTCCCCGCCGAGGTCGAGTCCGCCCTCGGCCCGATTGAGATCCTCGTCGCCAACGCCGGCGGCCCGCCTTTCGGCGGCGCCCTCGAGCACGACCTCGACGAGTGGGAGAGCGCCTACCGCTCGCTCGTCCTCGCGCCGCGGGTCCTCGCCGGCGCCGTCGTGCCGGGGATGCGCGAGCGCGGCTGGGGGCGAATCGTCAACGTCGGCTCCAGCTCGACCCGCGAGCCGATCCCCGGCCTCAACCTCTCCAACGCCCACCGCATGGCCGCGGTCGGCTTCCTCAAGACCCTCGGCCGCGAGGTCGCCGCCGACGGCATCACGGTCAACACCGTCGCCACCGGCCGCTTCGCCACCGATCGCCTCGCCGACGCGGCGGGCTCGCTCGACGCCGCCGAAGCCGCCGCTCGCGAGGGAGTCCCCGCCGCGCGCCTCGGCCGTCCCGAGGAGTACGGCGACCTCGTTGCCTTCCTCTGCTCCGAGCGCGCCGCCTACCTCACCGGCACGACGATCCCGATCGACGGCGGCCTGCTGCGCTCCGCCTTCTGAGGTCGACGGGCGATTTCCCTCGCATTGCGTGGGAGGTCGGCCCGTCGGCGGTCGGTCAGTCCTCTTGCCGCTCCCGCATCGACGGGAACAGCACCACGTCGCGCATCGTCTCGGCGCCGCTGAGGATCATCATCAGCCGGTCGATCCCCAGCCCCGAGCCGCTCGCCGTCAGCATCCCGTATTCGAGCGCCCGCACGAACTCCTCGTCGTGCTCGTGCGGGGTCGGCTCCGCCCCCGTTTCCTGCCGTTCGCGCTGTTCGACGAAGTGGCGCCGCTGTTCGATCGGGTCGTTGACGTCGGTGCCGCCGCCGGTGATCTCCATCCCGGCGACGATCCCGTCGAAGGCCGCCGCCAGCAGCTCAGGGTGCTCGGGCACCGGCTTGACCAGCGGCCAGATCGCCAGCGGCAGGTCGATGATGAAGGCCGGTTGGATCAGCTTCGGCTCGACCAGCTTGCCCTGCAGCTTGTCGACCAGCGCCGCCCAGTCGTCGTCGGGCTCGGCGTCCTCGCCGGCGATCTCGGCCAGCTCGTCGCGGCTCGCCTCGGTGATGTCGACCCCGGTCTCTTCCTTCAGCAGGTCCTGCAGGCGCAGCCGCGGCCAGGGCGGCGCCAGGTCGATCGTCTCTCCGCCGCGCTCGACCTTGGTCGTCCCCAACACCCGTTCGGCCACGTCGGAGACGATCCCCTCGGCGACGTCCATCACGCCGTGGTAGTCGGCGCCGCTGACGAACCACTCGAGCATCGTGAACTCGGGGTTGTGCTGCGGCGACATCCCCTCGTTGCGGAAGAACTTGCCGAGCTCGTAGACGTTCTCGAAGCCGCCGACGATCGCCCGCTTCAGGTAGAGCTCGGTCGCGATCCGCAGGTACAGGTGCCGGTCGAGCGCGTGGTGGTGGGTCTTGAACGGCCGCGCCGCGGCGCCGCCGGTCATCCGCTGCAGCACCGGCGTTTCCAGCTCGACGTAGCCGCGTTCGTCGAGGTGGTCGCGGATCGCCTTCACCACCTTGGCCCGCAGCGCGAAGATCTCGCGCGAGCGCTCGTTCGCCATCAGGTCGAGCTCGCGCCGACGGTAGCGCACCTCCGGATCGGAGATGCCGTGGAAGAGATCGGGCGGGTCGCGCAGCGCCTTGGCCAGCAGGGTGCACTCGCGCACCTCGATCGCCAGCTGGCCGCGCTTGGTCACGTAGAGATGCCCCTCGACCCCGACCAGGTCGCCGATGTCGAGGTCCTCGATCCGGTCGAACGACCGACGTCCGATCTCGTCGACCCGGGCATAGGCCTGGATCGTCCCGGTCAGGTCGCGCAGGTCGAAGAAGGCGGTCTTGCCGTGGCCGCGCTCGCCCGTCACCCGGCCGGCGACCCGATAGCTGAACTCTTCGTGCGGGCCCTCGCCCAGCTCGGCCGGGTCGTGGGCGTCGAGGACGTCGCCGATCCGGTTGCGGTCCGGAAAGGAGAAGGGGTAGGGGTCGATCCCTTCGGATCGGAGTCGTTCTACCTTCTCGAGGCGCTCGGGCTTGCTCAACGGCAAGCTCTCAAGGCGCGACGCCGACGGTTACCCGCTCACCACCCATGTAGTCGCGCATCGTAGTCGCATCGCGCAGCATCTCCCGCATCGCCGGCCCGTGGTGCGTGTCGTGCTCCATCGCCAGCCGCCAGCCGCTCGGCGTTTCCTCGATCAGGCCGCGGATCACGCCGAGCCCGTCGGCGCCGCAATCGCCGGTGACGGCGATCCGCGGCTCGCGCTGGATCTCCGGCGCGCGGTCGTTGATCGTCTCGTCGGTGACGTAGGGAAGGTTGGCGATCACCATGTCGACTCCCTCCAGGCCCTCGGGCAGTCCCTTGGCGACGGTGACGTCGAGCTCCAGGCCGAGCCGCGCGCCGTTTTCGCGCGCCGCTTCGGCCGCCTCGGGCGAGAGGTCGGAGGCGGTGACGCGCAGATCGGGCCGCTCGGAGATCAGCGCCAGGGCGATCGCGCCCGAGCCGGTGCCGACCTCGTGCACGCGCGCCCCCTCGGGCAGGCCGACGCCGACCTCGACCAGCAGCTCGGTCTCGCGCCGCGGCCACAGCACCCGCGGGTCGACGGCGATCTCCAGGTCGCGGAACGGCGCCCGGCCGAGCACGTAGGCGAGCGGCTCGTGCTCGGCGCGGCGGGCGACGAGCGCCTCGATCGCGGCGACCGCCTCGCCCGGCACTTCGGTCGAGCCGTCGCGGGAGAGCTCTTCGACCTCGATCCCCATGCCGGCGGCAACGAGAGCCTCGGCGTCGCCCCCCGGCTCTTCGCAGCCGGCGGCGGCGATCTTCTCGGTCGCGGCGGCGAGCAGCTCGGCGACGGTCGTCACGGACGATCCCTCTCCGCTCTCGGTCTCCACTGCGTCCACCACCGCCTCCTCGTTAGCTCAAAAGAATCTGTGCATGATTACACCGCGCGGGCCAGCGTGCCGTGACGCTGCTTCGCCACGTACAACCAGACCGCGCCGGCGACCATCATCGCAAAGCTCTGCAGCTGGGCGGCGGTGAGGCCGACCGCGACCTCCTCGTTGCGGCGCACGAACTCGACCAGGAAGCGCTCGCCGCCGGCGTAGAGCAGGTAGAGGGCGAAGAGCACCCCGGCGCGGAAGCGTTCTCGCAGGCGCCAGAGCAGCCAGGCGCCGAAGCCCATCGCCAGCGCCTCGTAGACCGGCGTCGGGTGGACCTCTTCGGTGGTCGGCACGGTGCCGTCCGGGTAGGCCATCGCCCAGGGTCCGTCCCAGGCCTCGCCGTAGTCCCCGTCGCCGGAGAGCTGGCAGCCGACCCGGCCGACCGCGTAGCCGAGCGCCAGCGCCGGCGCCGCCAGGTCGAGCAGCGCCAGCCGCAGGAAGTCGCGGTACCAGGCCCAGAGCAGGACGCCGACCGCGCCGCCGACCACGCCCCCGTACCAGACCAGCCCGGAGCCGGAGACGACGTTGCCGAGCAGGTCGTCGCTGACGCTGTCCCAGTTCTCGACCACGAAGTAGAGGCGGGAGCCGACGACGCCGCCGATCAGCGCCGCGAACCCGATCTCGTACGCCCAGTCGACCGGCTTGCCGAGCTCGCCGAGGCGCTTCCAGATCAGCGCCCCTGCGGCGAGGAAGGCGAGGGCGAACATCAGGCCGAAGCTCTGCAGCGTCAGCGGCCCGATCTCGATCTCCGGGTACATGCCCTACCCGGCCAGCAGCGTGCGCAGCAGCGCCTTCTGGGTGTGCAGCCGGTTCTCCGCCTGGTCCCAGACGGCGGAGCGCTGCCCGTAGAGGACCTCGGCCGAGATCTCCTCGCCCGGGTGGGCGGGCAGGCAGTGCAGGACGACGGCGTCCTCCTTTGCGGCCGCCAGCAGGTCGGCGTCGACCCGGAACGGGGCCAGGTCGGCGCGGCGCCGCTCGGCCTCCGCCTCGTCGCCCATGCTGACCCAGACGTCGGTGTAGATCGCGTCGGCGCCCGAGACGGCGTCGCGCGGGTCCTCGCTCAGCTTCGCCCCGTGCCCCCCCTCGAGGCCGTAGCCGGGGGGCGAGGCGACGACGAGCTCGACCCCGGCCGGCTCGCAGGCGATCGCCAGCGAGCGGGCGACGTTGTTGCCGTCGCCGACGTAGGCGAGCTTGAGGCCGTGCAGCTCGCCGCGGCGCTCGCGCAGGGTGAGCAGGTCGGCGAGCGCCTGGCAGGGATGGTGCAGCGGCGTCAGCGCGTTGACCACCGGCACCTCGGCTGCGGCGGCCAGCTCGGCGACCGCCTCGTGCGAGCCGGAGCGGATCGCGATCGCGTCGAGGAAGCGGGAGAGCACCCGGCCGGTATCGGCGACCGACTCGCCGCGCGAGAGCTGTAGTTCGTCGCCGCGCAGGACGATCGGCGTCGCGCCCAGCTCGGCGACGCCGACCTCGAAGGAGATCCGCGTCCGGGTCGAGGGCTTCTCGAAGACCAGGGCGACATTGCGGCCGGCCAGGTCGCCGCGGCCGGCGCCCTCCGCGCGACCGGCTTTCAGCCTCGCCGCCAGGTCGAGCAGCTCGCCCAGCTCGAAGGCGCCGAGCTCCTCGCCGGTGAGGAAGTCGCGCTTGTCGGGGCCGTTCGCCAAGCCGCGGATACTACGGGCGTGAAGCTCACCGCCCTCAGCTGGAACCTCTTCCACGGGCGCGACTTCCCGCCCGACCCGACGCTCTTCACCTGGCGCTCGCGGCTGTTGCGGCTGAGCGAGCGCAACGCCACGCACATCCAGGTCAACCGCGCATTGCTGCCCGAGTTCGCCCAGCTGCTCGCCGGCGCCGAGTGGGACGTGGCCCTGCTGCAGGAGTGCCCGCCGCGCTGGCGCGACCCGCTGGCGCGGGCCTGCGGCGCCGAGGCGCACCGCTCGCTCACCTCGCGCAACTCGCTCGCGCCGCTGCGCTCGCTCGCCGCCCGCCTCAACCCCGACCTGATCGCCTCCGCCGAGGGCGGCTCCAACCTGATCCTGGTCCGGAATTCGCTCCGGTTCGCCTTTTGCTTCTCAGGCGAGCAAAAGGCGAACCGGAACGCCGCGATCGTCGAGCGGCGCGAGCTGGCGATCCACACCGGACCGCCGGAGCGGCGGACGATGGCCTTCGCCCGCACCGCCGCCGGCCTCTGCGTCGCCAACCTGCACGCCAGCGCCCACCGCCCCGAGCTGGCGCGCGAGGACGTGCTGCGCGCCGCGGCGGCCGCCAGCGAGTGGGCCGGCGAGGCGCCGCTGCTCTTCGGCGGCGACTTCAACCTGCGCCCGGCCGGCAGCCCCGCCGCCTTCGCCGAGCTGCGCGAGCGCTTCGGCCTTGACGGTGCGACGGGCCCGCAGGCGATCGACCATCTGCTGGTTCGCGGCCTGGAGACGGTCGAGCCGCCGCGGCAGTGGCCGGCCGCGCGGCGCGAGGTGAAGGAGGACGGACTCGCCTTGCGCCTCTCCGACCACGCACCGGTCGAGGCGGGGTTTCGCCTTCCGCGCCGCCCCGAAATGAGATAGTCCCTGGCGGAACTGCATTACCGCCGCGTGAGTGGTAATTGCAGCCTCGACCCCGAACCCTGCAATAGGAGACCAGCATGGCCGCGAAAAGACAGTCGTCTGGCAAAAAAGCGCCGAAAGGCAAAAAAGCCGGTTCCGCGAAAGCGAAAAAAGCCAAACCGAAAGCGAAAGCGAAACCGAAAGCAAAAGCCAAAGGGAGGAAAGGCCCCGGCGGGCTCGACAAGAGCGTCGAACAGTTCCGCGAGAGCCTCGAACAGAGCGTCACCCTGAGCCGCGACCGCCTGCAGGAGGTCGTCGACGACGCGGTCAAGCGCGGCCGGATGACCAAGGGCGACGCCGAAAAGATGGTCACCGACCTGGTCAAACGCGGCCGCCGGCAGACCGACGGCATGCTGAAAGAGCTGGAGCGGCTGCTCAAACAGGCGCGCAAAAAGCTCGGCTAGGTGACCGCCGCGCCGAGTCAGACGACGGCGAGACCGCGGCGGGGCGAGCTGGTCGAGGTCGAGGTCGACTCGCTCGCCTTCGGCGGGCGCGGCGTCGCCCGCCACGAGGGCTACGTTCTCTTCGTCGCCGGCGGGCTGCCCGGCGACCGGGTGCGGGCCGAGGTGACGAAGGACAAGCGCCGCTTCGCCGAGGCGCGCGTCGTCGAGCTGCTGCGCAGCGGCGCCGACCGGATCGAGGACCGCTGCACGCACGAAGGCGAGCCCTGTCCCGGGGCGCCCTGGCAGGGCCTCGCCTACGAGCAGCAGCTCGTCCACAAGCGCCGCCAGGTCGACGAGGCGCTGCGGCGGATCGGCGCGCTCGACGGCTTCGAGCTGGAGGAGATCGTCCCCGCCGGGGAGCGGTGGCGCTACCGCAACAAGCTCGAATACTCCTTCGGCCGGCGCGACGGCGAGACCGTGCTCGGCTTCCACGCCCGCGGCCGCTGGGACCTGATCGTCGGCGTCGAGGATTGCCTGCTCGCCTCCGAGCGCGGCAACGCGGCACGCAACGAGGTGCGCGAATGGGCGCGCCGCGAGCGGGTTGAGCCCTACGACCGCCCCAGCGGCGGCGGTGTGCTCTGCAACCTCGCGGTGCGCGAAGGGCGGCGCACCGGCCAGGTCCAGACCCGCCTCGTCACCACACCGGAGCGCTTCCCCAAGCCCCCGGTCGACCTGCACACCGTGGTCGATTCCGGCGCGGGTGGCAGCGACGGCCCGACAGGGGTGCTCGGCGAGGAGTGGCTGCGCGAGGAGCTCTGCGGTCTGGAGCTCGAGATGTCCCACAACGCCTTCTTCCAGACCAACACCGAGATGGCCGAGCGGCTCTACGCGGTCGCCGCCGAGTACGCCGGGCTGAGCGGCGGCGAGCGGGTCTTCGACCTCTACTGCGGGATCGGCACGATCGGCCTGACGATGGCGAGGCGGGCGGGCGAGGTCTGGGGGCTGGAGATCGTCCCCGAGGCGATCGCCGACGCCGAGCGCAACGCCGAGCGCAACGGGATCGCCAACGCGCGCTTCATGGCCGGCAGCGCAAGAACCGGCGTGCGGCCCCTGCTGGAGAAGGCGGGCAAGCCCGACGTCGTCCTGCTCGACCCGCCGCGCTCCGGCCTCTCGAAGAAGATCGTGCGTCGCGTGCTGGAGTGCGAGGCGAAGCGGATCGTCTACGTCTCCTGCAACCCGACGACGCTGGCGCCGAACGCGGCGCAGCTGGTCGAGGCGGGCTATGCCCTGCGCCGCGTGAGGCCGGTCGACATGTTCCCCCAGACGCCCCACATCGAGTGCGTGGCGGAGTTCGAGAGGGGCGGCGCCTGATGCCCCGTGGGTTTGGAGTGGCCGCGGGGCTCGACCCCGAGGTGGCGCGGCCGCTTGCCGCCCGCTGCGCCGAGCTTGGCTACGCATCGGTCTGGTCGAACGACCATCCCGGCGCCAAGGGGCTGGAGACGCTGGCCGAGTTCGGCGCCGCCGCGCCCGGGATCGACCTCGGCGTCGCCGTGATCGCCCTCGACCGCACGCCGCCGGAGAAGATCGCCACCGACGTCGAGCGGCTCGACCTCGACCCGGCCCGCCTCTGGCTCGGGGTCGGTGCAGGCTTTTCGTCCAAGCCGCTGACCAGGATGCGCGACTCGCTGCCGGAGCTGCGCGAGCGCCTGCCCGGCGTCCGCCTCGTCCTCGCCGCGATGGGCCCGAAGATGTGCGCCCTCGCCGGCTCCTCCTACGACGGCGCCTTCTTCAACTGGATGACCCCGGAGTTCGCTGCCCGCGCCCGCGGCCAGGTCGAGGCCGGGGCCCGCGAGGCCGACCGCGAGTGCCCGCCGGTCTTCGGCTACGTCCGCACCGCCGTCGGCCCCGACGCCGCCGAGCGCCTCGCCAAGGAGGAGGCCTTCTACCGCGACCTGCACGACGGCTACCGCCACCACTTCGACCGCCTCGCCGAGCCCGAGGGCACCGTAGGCGTAGCCGCCCCAGACCCCGATACCGCCCAAAAGCAACTGGCCGCCTACACCGCCCTAGACACCCTCGTCGTCAGAGGGTTGGCGTCGGCGAATGCCGATGCCATGTCATCCCTGGCCACTGGTGCGGCACCGTATTGACGGGCACCGCGGCGGTGCCCGTCAATACGGTGGAAGATCCTCGTACCAGTCGCCCAGGACCTTGAAGGCGCCCCAGAAGCGCTGCTTGGCGTCCTCTTCGTCGAGCGACTCGTCGATGTCGGGGGTGTAGAGGGCGTCGATCGTGGGGGTGAAGGCCTGGATCGCGCCCTCGCGTGGCTCGATCGGGCGCGACAGCGGCACCTCGAGGCCGTTGAGGACGCGCAGCGCCGGCTCGCCCATGACGACGACGATCTTCGGCTGCACGATCGCCAGCTCCTCGACCAGGCGCCGCACGCACTCCTCGGCGGCCAGGTCGGGCTCGGCGGTCGGGCACTTGACGCAGAGCGTGCCGTAGACGACCAGAGGGTCGATCCCCAGCCGCTTGAAGCTTTTCATCAGCGCGTTGCCGGCCCGGCCGTAGAAGGCGACGCCCTCTTCGATCTCCGCCACCCCGGCCGCCTGCTTGACCATGAAGACGTCGGCCTGCGGGTGCCCGGAGCCGAGCACCGGCATCAGCTTGCCGCGCGGGCAGTGCTTGCAGTCCTGCAGCTCGTGGGTCAGCTGGTTGAGCTCGCGGATCGCGCGCTCCAGGTACTTCTCTCTGATCTCGTCGTCGGTCGCCGGCACGGTCGGCGATCTCTTTGACGGGCCGGCCGCGCCTCCTTTCGCCCGCCCGGCCTGCATCAGCTCTTGCCGCTGCGTTGCCCCGCCGAGCGCCGTTTGCGCCGCGGCCGCCCGCCCCGCACCGGCTTCGCGTCGGGGACGCTGCGCTTCGCCGCCTTCGGCCGCCCCGTCGTCTGCAGCAGCTTCAGCGCCTGGACGTAGACGAGGTTCTTGTGCTTGCGGGTGATGTCGGCGTCGCGCATCGCCTCGAGGAACTCCCCCGGCCCGTCGAAGTCGTGGATCCGCACCCGCACGCTGCCGAGCGCCTGGGCGACGTGGCTGTCGGAGCCGGCGCCGGGGACGATCCGGTACTTGCGGGCGAAGCGCTCGGCCTCCTCGTTGAAGGCGGTCAGGGCGACGCGCGGGTTGAACACCTCGAGGATGTCGATCTCCTCGACCATCTCCAGCAGGTGCTCGTAGTCGGGCACCGAGTGGAAGCGGTCGAAGGGGTGGGGGACGTAGACGAGCCCGCCCTGGGCGCGGATCGCGGCGATCGTCTCCGCCATCGTCATGCCGCGTGGGACCTTCTCCTCGAGGAAGAGCCCGATCACCTCGCCCTGCTCGGCGGTCTTCACCTCCTCGGCGACGATCACCTTGATGCCGCCCAGCTCGGCGGCGATCCGCTGCGCCTCCAGCGCCCCGGAGACCTCGTTGTGGTCGGTGACCGCGATCGCGCCGAGGCCGCGGTCGCGGGCGGTCTCCAACAGCACCTCGACCGGGGTCGCGCAGTCGGGCGAGTGGTCGGTGTGCATGTGCAGGTCGACCTCGATCAGCGGCCGCTCGACGATTCGCCGCCGCGCCGCCGTGTCGCCCTCCTCGTCGTGGCGGCGCGCCACCAGGCGGCGGTAGATCGCTTCCAGCTCGTCGGCCACCTCGCTCCACTCGCGCCCCTTGCCGCCGGGCTCGACCAGCTCGTAGGCGCCCGGGAAGTAGCGCTGCAGGCGCTCGCCGGTCGCCGCCGCGACGACGGTGCGCGCGTCCAGCCGCCCGAACAGGACCTCGACCAGCGGCCGCGCCACCTGGGTGGAGAGGACGCGCTCGCCCGGCGCGTGGAAGGTGGCGACGTTGAGCGCGTGGGAGTGGCGCAGCGCCGCCGAGGAGACGCTCGGCGCGAACGGCTCGTGCACGTGGACGACGTCGAGAGAGTTGGCGCCCAGCAGCCGTTTCACCGGCTCGCCGGCGGCGACCGTGAGCACCTGGTGGCCGCGGCCTTCCAGCTCCGCCGCGACCCGCTCGACGTACTCGTTGACGGGGTTGCGGGTGCTCCGCCTGTGCGGCGTTACCTGGGCGATCGAGAGCGGCGCGGCGGGCACCGGCCCTCAGGCGGAGGCCTTCGCCCCGCTCGGCGCCGGCCCCTTGCTGCGCGCGTGCTTGGCGATGAACTCCTCGGTCTGCTCGCGCGCCTCGTCGTCGGGCCGCTGTGTGTGCGGCGACTTCATCAGGTAGGAGGACGGCCCGTCGAGCTGGCCGACGACGCCGTTGTTCAGCGCCAGCTTGATGATCCGGACGGCGTCGATCACCACCCCGGCCGAGTTGGGCGAGTCCCAGACCTCGAGCTTCAGCTCGACGTTGAGCGGCACGTCGCCGAACGATTTGCCCTCCAGCCGGATGTGCGCCCACTTGCGGTCGGTCAGCCAGGGGACGTAGTCGGAGGGGCCGACGTGGACGTCCTCGGCGGGCAGCTCGTGGCCCATGATCGAGGTGACCGCGTTGGTCTTCGAGATCTTCTTCGAGTCGAGCCGCTCGCGCTCGAGCATGTTGTAGAAGTCCATGTTGCCGCCGACGTTGAGCTGCGAGGTGCGCTCGACCCGCACGCCGCGATCGTGGAAGAGGCGGGCGAGCTGGCGGTGGACGATCGTCGCCCCGACCTGGGACTTGATGTCGTCGCCGATGATCGGCAGCCCGGCCTCCTCGAAGCGCTTGTCCCAGTAGTTCTCGCGGGCGATGAAGACGGGCAGGCAGTTGACGAAGCCGACCCCCGCCTTGAGCGCCTGCTCGACGTACCACTTGGTCGCCTCCTCGGAGCCGACCGGCAGGTAGCAGACCAGCACGTCCGCCTTGCTCTCCTTCAGGATGCCGACCACGTCCGCCGTCTCACCCGGCGCTTTGGTGATTTTCTCCTTCAGGTACTTGCCCAGCCCGTCGTGGGTCATGCCGCGCTTGACCTCGATCCCCAGCTCGGGCACCTCGGCGAACCTGATCGTGTTGTTCTGCCCCGACCAGATCGCCTCGGAGAGGTCCTTGCCGACCTTCTCGGCGTCGATGTCGAAGGCGGCGACGAACTCGACGTCGCGCACGTGGTAGCCGCCCAGGTCGACGTGCATCAGGCCCGGCACTTCCTCCGCCGGGTCGGCGTCCTTGTAGTGCTGGACGCCCTGGATGAAGGAGTTGGCGCAGTTGCCGACGCCGACGATCGCGACCCGGACCTTGTCGTCCGTGGCGGCGACGCCGTTGCCGCTTGCTCCGTTGGTGTCGCTCATGAAGCTCTAAGTCCTCTCTCGATCTCGCTGACGGGCAAACCAAACCCGCCGACTTGACTGGTTACAGCTCCGGCGGCTCTGCCGCCTCGCGCGAAAGCTGGTTTCTGACGTGCCATACACGCTGGATCGTGGTGACGATGGTCAGCGCCGCGATCAGGTAGACCGCGGGCGCCAGCAGCTCGAAGTCGCCGAGCCCGGCGCCCTTGGCGAAGACCAGGCCGATCGAGAGTATGACTACCCGGACGGGGCGCGTCGCCAACCCCACCTTGCATTCGACCCCGAGCGCCTCGGCCCGGGCGCGCGTGTAGGAGACCATCAGCGAGCCGAGCACCGCGACGACGCACATCGCCGCGGCGAAGTCGTCGCCCGTCGCGGCGAAGTAGCCGGCGACCGCGGCCAGCACGATCCCCTCCTCGATCCGGTCCAGGGTCGAGTCGAGGAAGGCGCCGAACAGCGTCCCCTTGCCGGACATGCGCGAGTAGCGCCCGTCGAGCGTGTCCATCACCGAGCCGAGCACGAAGGCGACCCCGGCGAGGAAGAAGAGGCGCTGGGTCACCAGGCCGGCGGCGACCAGGTTGCCGACCAGGCCGGCGACCGAGATCGCGTTCGGGGTCAGCCGCGACTCGATCAGGCGCTCGCGCGCGTAGAGGCGAAGCTCCTGGGCGCTGCGCGCCTGGCGACCGTTGCGGCGGGCGCCGGCGGCCCTGGGGGCCCGGGGGGGCGCCGAAGGATCCATGCGCTGAGGCTAGTCGATCCGCGTCCGGGAAAACCAGGTCAAGCCTCGGCCTCCTGCGCCGCGGGGGAGCGCCACGACCAGGCCTCCGGCCGGGCGCGGGCGAGCAGCCGGCCGGCGACCAGGGCAGCGGCAACCGCCACCGCCCAGCCAAGCGCGATGTCGACCCAGTAGTGGTTGCCGGTGACGACCACGACCCAGGCGACGAGCAGCGGCCAGGCGAGCCAGAAGGCCTTGATCGCGCGGCTGCGCACCAGGCGGGCGCCGCTCAGGCCGATCATCGCCGAGAAGGCGCAGTGCATGCTCGGCACCGCCGCGTAAGGATTGATGAAGGTTTTGGCCAGGCCGGAGTCGTGGTTGACGCTGGAGAAGTCGTTGATCGTGTCGACGAAGCCGTACTCGGCGAAGAAGCGCGGCGGCGCGGTCGGGTAGAAGACGTAGCCGACCAGCGCCAGCCCCATCGCCACCATGAACATGTTGCGGACGAAGTAGAAGGCGTCGTTGCGGAAGAAGTAGAGCCAGAGGAAGAAGGCGACGACGACCGCGAACTGGCTGTTCATGTAGATCTGGTTGGCGACGTCGACGATCCACTGGGCGGATAGGAAAAGCCCCTGCAGGCCGGGCTCGAAGAAGGTGCCGGTGGCGCGCTCGGCGTCGATGATCGCCTGGCCGTTGGCGAAGGCAACGGAGCGCTGCCCGTCGGCCATGCCGCGCACCGTCTCGTACGCCAGGTCGACGAGCACCAGGAGGCCGATCTGCCTGCCAAGATCGCTCCAGCCCTGGGGCAGACGTGCCGTCACTGCGGCGAATGCGCGCGTCATCGGGCAATTGTAAATCGATGGTTAACGGGGGGTGTCGGCGGGCGGGTCCTGTCGCGGGGGTGGGTGTCCAATAGGGTCGCTTTTCCATGGCGTGGAGAAGGCCGCGGAAGGCGCGGGTGAGGGCGATTCGGGATCGGTTGCGGAAGATGTACGGGCGGCCGGTCAACGAGCCGCATGGGCGCCCGATCGCGGAGCTGGTGAAGACGGTGCTCTCGCAGCACACGAACGATCGGAACAGGGACCGGTCGTTCGCGCAGCTGCGGGAGTGGTACCCGACCTGGGAGGAGGTGCGGGACGCACCCGTGGAGGAGCTGGAGGAGGCGATCCGGCCGGGCGGGTTGGCGAAGCAGAAGGCGCCGCGGATACAGGCGATCCTCGAGCGGCTCGGCGAGCGCCCCGACCTCGACTGGACCGAGACCGCCCCGCGCGAGGAGTCGCTCGAGTTCCTGCTCTCGCTGCCCGGGGTCGGCAGGAAAACGGCGGCCTGCGTGCTGATCTTCACCTGGGGCATCCCCGAGATCCCGGTCGACGTCCACATCCACCGGGTCGGCGGCCGGCTCGGGCTCTTCCCTCCGAACGCCTCCTTCGAGCGCGCCCACGACGAGATGCCGGCCGTCGTCGACCCCGAGGACGCCTACGAGCTGCACATGAACCTGATCCGCCACGGGCGCGAGGTCTGCCGTCCGAAGCCGCGCTGCGGCGAGTGCGCGCTGCGCCGCATGTGCCCCTGGTATCGGTCGGGGGGCGGCGCTGGTACCGTGCCGAGCGCAAAATGAGCAGGAAGGTCTTCATCTCCTTCGGCGCCCTGGTCCTCGTCCTGGCCGCCCTGATCCCCTGGCTCGTTTTCGAGGCCGACGGCGACGCCCCCGAGGGGGCGGAGGTGCCGGCCGGCCTGGAGCAGGGCAAGAGCCTCTTCGCGACCAACTGCGGCAACTGCCACACGCTCTACGCGGCGGGGACCGACGGCAACTTCGGCCCCGACCTCGACCAACTGCTCGCCCCGGCCGGCCCGCCGGAAGGCCCGGATGCCGAGCAGACGATCGAAGCGACCGAAGGCCGCGTGCTCAACGCGATCGAGGAAGGCGTCGACGGCAGCACGACGCCGGGCCGCATGCCCGGCGGCATCATCGACGGCGAGCAGGCCGAAGAAGTGACCGAGTTCGTCGCCCGTTTCGCCGGCGAGGGCTAGCCGCCCCGGACGCGGAAGCGCGGGCGCGGATCTCCGGGTGTGATCAGCGCGCCCGCGCGAGAGCGGAGGAGGCGGCGCCCGGCCTCCCCCGCTGGCGTCGGAACGGGCTACCGGTCGAACCTCAGGGCGCTGAACACCCCCGCGTGGTCAGAGTTCCAGAAGCCATTGACCGGCAGCAGGCCGGTCACCGTCGAGCTCTGCAGCTCTACCGTCTCCGGGTCGCGGGTGAGGATGTGGTCGACCTGGTGGTCGAAGTCGGCGCTGCCTTCCGCTTCCTCAGCCGGGGTGGCTTCGAGCAGGCTCCTGCCGAGGCAGCAGCTGAATGGTTCGTTCGTGCTGCGCTTGACCATGCCGGCCGCCGTGAGTGCTTCGAAGGCGAGCCTGTTCGCCGGCGTGGTCGTTTCCTCGTCGTCGTCGGAGTTGAGGTCGCCGACCAGGACGACCGGCAGGTCGCTGGTCGCCGGACCGTCTTCGTCGACCAGCTCGAGCGCTTGCCCCAGGCGGACTTCCGGATCGAACGCCTCGAGGTGGGTGTTGACGAAGCGGAACGGCCGGCTGCCGCGCACCTTGGCGTCGGTCGCGGTCCAGCCGCGCACGATCGGCACGACGTTGCCGAGGATTTCCACCGGGAGCACCGTTTCGAAGTTGGCGCTCTGCTCGTTCCAGGTCCGCACGCCGGCGCCGCGCTTGGCGAGGATCGCGTCGCGCATCGTCAGGCGGCCGTTGACGTCGGCCCCGAGCGGGCCGGTTTTCGGGTCGCCGTCCTCGTCGGCCGGCGCCTCGAGGTCGAACTCCGGCTGCACGACGACGACTTCGTACTGCGGCTTGCCTTTGCCGCCTTTGCCCTTGCCGGCGTTGAGCTCGGCGAGCAGTTCCTGCAGGTAGTCGTAGCGCACCGTGGTCGCGCTCGGCCCTTCTTCGAGGACGCCGAAGTCGACCGGCGCCGTGCGCCACAGGGCGACCTCCTGCAATCCGACCAGGTCCGGTTCCTGCTCGAGGATCTCCGCCGCGAGCCCTTTGGCGCGCAGCGGGAAGTCGTTGGCGGTGACTTCGCGCAGGATCTGGCCGTTGGCGGCGACGAACGCTCCCAGGTCGGGGGCGAAGATCGCCGGCAGCAGGTTTGCTCCCAGGTAGAGGTTGCGGGTCATCGTGTTGACCGTCTTGCCTTTGCCCGGGAACTCGGGCTTCGCCGCCGCCGAGCCGGGTAGCAGCAGGGCGAGCGCGAAGACTGCGACGATCATCGCGAGGATCGACCGGCGGAGCGGTGCATGAGCGTGATTCAAGGCATTCCTCCTAATCCGTGGATCGGTAGAGGCGCCTCTCCTGTGCCCGCCATCACGCCGCGCAAACCAATATAGACCCTGACTTGCAATTTCCCAAAAATCTGCCACACTGCCGCTTAGATTTCTAGCTTCCCGACCAGTCAAGACAAACACCTGGAGGTACGCACGAAGTGGGCAAGACGATCGGCATCGACCTGGGCACGACCAACTCCTGCGTCGCCGTGATGGAGGGCGGCGAGCCGACCGTCCTCGAGAATTCCGAGGGCGGCCGTACGACCCCGTCGGTCGTCGCCTTCGCCGACTCCGGCGACCGCCTGGTCGGCACCGTGGCCAAGCGCCAGGCGGTGATGAACCCGGAGAACACGATCTTCTCGATCAAGCGCTTCATGGGCCGCAAGGAGGCCGAGGTCAAAGAGGAGGAGACGATCGTCCCCTACGAGGTCGAGGCCGGGCCCAACGGCGACGTCCGCGTCGACGTGCGCGGCAAGCAGTACAGCCCGCCGGAGATCAGCGCGATGATCCTGCAGAAGCTGAAGACCGACGCCGAAGCGAAGCTCGGCGAGACGGTCGACAGCGCCGTGATCACCGTCCCGGCCTACTTCAACGACGACCAGCGGCAGGCGACCAAGGACGCCGGCAAGATCGCCGGCCTCGACGTCAAGCGGATCATCAACGAGCCGACCGCCGCCTCGCTCGCCTACGGCCTGGAGAAGGAGGAGGCCGACCACACGATCCTCGTCTTCGACCTCGGCGGCGGCACCTTCGACGTCTCGGTGCTGGAAATCGGCGACGGCGTCTTCGAGGTGAAGGCGACCGCCGGCGACAACCACCTCGGCGGCGACAACTGGGACAAGGCGATCGTCGAGTGGTTGGTCGCCGAGTTCAAGAAGGACCAGGGGGTCGACCTGGCGGCCGACAAGAACTCGCTGCAGCGCCTCTACGAGGCGGCTGAGAAGGCGAAGATCGAGCTCTCCTCGGCGCAGGAGACGCAGATCAACCTCCCCTTCATCACCGCCGTGGAGGGCCAGCCCAAGCACCTCGACATGAAGCTCAGCCGCTCGAAGCTGAACGAGCTCACCGCCGACCTGCTGGAGCGCGTGGTCGGCCCGGTCAAACGGGCGATGGACGACGCCGGCGCCGCGGTCGACCACGTCGTCCTGGTCGGCGGCATGACCCGGATGCCCGCGGTGCGCGACAGGGTCAAGGAGCTGACCGGCAAGGACCCGCACCAGGGGGTCAACCCCGATGAGGTCGTCGCGGTCGGCGCCGGGATCCAGGCCGGCGTGCTGGCCGGCGACGTCAAGGACGTGCTGCTGCTCGACGTCACCCCGCTCACCCTCGGGATCGAGACCAAAGGCGGCGTGATGACGAGGCTGATCGAGCGCAACACGACGATCCCGACCAAGAAGTCGGAGATCTTCTCGACCGCCGAGGACAACCAGCCCTCGGTCGAGATCCACGTCCTGCAGGGCGAGCGCGAGATGGCCTCGGGCAACAAGAGCCTCGGCAAGTTCCAGCTGACCGGGATCCCCCCGGCGCCGCGCGGCATGCCGCAGATCGAGGTCACCTTCGACATCGACGCCAACGGGATCATCCACGTCACCGCCAAGGACCTGGGCACCGAGAAAGAGCAGAAAATCGAGATCAAGTCCGGCTCGGGCCTCTCCGAGGAGGAGATCCAGGGCATGGTCTCCGACGCCGAGGCGCACGCCGAGGAGGACCGCAAGCAGCGCGAGCTGGCCGAGGCCCGCAACATGGCCGAGAGCCTCGCCTACCAGTCCGAGAAACAGGTCGAGGAGCTCGGCGACAAGCTCGACTCCGCCAACAAGGAGGAGATCGAGGCGGCGATCAAGGCGGTGCGCGACTCGCTCGAGTCCGGCAGCAAAGAGGAGATCGACTCGAAGGTCGAGGCGCTGACCGCGGCGATGACCAAAGTCTCCGAGCAGATCTACGCCGCCGCGCAGGAGCAGGCGCAGGCGGCTTCCGAGGACGGGGCGTCGTCGGAGGGTTCCTCCGACGAGGAGGAAGTCGTCGACGCGGAGGTCGTTGACGAGGGCGACGAGAAATGAGGGACGAGGAGCCTCGGCCCGCGAGTCCTGTCGCCGCGGGAGGAGAGCAGGTCGCGCACGATTTGGAGGCGCTGCTGAGCGAGCGGGACGAGTACCTCGATCTGGCGAAGCGGACCAAAGCCGACTTCGAGAACTTCCGCAAGCGGATGAGCGCTGAAGTGCAGGCCGCCACGGGGCGCGGGAAGGCTGAGGTGATCCGCGAGGTTGTGCCGGTGCTTGATGATCTGGAGCGGGCGATTCAGGCGGCTGGGTTGGATCCGGAGGGGGACTCCGAGGACGGGTTGGCGCATGGGGTGCTGCTGGTGTTTCGCAGCCTGCGCGAGACCCTGGGGCGCAATGGGGTGGAGGCGGTCGACCCGACCGGCGAGAAGTTCGATCCGCAGCTGCACGAGGCGCTCTCCAAGCAACCGGCCGACGGGGTCGAGTCGGGCACCGTGGTCGAGACGATGCAGAAGGGCTACCGGCTGGGCGAGCAGCTGATCCGCCCGGCGCGGGTCGTGGTGGCCGAGTAAGGGGCCCCGCTTTGGCCGAGGACCTCTACAAGATGCTGGGCGTCTCCAAAGGCGCCGGCGACGAGGAGATCAAGAAGGCCTACCGCAAGCTGGCCCGCAAATACCACCCCGATCGCAACTCGGGCGACGCCGCGGCGGAGGAAAAATTCAAGGAAGTCCAGGGCGCCTACGACACGCTCTCGGACCCGGAGAAGCGGGAGCAGTACGACGCCGGCGGAATGTTCGGCGGCTTCGGCAGCGGCCCCGGCGGCGGCCCGTTCGGCGGCGGCTTCCCGGGCGGGGGCGCCGGCGCCGACTTCGGCGACATCCTCTCCAACCTCTTCGGCCGCGGGGGCGGCGGCGGGCGGGCGCGACCCCAGGCGGAGCGCGGCCGCGACCTCGAAACCGAGCTCGGCCTCAGCTTCGACCAGGCGGTCAACGGCGCCCAGGTCAGCGTCAGCGTGCCGAAGGCCGAACGCTGCACGACCTGCCACGGCAGCGGCGCCAAGCCCGGCACCGCGCCGGTCACCTGTCCGCGCTGCGAAGGGCGCGGCATCGAGGCCGAGAGCCAGGGCTTCTTCTCGATCAGCCAGCCCTGCCGGCAGTGCGGCGGCGCCGGCCAGATCGTCGAGGACCCCTGCCCGACCTGCGGCGGCTCGGGCCTCACCCGGCAGACCAAGCGCTACAAGGTCAACATCCCCGCCGGGGTCAAGGACGGGGCGCGCATCCGCCTCGCCGGCAAGGGCGAGGCCGGCCCGCGCGGCGGCCCGCCGGGCGACCTCTTCGTCGTCACCCGCGTCCAACCGTCCCCGGTCTTCGAGCGACTCGACCGCGGCAACCTCGAGGTGACGGTGCCGATCACTGTGGTCGAGGCGCTGCGCGGGGCGACGATCGAGGTGCCGACCCTGGACGGGACGAAGAAGATCAAGGTGGCGCCGGGGACCAAGCACGGCACGCTGCAGCGGCTGCGCGGCGAGGGGGCGCCGAAGCGCGGCGGCAAGGGCCGCGGCGACATCCGCTACCGGCTGGAGATCGAGCTGCCGGGCGAGCTGAGCGACGCGCAGCGCGAGGCGGTCGAGCAGCTGGCCGAGGCGCTCAACGGCGCCGACCCGCGCGCCGATCTCTTGCGAAGGGCAGCGCGATGATCGCTACCGGATCTTCCCGTGCCCTGGTACGGGAAAAGTCGAAAGCGGCGGTGGGGAGGTGAGCGCGATGCGGCGAGAACGGGTCGACGTCTCGATCGACTCCGACCACGGCGTGTTCATGATCTCGGTTGCCGCCGAACTGGCGAGCATGCACCCGCAGACGCTGCGGGTGTACGAGGCGCGCGGCCTGGTCGAGCCGCAGCGCTCGCCCAAGAACACCCGCCTCTACTCGCAGCGCGACGTCGAGCGGCTGCGGCGCATCCAGCGGATGACCTCCGAGCAGGGCCTCAACCTGGCCGGGGTCGAAACCGTGCTCTCCCTCGAACGCGAAGTGGAGAAGCTGCGCGCCGAGCTGGAGCGGACCCGCAAGCGGCTCGCCGAGCTGGAGGCGCAGCTCGAAGGCTGACGACGCCGGTACGACAGAATGCTGGGCTGCCCATGCAAGCCGCAGCCGACAACAGCATCGAGGCCTCCGGGCTCGAACGGAAGTTCAAGAACGGGCCGCTCGCCGTCGCCGGGATCGACCTGCGGGTCGAGCCGGGGGAGATCTACGGCTTCCTCGGCCCCAACGGCGCCGGCAAGTCGACCACCGTGCACATGCTGACCACGCTGCTGCCGCCGAGCGGCGGCAGCGCCCGTGTCGCCGGCCACGACGTGGTCCGCGAGGGGCCGGCGGTGCGCGCCGCGATCGGCGCCGCCCTGCAGGAAGCGGCGCTCGACCCGCACCTGACCGCGCGCGAGCACATGCGCCTGCAGACCGCCCTGCACGGCCTGCCGCGGGCCGAGCGGGTGCGCCGCGGCGACGCCCTGATCGAGCGGGTCGGCCTCGGCGACGCCGCCGACCGCAAGGTGGGCGGCTACTCGGGCGGGATGCGGCGGCGGCTCGACCTCGCCCTGGCCCTGGTGCACGGCCCGCGCGTCCTCTTCCTCGACGAGCCGACCACCGGCCTCGACCCGCAGAGCCGCGCCGCGCTCTGGGACGAGGTGGCGCGGCTGGCGCGCGACGAGGGCGTCACCGTCTTCCTCACCACCCAGTACCTGGAGGAGGCCGACCACCTGGCCGAGCGGGTCGGGATCATCGACGACGGCAGGATCGTCGCCGAAGGGACGCCGGCCGCGCTCAAGGCCGAGATCGGCCGGCCGAGCGTCGAGGCCGAGCCGGTCGAGCCCGAGCAGGCGGGCGGCGTGCTCGGCGTGCTCGAACGCTTCGGCGAGCCGGTGCCCGGTGCGGACGGCGCAGTCGCGGTGCGGCTGGAGGGCGGCCCCGAGTGCCTCACCGACGTCATCCGGGCGCTCGACGGCGAGGGCCTGCGGGTCGCCAACCTGCAGCTGCACGCGCCCAGCCTCGACGACGTCTTCCTCGAGAAGACCGGCCGCCACCTCGAGGGGGCGGGCGAGGAGCCGGGCACGGCCGAGCACGAGCTGGCCGAGAGCCCGGCGTGAACGCCGCCGCCGCGACCCTGCGCGGCTCGCCGCTGCCGACTCAGGTCGGCACGCTCGCCGGGCGCTCGGTGCTGCGCACCCTGCGTCAGCCGGCGATGATCGTGCCGAGCATCGTCTTCCCGCTCTTCCTGCTCGCGGTCAACAGCGCCGGGCTCGACGCGGCGACCAACATCCCCGGCTTCCCGACCGACTCCTACCTCACCTTCGCCCTCGCCTTCCCCTTCGTCCAGGGCGCCCTCTTCGCGACGATGAACTGCGGCCAGAGCCTCGCCGAAGACATCGAGAACGGCTTCTTCAACCGGCTGGCGCTGACCCCGATGCGCGGCTCGGCGCTGATCGCCGGGCAGCTCGGCGGCCTGGTCGCGATCGGGCTGCTGCAGGCGACCGTCTACCTCGCGGTCGGCCTGCTCGCCGGCGGCGAGATGGCCTCCGGGGCGCTCGGCGTGCCGGTCCTCTTCGCCCTCTCGATCCTGATCTCGATCGGCTTCGGCGGGATCGGCATGTTCATGGCGATCCGCAGCGGCTCGGGCGAGACGGTGCAGGGGACCTTCCCGCTGCTCTTCGTCCTGCTCTTCTTCAGCTCGATCTCGCTGCCGCGCGACCTGATCGAACAGCAGTGGTTCCAGACGGTCGCCACGATCAACCCGGTCAGCTACCTGATCGAGGGCATCCGCAGCCTCTTCGTCGTCGGCTGGGACGCCGAGGCGCTCGCCCTCGCCTTCGCCATCGCCGCGGCGCTGATCGCGATCGCGATCTCGGTCGCCGCGCTCTCCCTCCGCGAGCGGCTGGTGCGCACGTGAGTCGCGGCGCCCCCTACCTCTCGGCGGCGCTCGGCATCAGCTGGCGCAGCCTGCACAACGTCTTCACCACCCCGGCGCTGCTGATCCCGGCGCTGGTCTTCCCGCTCTTCTTCCTCGCCGCCTTCGCCGGCGGCCTCTCGGCCGTCGCCGAGACGCCCGGCTTCGACTATCCGAACGGCTACACCACCTTCATCTTCGGCTTCGTCCTCCTGCAGGCCTCCGCCCTGGGCGGCGTCTTCACCGGCTTCTCGATCGCCGCCGACTTCGAGCGCGGCATGGGACGGCGGATGCTGCTCGCCACGCGACGGCGGACCGCGATCGTCCTCGCCTACTTGCTGACCGCGGCGGTGCGCGTGTTCGTCACCTGGACTGTGGTGACGGTGGTCGCCCTGCTGGCCGGCCTGACGGTCGGCGGCAACGCGACCGAAGTCGCCGGCCTCTACCTGCTCTCGCTGACCGTCAACGTGATCGCGCTGCTGTTCGCCGCCGGCATCGCCCTGCGGCTGCGCACCCTGCAGGCGGGGCCGCTGATGCAGTTCCCGATCTTCATGTTGCTCTTCATGACGCCGGTCTACGTGCCGCAGGCGCTGCTCGCCGGCTGGATCGCCGGCGCCGCCGAGCTCAACCCGCTCACCCTGATCCTCAACACCAACCGCGACCTGCTCGCCGGCCTGCCGGCCGAGATCGCCCTCACCTACGGCGTCGCGTTCGGCCTGATCGCCCTGCTCGCCGCCTGGGCGGTGACCGGCATGCGCCGCGCCGAGGCCGCCGGCTGAGGTGTAGGCCGCTGGAGGAGGCGGCTCGTACAATCGGCCCACAGTGCAGCCCGACCGGTTCACCGTCAAGTCGCAGGAAGCGGTCGCCGCGGCGCAGCGGCTCGCCTCGCAGCGGCGCAACACCGAGGTCGCCCCGGCCCACCTGCTGATCGCGCTGATCGAGCAGGAGGACGGCCTGCCGGCGCCGATCCTGCGCAAGCTCGGCGCCGACGTCGGCGCGATCGCCGCGCGGGCCAACGAGGCGGTGGCGGCGCTGCCGGCCGTGAGCGGCGACGAGCAGCCCGAGGCGCGCCCCTCCTCCTCGTTCGTGCGCGTCTTGCAGGGGGCCGAGAGCGAGATGGCCAAGCTCGGCGACGAGTACATCTCGACCGAGCACATCCTGCTGGCGCTGACCGGCAAGGGCTCCGGCGTCGCCGACCTCCTCCCCGACCGCGGCTCGCTGGAGAAGGCGGTCGCCGAGGTGCGCGGCCCGCACAAGGTCACCTCGCCCAACCCCGAGGACAGCATGCAGGCGCTGGAGAAATTCGGCCGCGACCTGACCGCCGAGGCGGAGAGCGGCAAGCTCGACCCGGTGATCGGCCGCGACGAGGAGATCCGCCGCGTCATCCAGGTCCTCTCCCGGCGCACCAAGAACAACCCGGTGCTGATCGGCGACCCCGGCGTCGGCAAGACGGCGATCGTCGAGGGGCTGGCGCAGCGGATCGTCGACGGCGACGTCCCCGAGAGCCTGCGCGACCGGCGGGTGATCGCGCTCGACATCGGCTCGCTCCTGGCCGGCTCCAAATACAGGGGCGAGTTCGAGGAACGGCTGAAGGCGGTGCTCTCCGAGGTGCAGGACGCCGAGGGCCAGGTCGTCCTCTTCCTCGACGAGCTGCACACGATCGTCGGCGCCGGCGCGGCCGAAGGGGCGGTCGACGCCGCCAACCTCTTGAAGCCGATGCTGGCCCGCGGCGAGCTGCGCGCGGTCGGCGCGACGACGCTCGACGAGTACCGCAAGCACATCGAGAAAGACGCGGCGCTGGAGCGGCGCTTCCAGCCGGTGCTGGTCGACGAGCCCGACATCGGCGACACGATCGCGATCCTGCGCGGGCTGAAGGAGCGCTACGAGGTCCACCACGGCGTGCGCATCGCCGACTCGGCGATCGTCGCCGCCGCGACCCTCTCGGAGCGCTACATCGCCGACCGCTTCCTGCCCGACAAGGCGATCGACCTGATCGACGAGGCCGCCTCGCGGCTGAAGATCGAGATCGACTCGATGCCGACCGAGATCGACGAGGTCGAGCGCCGCGCCCAGCAGCTGGAGATCGAGCGCACCGCGCTGGAGAAGGAGTCCGACGACGCCTCGAAGGCGCGCCTGGGGGCGCTCGACGCGGAGCTCGCCGAGCTGCGCGAGGGCTCGGCCGAGATGAAGGCGCGCTGGCAGGGGGAGAAGGAGGCGATCGACGCGATCAAGGCGGCCAAGGCGCAGCTCGAGGAGGCCGGCCGCGATGCCGAGCGGGCCGAGCGCGACGCCGACCTGGAGCGGGCGGCGAAGCTGCGCTACGGCGAGATTCCCGACCTGGAGAAGACCGTCGCCGAGCAGGAGGCGCGGCTGGCCGAGCTGCACGCCGAGGGCGGCTCGATGCTGACCGAGGAGGTGACCGAGGAGGACGTCGCCGAGGTGGTCGCCAAATGGACCGGGATCCCGGTCAGCCGCCTGATGGAGGGCGAGGTCGAGAAGCTGATCCACATGGAGGAGCGCCTGCACGAGCGGGTGATCGGCCAGGACGAGGCGATCGCCGCGGTCTCCAACGCGCTGCGCCGCTCGCGCGCCGGCCTCTCCGACCCCGACCGCCCGATCGGCTCCTTCCTCTTCCTCGGCCCGACCGGGGTCGGCAAGACCGAGCTGGCCAAGAGTTTGACCGAGCTGATGTTCGACTCCGAGGGGGCGATCGTCCGCCTCGACATGTCCGAGTACATGGAGAAGCACACGGTGGCGCGGCTGATTGGCGCCCCGCCCGGCTACGTCGGCTACGAGGAGGGCGGCCAGCTGACCGAGGCGGTGCGCCGCCGCCCCTACGCGGTCGTCCTGCTCGACGAGATCGAGAAGGCCCACCCCGACGTCTTCAACACGCTCTTGCAGATCATGGACGACGGTCGCCTCACCGACGGCCAGGGCCGCACGGTCGGCTTCACCAACACGGTCCTGATCATGACCTCCAACGTCGGCAGCGAACACATAGCCGCCGCCTCCTCTGCTTCCGCGAGTCCTGGGGAATCAGATATGGACCAGGACTCGCTCTCGCGTCCGGGGGCGGCGGGCATGGAGATAGATGAGGGTGTGCGGGAGAAGATCGAGGAGGTGCTCGCCGCCACCTTCAAGCCCGAGTTCCTCAACCGGATCGACGACACGGTGATCTTCCACCGCCTCTCCAAGGCCGACATCGGGCGGATCGTCGAGCTGCAGATGAGCCGGCTGATCGGCCGCGTGCGGGAGCGCGGCATCGAGATCGAGCTGACCGACGACGCCCGCACCCTGCTCGGCAACCTCGGCTACGACCCCACCTACGGCGCCCGCCCGCTGAAGCGGGTGATCCAGAAGCAGCTGGTCGACAGGCTGGCGCTGAAGCTGCTCGAGGGCGAGTTCGCCGAGGGCGATCTCGTCCGCGTCGACGCCGCCGACGGCGAGCTCGCCTTCGAGAAGGCCGCGGCGGGCGAGGCGCAGCCCGCCGCGGCCTAGGGACGCTCTACTTTTTCGCGCTGAAGCTGCCGACGGCGCTCTGGCAGGCGCCCGGCTTGTTGTTGTGCACCTCGAGCTTGCCTTTGAAGATGCGTTTGCCGGATTTGCTCAGCCTGCCGTGCATCAGCACCTGGCGGGCGCCGTTGCCCGGGTAGCTGATCCACTGCAGCCGGCGGCCGAATTCGATCCCGTCGCCGTTGCTGTTTTTCCCCGCCCCGCCGCTGAGCTTTCCGGCCGGCACGTAGCTCGGCTGCAGCGGCGTTTCGCTCTCGTTGCACCTGGCGGGCAGGTTTTTGAAGGTGAGCGCCTTCAACTTCACCGGCGTGCCGTTCTTGACCACGACCTTGATCGAGACCTTCCCCGTCCCCGGCACCCCTTCGGCGTGGAAGACGCCGGTCAGTTTGTGGACCTGGATGCCCCCCATCGCCGTTGGCGGCAGGGCGAGCGCGACGAGCAGCATGGCGAGCGGAATCAGGCGTTTCATCACCGAGACCTTCCTTTCTCTTTGCGGACCTTCGCTTTTCTTCGCCGGCCCCAGGCCGAGGCAGAGCGCGAAGCCGAGCAGCACCGCTCCGCTCCGCTTCTCCCTTGGCATCTCGATACCAAGAATCGCCGATGCGGTCGCGCGATGCAAGCGAGGCGCGCCAAATCGATGCCCCGGGTGGACGGTTATTTAGGTGACGATGAGAGTCGCTTGGTAAGTAGACGTTCGTTCGACCTGGCGTCCTGGGAAGCGCAACCCAGGTCGCGGGACTTCAGAAACGGAGAGCGGTTACCGACGTAAGCTTTCGTGGGTTTCAAACAGATGTTGAGACGACGTCAGATCAACGCCGATCGGGGAGGACGCGCGAGGCGCGCCCTGCTCGGCGCTGCCGAGGTGGCCCGCTGGCCGTTCGAGCGGCTCTACTGGATCCTCGAGCGCCTCTACTGGGCTCTCGAGGACCGCGTCCTCTGGCGGTTGCAGGAGCGCGCCGGGGGCTGGGAGCCGCCGACGCGTGCCGCGGGCGCCGGAGCGCTGGCGGCCGTCGCGGTCGCGGCAGTCGCGGTCGGGGTCCTCTGGCTGAGCGGCGGCGAGGCGCCGCGCGAGCGGGCGGCCGCGCCGGCCAAGGTCGCGATCGTCACCCCGCCGCCGCAGCCCCGGGCCGAGCGGGTGCGCGAGCCGGCCCTGCAGGGCGCCCCGCCCTCGTTCGGCGTCGGCGGGGGCGTCGGTGTGGCGCAGGCCGGTGGCGAAGGGTCGGGTGAAGTCGACGGCGGCGGCGAAGGCGAAGGGCCCGAAGCGAGCGGGGGCGATGCGCCGGTCGAAGCCGCCGCCGGCGCGTCGGCGAGGAAGCCGGTCCCGGCCGGACCGGCGGCGATGAAGGTGGCGCGCCGCTTCTCCGAGGCCTTCGTCTCCTATGAGATCGGCGAGCGCGAGGAGCGGGTCGAAGTCGTGTTCGGCGAAACGGCGACGCCGCGGCTCGCCGAGGCGCTGAGCGAACGCCCGCCGCGCCAGCCGCAGAGCGCCGAGGTGCCGCAGGCGCGCGTCGTCAACCTCGTGCCCGGCCCGCGCGCCGGCAAGGCCTACACGGTCAGCGTCTCGCTGCTGCGGGTCGGCCTGACCAGCGAGCTGCGGCTGGAGCTGCGCAGGAAGCAGGGCTCATGGTTCGTCACCGACGTGAGGGGATAATGCGGCGACCGATTGAAATCTTCGCTGCGCTGGCGCTGGCGCTCGCATTGGGCGCCCCCGGCGCCATGGCCGCGCCGGCCACCGAGCTTCAGGCGCCGACCGCAGAGCCCCCGGCGAGCGAGCCGGCGGCCAGCCAGACCGAAGCGCCGGCACCCACCCCGCCCATACAGCGCGGCGAGACGATCGAAGCGCCCGAACCGGAGCCGCCCGCCGAGCCGAAGCCCGCCGAGGGCGAGGACGGCGGCGTGACGGCCAAGCCCGAGCCGAAGCCGCAGCCCAAGCCCGAAGCCGCGCAGGCGCAGCAGACCAAGGACGGCGGGGCCGAATTCGAGCCGCCGCCGGCCACCCTCTCGGTGCCGCTCCTGCCCAGCTCGAGCTGCGCTCCGGCCGGCATCCCGGCGATGCTGATCCCGATCTACCGGCGCGCCGCCGCCGCCTACGGCCTCGGCCCGCAGGGCCCCAATGTGCTGGCCGCGATCAACGGGATCGAGACCGCCTTCGGCACCAACCTCAACGTCTCCTCCGCCGGCGCGGTCGGCTGGATGCAGTTCATGCCCGAAACCTGGGCCGGCTACGGGGTCGACGCCAACGGCGACGGCGTCGCCGATCCCTACGACCCCGAAGACGCGATCTTCGCCGCCGCCAACTACCTGCGCGCCTCCGGCGCTCCGACCGATTGGTACAACGCGATCTTCGCCTACAACCACGCCGACTGGTACGTCGCCGACGTCCTCGCCGACGCCGGCTGCTTCGAACGGCTGGGCAACGCGGTCGCCGGCAGCTTCGAGCTGAGCCCGCGCCTGCAGGTGCTGAGCTGCGTGGCGGCGAAGCCCTGGCGCAAGCGGGTGCCGGCCGCCTACCTCGACGCCTTCGAGAAGGCCGCCGCCCGCTACGACCTCGGCCGCCGCGGCGTCTGGGCGCTGGCCGCCGTCGCCCGGCTCGAGTCCAACTTCGGCCGCACGATGAGCAAGGCGGCGATGCGCAAGCACGGCCCGCTCGGCCTGCGCGGGACCGAGTGGCAGCGCTTCGCGGTCGACGGCGACGGCGACGGCCGCATCCGCCGCCAGACCCCGGCCGACTCGGCGGCGACGCTGGCGCGGCTGATCTGGTCGCAGGGCGATCTGCGCGCCGGCCTCTTCGACCACAACCAGGCCAAGTGGTACGTCGACGCGGTGCTGACCGAGGCCGACCGGCTGGAAGGCAAGTGCAAGGTCGGCACGGTCGAATGGGCGCTGGCGCTGCCCAATGTGGTGATGGCGCCGATCGAGTGGGACAACCTGACGATCCTCAACGAGGTGGCGCGGGAAGACCTGCTGCGCGGCGCGATCGACCCGCGCATCGTCGGCCTGATCGGGGCGATCACCCAGTCGCACCAGATCGTCATCTCCTCGCTGCGCTCCGACCACTCCAAGCTCACGGCCGAAGGCGGCGTCTCCAACCACTACTACGGCCGCGCGATGGACATCGCCGCGGTCGACGGCGTCCCCTGCACCAACACCGCTCCCACCGCCCCCTGCGCCCAGCTCGCCGCCACGCTGGCGGCCCTGCCGGCCCCAGCCCTGCCCCGCGAGCTGATCTACTGCTTCGACGTCGACGGCCCGGGCCCCGCCTTCGCCCGCTCCGACCACTGCGACCACATCCACGCGGGTTACGACGGGTAAGGCCTGGCTGGGCGATCTCTCAGCGGGTAACGTAGACACGAACCCCGCCACGAGGAGATAGCCATGCCCACCTACGTAATGCTCACGAACCTCACTGCCGAGGGAGTGCGGACCCTGAAGAACAACCCGGGACGGGTCGCCGAGGTCAACCAGGAGGTCGAACAGATCGGCGCCAAAGTGCAGGCGCAGTACGCCACCCTGGGCCAGTACGACTTCGTCACGATCGTCGAGGCCCCCGACGAGAAGACGATGGCCAAGGTCTCGGTCGAGCTCGGCTCGCGCGGGACGATGACCAGCCAGACGCTGGCGGCGATGCCCGCGAACGAGCTGGCCGACTCTCTTTAGGGGCGGCGCCGGCTTGAAGGTCCTGGTCGTAGGGCAAGGCGGTCGCGAGCATGCGATCGTGCGGGCGCTCGCCCGCTCCCCGCGTGCCCCACAGCTCTTTTGCGCGCCCGGCAACGCCGGCATCGCCGCCGACGCCGAGTGCCTGCCCGAGGTCGGCGCCGAGGACGTCGAGGCGATCGTCGCCGCCGCCGGCGAGCGCGGCGTCGACCTGGTGGTCGTCGGCCCGGAGGCGCCGCTCGCCGCCGGCGTCGTCGACGCGCTCGAGCGGGCCGGCATCCCGGCGTTCGGCCCGGATGCGGCGGCCGCCCGGCTGGAGGGCTCGAAGGCCTTCGCCAAGGAGGTGATGGACGCCGCCGGGGTGCCCACCGCGTCGCACCTCCTCCTGCGCAGCCGCGAGGAGGCGCTCGACCGGCTTGCTCTGACCGCATACCCGACCGTGCTCAAGGCGGACGGCCTCGCCGCCGGCAAGGGCGTGCTGATCTGCGGCTCGGAGGAGGAGGCGCGCGCGGCGGTCGAGGTCTTCTTCACCGAGCGTCGCTTCGGCGAGACGACCGTCGTCTTGGAGGAGTTCCTCGCCGGCGAGGAGTTCTCGCTGCTCTCCCTCTGCGACGGCGAGAACGTCGAGCCGTTGGCCCCCGCCGACGACTACAAGCGGATCTTCGACGGCGACCGGGGGCCGAACACGGGCGGGATGGGCTGCTTTTCACCCTCGCTGGTCGCCGAAGCGGGGATGGTCGAGGAGGTGGTCGAGACCGTGCAGCTGCCGGTCGTGCGCGAGCTGGCACGCCGCGGGACGCCGTTTCGCGGCGTCCTCTACGCGGGCATGATCCAGGGCGGGGAGGGCGACCTCCACGTGCTCGAGTTCAACGTCCGCTTCGGCGACCCGGAGACGCAGGCGGTGCTGCCGCGCCTGGAGTCCGACCTGCTCGAGCTCTGCCTGGCGACGCGCGAGCCCGGCGGCCTGGCGGGGGCGGCGCCGCGCTGGTCCGACGAATGGACGGTGACCGTCGTGCTCGCCTCGGCGGGCTACCCCGAGTCCTCCTCCAGGGGCGACGCGATCCACGGCCTCGCCGAGGCGGCCAAGATCGCCGAGGTCACCCACGCCGGCACGGCCGAGCGCGATGGCGAGATCGTCACCGCCGGCGGGCGGGTGCTCAACGTCACCGGCCGCGGCCCCGACGCGGCGACGGCGCGCGATCGGGCGTACGATGCGGCCCGCCGGATCTCCTTCGAGGGGATGCAGATGCGCACCGACATCGGCGAGCGCGCGGTGGAACGAGCGACGCCAGAGAGGAAGCGATGAGTGAGATCTCAGAGGAGCCGCGGCCGGGCAGCGCGACCGCGATGCCGGCGGTCGAGGAGGCGTTCGAGGAGATAGACGTCGACGAGCCCCACGTCGGGATCATCATGGGCTCGAAGAGCGACAAGGAGAAGATGCGGCCGGCGGGGACGGTGCTGCACGAGGCCGGCATCCGCTACGAGGTGCGGGTGATGAGCGCCCACCGCGACCCGGAGCTGGTCCGCGAGTACTGCCATAGCGCGCGGATGCGCGGGCTGCGGGCGATCATCGCCGGGGCGGGCATGTCGGCGGCGCTGCCGGGCGTGGCAGCGGCCCACACCGACCTGCCGGTGATCGGCGTGCCGATCCTCGGCAAGACTCTCGGCGGCCTCGACGCGCTGCTCTCCGCCGTGCAGATGCCGCCCGGCGTACCGGTCGCCTGCGTCGCCGTCGACGGAGCGAAGAACGCCGGCCTGCTCGCCATCCGCATCCTCAACGCATGACACATACCGGCACCTCCTCTGCTCCCGCGGGGGGCAAAAGAGTCAGATATGGATTGCCCCCCGCTCCCGCGTCCGGGGGTGCCGGGTGATACCTCGATACACGCGCAAGAAGATAGGGGAGGTCTGGTCGCAGCAGCGGAAGCTGGAGTGTTGGCTGGAGGTCGAGTTGGCCGCGACCGAGGCTTGGGCCGAGGAGGGGGCGGTGCCGCGCGAGGCGGCCGAGGCGGCGCGGGCGAACGCTGCCTTCACCGTGGCGGCGGTCGAGGAGCGCGAGCGGGTCACCGACCACGACGTCGCCGCCTTCGTCGACGTGGTCGCCGGCTCGGTCGGCGAGCACGGCCGCTGGATCCACTACGGGCTCACCTCCTCCGACGTGCTCGACACGGCGCTGGCGCTGCAGCTGCGCCAGGCGGGCGAGGTCGTGCTGGCGAGCGCGCGCGAGTACCGCGACGCGCTGGTCGAGCGGGCGCTGGAGCACCGCGACACGCTCTGCGTCGGCCGCACCCACGGCGTCCACGCCGAGCCGACCAGCTTCGGCTTGCGCCTCGCCGGCTTCGCCTTCGAGGCCGACCGCAACGTGACGCGGTTGGAGAACGCATTCGAGCAGCTGCGCTTCGGCAAGCTCTCCGGCGCGGTCGGCACCTACGCCGCGGCGCCGCCGGCGGTCGAGGCGCGGGTGATGGAGCGGCTCGGCCTGCAGCGCGAGGACGTCGCCACCCAGGTCGTGCCGCGCGACCGCCACTCGGTGCTGACCTCGCGCATCGCGATCGCCGGCGGCGGCCTCGAGCGCTTCGCCACCGAGATCCGCAACCTGCAGCGCACCGAGCTGCGCGAGGTGGAGGAGCCCTTCGCCGCCGGCCAGAAGGGCTCCTCGGCGATGCCCCACAAGCGCAACCCGATCCGCACCGAGCGGATCACCGGTCTGGCCCGCGTCCTGCGCGGCTACGCCCAGGCCGGCCTGGAGAACATCGCCCTCTGGCACGAGCGCGACATCTCCCACTCCGGCGCCGAGCGGGTGATCCTGCCCGACGCGACGATCGCCCTCGACTACATGCAGCACCTCGCCGCCGGGGTGGCGCGCGAGATGACCGTGCGCCCCGAGCGGATGCGCGAGAACCTCGAGCTGACCCACGGCGCGCTCTTCAGCCAGCGCGCTCTGACCGCCCTGGTCGAGTCGGGGATGGGCCGCGACGAGGCCTACCGGGTAGTCCAGGAGAACGCCCAGCGCGCCTGGGACACCGGCGCCCACTTCCGCGACCTGCTCGCCGAGTCCGCACCCGACCTCGACCTCGACGCCGTCTTCGATTACGGCGCCTACCTCGAGCACGTCCCCGCGGTGCTCGAACGCCTCGAAGCGCTGCGCTGAGCTTCCGGTGCGCCTTTTGCCACTCAGGGCGGCATAAAGCGCACCGGAACGGATACGGTCCCGGGGGATGGTCCTCTACACCTGCGGGCAGAAGAAGACCGGGCCGGCGCTGATGCACCCCTGCGCGAAGGCGGCGAAGGCGCTCGACGCGGCCGGGTACGAGTACGAGATCCGCGCCGTGGGCGGGTACCGGATGGCCTTCTGGACCTGGGGCAGCCGCGACGCCGACCGCGCCGAGGTGCGCAAGCTGAGCGGCACCAACGAGGTTCCCGTCCTCGTCCTCGGCGACGGCGAGGTGGTCTCCGGCTCGGGCAGGATCGCCCGCTGGGCGAAGGAGCACCCCGCCGCCCAGGCGGCAAGCTAGGCCGCGACGAGGTCGTGCTCGTGCGCCGGGGGGCGGGCGGTGAGGACGACGCGGGTGCCGTCGCGCGGCGAGAGGGTGATGTTGCGGCGGCCGACCTTCTCCGGCCGCGGGTCGGCCTTCTGCAGCTCGCAGCGGGTGAGGATCTCGCGCAGCGCGATCCGCATCTCGAACTCGGCGAAGGCGGCGCCGAGGCAGCGGCGGATGCCGCCGCCGAAGGGGATCCAGGCGTAGGTGTCGGGACCCTCCTCGAGGAAGCGCTCGGGGCGGAAGGCGAACGGCTCGGGGTAGGCGTCGGCGCGGGTGTGGGTGAGCCAGATCGCCGGCGCGACGTCGGTCCCCGGCGGCAGGGTGTGGCCGGCGACCTCGAGCTCGGTCGCCAGGCGGCGACCGGCGACGGGGACGACCGGGCGCAGCCGCAGCGACTCGGTGATCGTCGCCCGCAGGTACTCGTCCTCCTCGGCCTCGAGCGAGTCGCGCAGCCGCCCCAGTTGCTCGGGGTGGCGCAGCAGCAGGTCGAAGCTCCAGGCGAGCGCCGTCGCCGTCGTCTCGTGGCCGGCCAGCAGCAGGGTTATCAGCTGATCGCGCAGGTCGGAGTCGGTCATCCTCTCGCCGTCCTCGAAGCGGGCCTGGATCAACGCCGAGAGGATGTCGTCTCGCTCCTCCAGCTCGGGGTCGGCGCGGCGCTCGGCGACCTCCGCGTAGAGCTGCTCGTCGACCTGGTCGATGAGCCGCTGAAACCGGGCCCAGGGGCCGCGGCCGCCGAAGCGGCGGGAGAGGAGGGCGGACAGCATCACGCCCGTGGAAGCGGTGTCGGAGAGCAGCCGGCCGAGCAGTTCGCGCAGCCGTTGCAGGCGCGCTCCGCCGGTTACGCCGAAGACGACGTGGAGGATCACCTCCAGCGTCACCGCCTGCATCCGCGGGTGGATCGCGAACTCCTCGCCGAGCGGCCAGGACTCGATCTCGGCGGCGAGAATCTCGGCGACGACCGGTTCGTAGGAGCGCATCCGCTCGCCGTGGAAGGGCGGCAGCATCAGCTTGCGGTGGGCGAGGTGGTCGGCGCCTTCGAGCAGCAGCAGCGAGCGCGGACCCATGATCGGTTCCAGGGTCAGGTTGCGGCCGGAGGGCATGCCGTGGCTGCGCTCGGAGTAGAGCGCCTTGATCGCCGCCGGGTCGGAGATCAGGATCATCGGCGTCTCGAAGCCGAGGAACTTGACGCTGAAGGCGTCGCCGTAGCGCTCGCGGCATCCCTGCATGAAGGCCAGCGGGCGGAAGCTCCAGCGCAGCGTCTGGAGCAGCGGGGGGATCGGCGGCCCAGGCGGCAGCAAGGCTAGACCTGGGCCAGGTCGCGCTCAGGCGCGGGGTTCCGCGCCGTGACGACGATCGGTGTGCCGGCGCCGGGCGAAAGCGTCGGCCCCCTGCGCTCCACCCGTTCCGGCCGCGGATCGGCCTTCTGCAGCTCGCAGCGGGTGAGGATCTCGCGCAGCGCGATCCGCATCTCGAACTCGGCGAAGGCGGCGCCGAGGCAGCGGCGGATGCCGCCGCCGAAGGGGATCCAGGCGTAGGTGTCGGGACCCTCCTCGAGGAAGCGCTCGGGCCGGAAGGCGAACGGCTCGGGGTAGATGTCCGCACGGGTGTGGGTGAGCCAGATCGCCGGTGTCACGTCGGTGCCGGCAGGCAGAGTGTGGCCGGAGGCCTCGAGCTCGGTAGCCAGCCGGCGGCCCGTGAAGGGCACAAGCGGCCGCACGCGCAACGACTCTGTGATCGTCGCCTGGAGGTAATCGTCCTCGCCCGCCTCGAGCGAGTCGCGCAACCGTCCCAGCGCGGCCGGGTGGCGCAGCAGCAGGTCGAGTGTCCATGACAGGGCGGTCGCGGTCGTCTCGTGGCCGGCCATGAGCAGCGTCATCAGCTGGTCGCGCACGTCGCTGTCGGTCATCGAGCTCCCGTCCTCGAAGCGGGCCTGCAGCATCACGGCGAGGATGTCGCCGCGCTGCTCGAAGTCCGGATCCGAGCGACATGCCTCGATCTCGGCATAGATCTGCTCGTCGACCTCTCTCAGGACCGCTTCGAACCTTCGCCATAGGCCGACCCCTCGGCCGAGGCGGGTGCTGAGCAGGCCGAACAACTGCATCGGGACCGAGAGGCCGGCCTCCAGCACCTCGATGAGGGACGCACGCAGCCGATCCCGCCGCGAAGCGTCGCTTACGCCGAAGACGACCCGAAGGATGATCTCGAGCGTCACCGCCTGCATCCGCGGGTGGATCGCGAACTCCTCGCCGAGCGGCCAGGAGTCGATCTCGGCGTCGACGATCTCATTGACGATCGGCTCATAGGAGCGCATCCGCTCGCCGTGGAAGGCGGGCAGCATCAGCTTGCGGCGAGCGAGGTGGTCGGCGCCCTCGATCAGCAGCAGCGAGCGGGGCCCCATAACCGGCTCGAGGCTGAGATTGCGTATCGGGGGCACGCCGTGCGACGGCTCGGAGTAGAGCGCCTTGATCGCCGCCGGGTCGGAGACGACCACGATCGGCTCCTCGAATCCGAGCAGCTTGACCGAGAAGGCCTCCCCGTAGCGTCGGTCGCACTCCCGCAGGAATGCCAGCGGGCGGAATATCCAGCGCAGCGTCTGGACTGGCGACGAGCTGGTCGGACCGGGGGGCAGCGTCACAGACGTAAAGCATCGCAGACAGCGGCCGGATCGACCCTCCGCTTGCCCGATGGTTAGCATCGGCTTAATGCCCACCGTCGCCGATCTGAAGCTCCACTCGTCCGGGAAGGTCAGGGAGATCTACGAGTGGGGGGACGACCTCTTGATGGTCGCCTCCGACCGGATCTCGATCTACGACGTGGTGATGCCGACGCCGATCCCCGACAAGGGCAAGGTGCTCAACCGCATCTCCGAATTCTGGTTCGAGCTGAGCGGCGACATCGTCCCCAACCATTTCGTCTCCGCCGACGTGCCCGAGGAGGTCGCCGAACGGGCGATGCGGGTGCGGCGGCTGGAGATGTACCCGGTGGAGTGTGTCGTGCGCGGCTACCTGTCGGGCTCGGGTTGGAAGGAATACAAGGCCGACGGGGCGGTCTGCGGAATCGAGCTGCCGGCCCGGCTGCGCGAGTCCGCGAAGCTGCCCGAGCCGATCTTCACGCCGGCGACCAAGGCCGAGATCGGCGACCACGACGAGAACGTCGACTTCGAGCGGGCGGCGGAGATCGTCGGCGACCGGGCGCTGATGGAGGAGCTGCGCCGGGTTTCGATCGAGGTCTACGAGCGTGGCGCGGCGCACGCCGCCGAGCGGGGGATCGTCCTCGCCGACACCAAGTTCGAGTTCGGCCGCCACGCCGGGGCGGAGATCGTCCTCGGCGACGAGGTGCTCACCCCCGACTCCTCACGCTTCTGGCCGGCTGACCGCTACGAGCCCGGCAGGACCCAGCCCTCCTTCGACAAGCAGTACGTCCGCGACTGGGCCGACGCAGCCGGCTGGGACCACAGGCCGCCGGCGCCCGACCTGCCGCCCGACGTGGTCGAGCAGACGCGGGCCAAGTACGTCGAGGCATACGAGCGCCTGGCGGAGCGGTCCTTCTAGTGGCGACGAAGGCCCGCGTCCTGATCCGCCCCAAGGAGGGCATCCTCGACCCGCAGGGCAAGGCGGTCGAGCGGGCGCTGCCGGCGCTCGGCTTCGAGGGGGTCGAGCACGTGCGGGTCGGCCGGGTGGTCGAGTTAGAGACTGATCGGCCGGATGCGTTGGGGGAGCTCTGCGAGAAGCTGCTCGCCAACCCGCTGATCGAGGACTACGAGATAGAAAAGCTTTGATTTGGGGTGTCCTGCAGTTCCCCGGCTCCTGCGACGAGCGGGACGCCCTGCACGCCTGCTTGCTGGCCGGCGGCGAGGCGCGGCTCGTCTGGCACGAAGAACGTGACCTGGGCGGGCTCGACGCGATCGTCGTCCCCGGTGGCTTCTCCTACGGCGACTACCTGCGGGCCGGCGCGATCGCCCGCTTCTCGCCGGCGATGGAGGCGGTGGCCGAGTTCGCTGCTGCGGGCGGCCCGGTGCTGGGCATCTGCAACGGCTTCCAGGTCCTCTGCGAAGCCGGTCTCCTCCCCGGCGCGCTGCTGCGCAACGAGAACCTGCGCTTCGTCTGCCGCCAGGTCGAGCTGATCGCAGCATTTGGGGGGCCAGAGACCCCAAAAAGCTGCGATCGACCAGGCGAGTCCCTGTCGATCCCGGTCAAGCACGGCGAAGGGCGCTACTGGGCGCCGGAGGAGATGCTCGACGAGATCGAGGCGCGCGGACAGGTGGCGTTCCGCTACGCGCCGGGGCAGAATCCCAACGGCTCGGCTCGCGACGTCGCCGGGGTGCGCAACGAGGCCGGCAACGTGCTCGGCCTGATGCCCCACCCCGAGCACGCGGTCGACGAGCTGACGGGTTCGACCGACGGTCTCAAAATTTTCGAGGGGATGAGGTGACGCCCGCCGCCCCCGGACGCGGGAGTCGGGGCCAGTCCATATCTGATTCCTCTGGCCCCGACGGGAGCAGAGGAGGCGGCGGTTGATGTCAGCGAAGCACCGCGAGCTGGGGCTGACTGACGCCGAGTTCGAGCTGATCGTCGAGAAGCTCGGGCGCGAGCCCAACGACGTCGAGCTGGCGATGTTCAGCCTGCTCTGGTCCGAGCACTGCGCCTACAAGCACTCGCGCAAGCTGCTGCGGCGGCTGCCGACCGAGGGCGAGCGGGTGGTGATGGGCCCGGGCGAGAACGCCGGCGCGGTCGACGTCGGCGGCGGCTACGCGGTCGCCTTCAAGGTCGAGTCGCACAACCACCCGAGCGCGGTCGAACCCTTCCAGGGGGCGGCGACCGGGGTCGGCGGCATCCTGCGCGACGTCTTCGCGCTCGGCGCGCGGCCGATCGCGATCCTCGACTCGCTGCGCTTCGGCGAGCTCGACTCGCTGCGCTCGCGCCACCTGCTCGACGGGGCTGTGCGCGGCATCGGCCACTACGGCAACAGCATCGGCGTGCCCACCGTCGGCGGCGAGATCTGCTTCGAGGCGCCCTACGAGCACAACTGCCTGGTCAACGCGATGTGCGTCGGCCTCGCCAAGCAGGAGGAGATGGTGCGGGCGGCCGCGGCCGGGGTCGGCAACGCGGTCGTCCTGATGGGCGCCTCGACCGGGCGCGACGGGATCGGCGGCGCCTCGGTGCTCGCCTCGGCCGAGCTGGGGGACGGCGACGAGGCGAAGCGGCCGACCGTGCAGATCGGCGACCCCTTCGAGGAGTCGAAGCTGCTCGAGTGCTGCCTGGAGCTGCTGGCGAAGGGGCTGCTGGTCTCGCTGCAGGACCTCGGCGCCGCCGGCCTCACCTCCTCGGCCTCGGAGATGGCCTCCGCCGGCGGAGTCGGGATCGAGATCGACGTCGCCCGCGTGCCGCTGCGCGAGCCCGGCATGGAGCCCTTCGAGATCATGGTCTCCGAGTCGCAGGAGCGGATGCTGGCGGTGGTCGAGCCGGCCAAGGTAGACGCGGTGCTGGCCGTCTGCGAGAAATGGCAGACCGGCGGGGCGGCGGTCGGCACGATCACCGAGGACGGCACGGTGCGGGTGCTGCGCGAGGGCGAGACGGTCGGCGAGATGCCGGTCGAGGCGCTGGTCGACGGCTGCCCGCTCTACGACCTGGCGCCCGAGGAGCCGGCGGGCTGGATCTACGGCAACCGGGCGACGCTCGGTCCGGACGCCTCGCCGGCGGAGACGCTGCCGGCGCTGCTCGCCTCGCCGAGCGTCGCCTCGAAGCGCTGGGCCTTCGAGCAGTACGACTCGATCGTCGGCTCGCGCACCGCGCGGCGGCCGGAGTCCGCCGGCGCCGCGGTGCTGGCGATCCCCGAGACGGGCAACGCGATCGCCGTCTCGATCGACGGCAACGGTCGCCGGGTCGCCTGCGACCCCCACGCCGGCACGGTCGAGGCGGTGCTCGAGTGCGCCCAGAACCTCGCCTGCGTCGGCGCCGAGCCGCTCGGCCTGACCAACTGCCTCAACTTCGGCAACCCGGAGAAGCCGGCGCCCGCCTGGCAGCTCGACCGCGCCGTCAGCGGCCTCGCCGAGGCCTGCGAGGCGCTCGGCGTGCCGGTCGTCGGCGGCAACGTCTCCCTCTATAACGAGGGGCCGGAAGGGCCGGTCTACCCGACGCCGGTGGTCGGCATGGTCGGCGAGCTGCCCGATCCGACCCAGACCGCGCCGAGCGCCTTCGCCCGCGAGGGCGACGCGATCGCCCTGCTCGGCCCCTTCGAACCCTCGCTCGCCGGCTCGGAGCTCGCCAAGCTGCGCGGCGAGCTCGACAAGGGCCTGCCCGAGCCCGACGTGCCGGCGGTCGCCGCCGCTTGCGCCGCGATCCGCGAGGCGGTCCGCGCCGGCAAGGTCGTCTCCGCCCACGACGTCAGCGACGGCGGCCTCGCCTGCGCCCTGGCCGAGGCGGCGATCGGCGCCGGCCTCGGCTGCCGGGTCGATCTGCAGCACCTGCGCGAGCGCGGCTGCACGCCGCAGGAGGCTCTCTTCGGCGAGGGCACCGGCGGCTTCCTGCTCAGCGGCGACCGCGCGGCGCTCGAATCCCTCGCCACAGAGGACGTCGCAGTCCTCTACCTGGGCGAGGTGGGCGGCGAGTCGATCGAGATCGCCGCCGGCGACCAGAGCCTCACCGTCCCCCTCACCGCCGCCGAGGCCGCCTGGCGCTCGCTCGGCGAGCGGGTTGAGCGCGGCGCGTAGACCAGGCGCTCCCAGATGTGCCTGACATTTTGCGGGTTGTAAATCTTCCTTTCTGTTGGTTGGAGTTGCGTGCCCTCGGCTCGAGAGAGTGGCTAGCGCACCTCGAAGCCGGTTAGGCCTTCGGGCTCTTCCTCGCTGACGTCGACCCGGTCGACCGTCGCGCCGCGGGGGCCTTGGCGGCAGAAGGCGAGCAGCGCCTCGACCGCGTCGGGATCGCCCTCGAAGACCGCCTCGACGGTGCCGTCGGAACGGTTGCGGACCCAGCCGGCGACGCCTTGGGCGCTGGCTTTGCGCCGGGTCGTGTCGCGGAAGAAGACGCCCTGCACGCGCCCGTGGATGATCGCCCGCTTGCGGATCGGCCCACCGTACCGTCCTCCACCGCGCCCCCGCCTCGCTGCTCGACTGCCCCGGCTAGTACCCTTCGGGAGTAGGCAGTCTGCCTGCGCGTCTCGTCCTTTCGACCCGAGGAAGCACGCGCCTTGACTCCCGCTCAGGGGCAGCAGATAGATCGCGACGGCCCGCGCGAGGAATGCGGGGTGTTCGGCGTATACGCGCCCGGCCACGACGTCGCCCGCCTCGCCTACTTCGGCCTCTACGCCCTGCAGCACCGCGGCCAGGAGTCGGCCGGGATCGCCACCTGCGAGGGCGGCCACATCACCACGATGCGCGACTCCGGCCTCGTCTCCCAGGTCTTCGACGAGGAGAAGCTGCGGGCGCTGGCGGGCGACATGGCGATCGGCCACGTGCGCTACTCGACCACCGGCGGCGGCTCCTGGGAGAACGCGCAGCCGGTCTGGCGCGACGACGGCCGCGAGCTCGCCCTCGCCCACAACGGCAACCTGACCAACGCGGTCGAGCTCTGGACCGAGCTGAAGGAGGCCGGGATCGCCTTCCGCGGCACCTCCGACTCGGAGATCATCGCGGCGCTGATCTCCTCCCACGAGGGCCGCTACGTCGAGGACGCGGTCGCCGCGGTGATGCCGCGCCTGCAGGGCGCCTACTCGACCGTGGCGATGACCAAGCGGGCGATCGTCGCCTTCCGCGACCCGCACGGGGTGCGGCCGCTCTCGCTCGGCCGGCTCGAGAGCCGCTTCGTCGTCGCCTCGGAGAGCTGCGCCTTCGACATCATCGGGGCCGAGCTGATGCGCGAGGTGCATCCCGGCGAGATGGTCTCGCTGACCGAGCGCGGCCTGGAGACGCGCCAGGTGGTGAAGGCCGGCCGGCCGGCGCACTGCGTCTTCGAGCACATCTACTTCTCCCGCCCCGACAGCCGGCTCGAGGGCAAGGTGCTGCAGCAGGTGCGCGGGCGGATGGGCGAGATCCTCTGGCGCGAGGCGCCGGTCGACGCCGACCTGGTGATCTCGGTCCCCGACTCCGGCAACCCGGCCGCGGCCGGGTTCGCGCGCGCCTCGGGGCTGCCCCGCGACGACGGCCTGATCAAGAACCGCTACGTCGCCCGCACCTTCATCCAGCCCGGCCAGGAGCTGCGCAAGCGCGGCCTGCGGCTGAAGTTCAACCCGCTGCCGGAGATCGTCGCCGGCCGGCGGCTCGTCGTCGTAGACGACTCGATCGTGCGCGGCAACACGACGCGGCAGATCGTCGGCATGCTGCGCGACGCCGGCGCCGGCGAGATCCACCTGCGCATCTCGGCGCCGCCGATCCGCCACCCCTGCCACTACGGGGTCGACATGTCGACCCGCGAGGAGATGATCGCCCACGAACGGACGGTCGAGGAGATCGCCGACGAGCTCGGCGCCGACTCGCTCGCCTACCTCTCGATGGAGGGCGTCTACGAGGCGGTCGGCACGCCGCCCGAGGACCACTGCGACGCCTGCTTCACCGGCCGCTACCCGCTCGGCGACCCGAACGAGGCGAATGGAAAATTCGCCTTGGAGGACGTCGCGGTCGTCCCGGCCGGCGGTTAGCGGCTCGCGGCGCCCGCGCGGCGCGGGGGCTCAGGGCGTGAGGTCGGCGACGATGCGGGCCGCCGGGCGGACCTCGTCGATGCGGCCGACCGTCTGCCCCGCGTAGAGGGGGCCTGCGTCGACCAGGCCGGCGGGGCCGTCGTCGACCGGCGCGGCGGGCGTCAGCAGGCGGCTGCCGGGACGCTGGGCGGCGACGAGGCGGCGCTGCAGCGCGGCGGGTGCGAAGCGCGCGCCCGGAGCGAAGAGGCGGTTGAGGGCGCGGTTGGCCGCCGGGACGCGCGAGCCGCCGCCGAGCTGGCGCGCGGTGGCGGCGTTGGGGACGACCCGGTGGGGCGCCGGCCAGCCGAGGCCGAAGAGCTCGGTGAGCACGGTCTGCTCGGCGCCGAGCAGGCGGCGCTTGTACTCCGGATGGGCGCGGCTCTCCTCCGAGAGCAGGAAGCGGGTCCCGGCGACGGCGGCAGCGGCGCCGGCGTCGAGCGCCCACCCGACGTCCTCGCGCGCCGCGATCCCGCCCGCCAGGAGCAGCGGGCAACCGGACGGCAGCGCCGCCCGGACCCGCTCCAGCAGCTCCAGCGCCGGCACGCTGCCGCGCACGTGGCCGCCTGCCTCGATGCCCTGGACGATCACGGCGTCGGCGCCGGCGGCGTGCGCCGCCCGCGCCTCGGCGACCGAGCCGCACTGGTGCAGCCAGAGACCGGGCGTGCGGCGTCGCGGCCGGCCCCAGAAGGTGACGACGACGTCGGCGGCCGCCGCGGCCTCGAACCAGCTGCGCCGCGCGAACGGCAGCAGCAGGTTCACGGCCAGCGGCCGGCCGGTCAGCGAGCGCGCCGCGGCCAGCTCGCGCTCGATCTGGGCGGCGCCGTTGACCGCGATCGTCCCCAGCCCGCCGGCCTCGGAGACGGCGGCGGCGAGCTCGTGGCGGCTGACCCCGCCTCCCATTCCCGCCTGGATTACAGGCTTATCGAGTCCGAGGCGATCGAGCGGCGTCACGAAGCGATAATGCCATGGGCGTGGATCTTCCAAATCGCTCGAGGCGAAACGTGGCCAAGCAGATCAAGGACGCAGGGAGCGTGGCGTGCTCCGCACGCGAGCTACCGAGGACGTAGAGATGCGCCGTGCCACGTTTCGCCTCGTCGTGCTCGCCTCCGGGACGGGGACCAACCTGCAGGCGATCCTCGACACGCTGCACGGGCGCGAGGGGATCGAGGTGGTCGGGGTCGGCTCCGACAAGCCCGGCGCGCGCGCATTGGAGCGGGGGCGGGAGGCCGAGGTCGAGACCGCCGTCTTCCCCCGCGAGGATTACGCGGACCGCGAGGCGCGCGACGCGGCGATGGCGGAGTGGATCGAGGCGCGCGGCGCCGACCTCGTCGCCCTCGCCGGCTACATGCAGCTGCTCAGCCCGGCCTTCGTCGCCCGCTTCCGCAACCGCGTCGTCAACGTCCACCCGGCGCTGCTGCCCGCCTTCCCCGGCCTCGACGCGATCGGCCAAGCGTTGGAGGCGGGCGTGGAGACGACCGGGGTCACCGTCCACTTCGTCGACGAGGGGGTCGACACCGGGCCGCCGATCCTGCAGCGCGAGGTGCCGGTGCCGGCCGACCGCGACCGCGACCGGCTGGAGGCGGCGATCCACGCGGTCGAGCACCAGCTCTACCCGGAGGCGATCCGCATGATCGTGCGCGGCGAGGTCCCGCTCAGACGTTGAGGCGGCGGACTGCATTGGCGCCCCTCTTCTCTGGCTCAGCGCCGCCGCACCGTGCAGCCCTTGACGAGGACGCCGGTGAGGAAGGTCTCGTCGTCGAACGTGACCTCGAAGCGCGCCTGGAGGTGCCCGGTTTCGCAGCGGGCGTTGACGTAGCTGTGCCGGCGGCCCTTGTGGGTCCATTTGCGCCCCACCGTGCCCTTGAGCGAGATCCCATGCCCGGCGCCGCCGGCGATCTTGGGGATCCTCGCTTTGGTCCGGTAGCCGTAGACGCCCTTGTTGATTTTTTCGATCACGATCGGGACGACGAAGGTGGTGGGAACCGGAACGGTCGTGTAGGCGTGGGCGAGGACGGTCGGTCGGCCGCGCTCCTTCGGTCCGTTGAAGAGGGTGATCGGGGAGGAGATCGGGATCCGCTTCTGTTCCGGGAAGGCGACGACGGCGCGGCCGAACCCCCTGCCGACGATCGCCCCCGGGCAGTTGCGGCGCGCCTGCGGGACGGTGGTGGTCTGGAGCCTGGACGCACGGCAGACCGGCAGGCCCCTGGTCTGGACCGAGCCGTGGCGGTCGAATTCGATCGTCACCGTCTCGGCGATCGGCGGCAGTTTCCCGGAGACGGTCGAAAGCCTGCCGCCGCCGTAGAGCTTGATCGGCGCGTCGCGGTACTTGGGCAGTGCGGTCGGCGAGAAGCCGCCGTTGGCATTGAGGATCAGGTCCCCGACCCTCACCTTCAACGCGCCGGCCGTGCCCGCCATCGCGAGCAGCCCCAGCACCGCTGCTATCAGGATCTTCTTCGACATCGCGCTGGCGCCCACCGCCAAACCAGGATAGACCTGTCTAGGATCGGGCTTACGACCCAACCGGTCGTCGTCGATGAGTGAGGCCCCCGCAGACAGCCCAGCCGCAGCCGTGAGCGACGGCGCGATTCGGGTGCGCCGCGCCCTCGTCTCCTGCTCCGACAAGACCGGCGTCGCCGACTTCGCCAAGTCGTTGGCGGCGCTCGGGGTCGAGATCCTCTCCACCGGGGGCACCGCGGCCGCCCTGCGCGAGGCGGGGCTGGAGGTGACCGACGTGGCCGAGCTCACCGGCCAGGAGGAGATCCTCGGCGGTCGGGTGAAGACGCTGCACCCGCGGCTGCACGCGGCGCTGCTGGCGCGGCGCGACGACCCCGAGCACATGGCGGTGCTGGAGCGCGAGGGGATCGAGCCGATCGACCTCGTCTGCGTCAACCTCTACCCCTTCGAGCAGACCGTCGCCGAGCCCGACGTCGACCCCGAGGCGGCGGTCGAGAACATCGACATCGGCGGGCCGACGATGATCCGCGCCGCGGCCAAGAACCACGCCGGGGTCGCCGTCGTCGTCAAGCCGGAGTCCTACGACGCGGTCTGCGCCGAGCTGGAGGAGTCGGGCGGCGAGCTCTCCGCCTCGACCCGCCACTGGCTCGCCAACGAGGCATTCGCCCAGACGGCCCGCTACGACGCGGCGATCAGCCGCTGGTTCTCGACCTCCTACGAGGACTTCCCCGAGCACCTCACGGTCACCTACGACAGGGAGCTCGAGCTCGCCTACGGCGAGAACCCCCACCAGCGCGCCGCGCTCTACTCGGAGGCGGGCCTGGGCAGCCACGTCCTCGCCGGGGTCGCCAAGCTGCACGGCAGGGCGCTCTCCTTCAACAACGTGCTCGACCTCGACTCGGCGCGGCGGCTGAACGACGACTTCGAGCCGCCGGCCTGCACGATCGTCAAGCACAACAACCCCTGCGGGGTGGCGGTCGGCGAGGATGCGCTCGGCGCCTACCGCAAGGCGCTCGCCTGCGACCCGGTCTCCGCCTACGGCGGCGTGATCGCGATCAACCGGCCGGTCGGCGTCGAGCTGGCCGAGGCGCTGCACGAGAACTTCGTCGAGGTGTTGCTGGCGCCCGGCTTCGAGCAGGGGGCGCTGGAGGTCTTGCAGCAGAAGGAGGCGATCCGCATCCTCTGCGACGAGGAGGGGCGCCGGCCCGACCCGGCCGAACGCGACCTCAAGCGGGTGCGGGGCGGCGTGCTGATCCAGGACCGCGACGGCGACCCCGAGCCGCGCCAGATCATGGAGGTCGTGACCGAGGCCGAGCCGAGCGAGGCGCAGTGGGAGGACCTGCTCTTCGCCTGGACCGTCGTCCGCCACGTCCGCTCCAACGCGATCGTTATCGCCAAGGGCGGCGCGACGTTTGGCATCGGCGCCGGCCAGATGAGCCGCGTCGACTCGGTCCGCCTTGCGGTCGAGAAGTGCCGCGAGGCGCGCCGCGAGGAAGCCGCCGGCCTGCTGGCCGGCTCAGCGGTCGCCTCAGACGCCTTCTTCCCCTTCGCCGACGGCCCCCAGGCGGCGATCGGCGCCGGCGCCAACTGCGTCATCCAGCCCGGCGGCTCCAAGCGCGACGCCGAGGTGATCGCCGCCTGCGACGCCGCCGGTATCCCGATGGTCTTCACCAAGCACCGGCATTTCCGGCACTGACGACAACACCCCTCGGGGCTGGTTATGCGAACGCCACCGTCGAACATCGTGAATTTGATCGGCACCACGGCCCAGAGCTGAAGTTCAGCACTACGCTCCTATCCGGATCGAGGCATAGCCTGACGAAGCATGGTTGGCCTGGTCATCGGCGGGATCTTCACGGACGCGCTCTCCGCCGCTGTTGCCGCCCTGATCGGCTTACGGGCCTGTTTGGCGGGGCTGCGCACTACGCCGCCGTTCTCGCAGACCGCTCGGAACGGGAGATCGAGCGCGCCACTGGGATCGGCTTCTTCCTTGGTTTCGGCCTGGGAGCCCTCGCCCTCGTGATCGACGCCCTCGCGTGATCTACACTGGCTCTATGGCACTTCGAATTGCCCTCGCTGCCCTTCCCACTGCGGCCGTCGTCGCGCTGGTTCTCCTGCTGAATGGCCTAGGCGCCGGCGCGGGCGTCGCCGTTGCAACGCTCGGCTTGGTCGCGGTGGCGAGTGGTGCCGCGCTCGGCTACTTCGCGGACCGCCTCCCCGAGCTTCCCCGGGCTCGCCACCGCCGTCGCGACGGTGGTGGGCGCCTCGCGGGCGCCCACCACGGACATCGCTGAAGACGAACCCGGTAAAGCGACATCTGTCTCTGATGTCCCGAGACACAACAAGATGCCCCCGGCGGGATTCGAACCCGCGCCGCGCGGCTTAAAAGGCCGCCGCTCTAACCAACTGAGCTACAGGGGCGCGGTGCCCATGGTAGTCGGGTCAGGAGAGCTCGGGCAGGCCCTCGTGGGGGGTCGAGGCCTCGGCGTGGGCGCGGCGGGGAATGCGGCCGGCGCGGCGGGCTGCGTGGCCCGCCTCGACCGCGCCGCGCAGGGCGCGGGCCATCGCGGTCGGGTCGGCGGCGCCGAAGATCGAGCTGGCGGCCATCACCGCGTCGCAGCCCAGCTCCATCGCCAGCGCCGCGTCGGAGGCGGTGCCGATGCCGGCGTCGAGGACGACCGGCACGCCGGCGCGCTCGGCCAGGATCGCGATGTTGTAGGGGTTGCGGATGCCGGCGCCGGAGCCGATCGGCGAGCCGAGCGGCATCACCGCGGCGCAGCCGGCCTGCTCGAGGCGCTGGGCGAGGATCGGGTCGTCGCTGGTGTAGGGGAGGACGGTGAAGCCCTCGCCGACCAGGGTCTCGGCGGCGTCGAGCAGCTCGACCGGGTCCGGGTAGAGGGTGCGGTCGTCGCCGATCACCTCGAGCTTGATCCACTCGGTCTCGAAGGCCTCGCGGGCGAGCTGGGCGGTGCGGACCGCGTCGCGGGCGGTGAAGCAGCCGGCCGTGTTGGGCAGGGCGAACACGCCAAGCCGGTCGAGCGTGTCGAGCACGGAGCCCTTCGCGTCGGGGTCGATGCGGCGCAGGGCGACGGTGACGATTTCGGCGCCGGAGGCGGCGAGCGCCTCCTCCATCTGCTCCAGCGAGCGGAAGCCGCCGGTGCCGACGATCAGCCGCGAGGACCACTGGCGGCCACCCAGCTCCCAGGTTTCCGCGCCGCCCTGGATCGCGGCGAGGACCTCGACCTTCTGGCCGTCGGCCAGCGGCGTCGTCTCCCACTCGGCGCGGGGGACGACCTCGCCGTCGAGGGCGACCGCGACCCCCCGGCCGCCCTCGCCGGCGCCGCTCTCGCGCACCGCGTCGGCAAGGGTCGCCCCCGGCGTCAGCTCGCGCGGCTCGCCGTTCAGCTCGATCCTCATCGCGTCGCCTCGCTGGGGGTGCGTTCGTTCTTTGTTTCGCTATCCGATAAAAACTGCGAACGCGCCGGCTGGCGGGCGAGCTCGTCTGCGATCGTCGCGGCGGTCAGCGGCGCCAGCAGGATGCCGTTGCGGAAGTGGCCGGTCGCCCAGAGCAGGCCGTCGAGCGGCGAGGGGCCGGCCAGCGGCAGGTTGTCGGGCGTGCCGGGACGCAGGCCCGCGGCGGCGTCGACCAGCTCCATCTCGGCGACCTCGGGCAGCAGCCGGTAGGCCTCGCGCAGCAGCTCGTGCACGCCGCCCGCGGTGACCGTCGTGTCGTAGCCCTGCTCCTCGACCGTCGCGCCGGCGATCAGCCGACCGTCGGGCCGCGGCACCAGGTAGACGCGCTCGGAGGCGACGATGCGCCGGCAGGGCGCGCCGCCCTCGCGCGGGCGCAGCTCCAGCACCTGCCCCTTGACCGGCCGCACCGGCGGCCGGCCGGCCGCGGGCAGCCACTCCATGCGACCCGACCAGGCGCCGGCGGCGAGGACGACCGCGCCGGCGCGCAGCTCCTCGCCGGCCCCGGTGCGGACGCCGGCGATCCGCTCGCCGTCGAGGAGCGCCGCCGCGACCTCGGTCCCGGTGTGCACCTCGACGCCTTCAGTCTCCAGCGCCGCCAGCAGCGCCGCGCTCAGCGCCCGCGGGTCGACCGAGCCCTCCTGGGGAGCGTGGACGCCGCCGTTCAGCGACGGGGTGAGGCCGGGCTCGAGCTCGCGGCAGCGGCGCGGCGGCAGCCACTCGGCGCCGAGCTCGAGCGAGCGCTGCAGCTCGTGGATGCGCCGCAGCCCGGCCGCCTCGTCGCGGTCGAGCGCGACGTGCAGGGCGCCCTCCCGCGCGTAGCCGGTCGAGACCCCGCTCGCCTCCTCCAGCTCGGCGACGAAGCCGGGGTAGAGCTCCGCCGCTTCCAAGTTGAGCTTCAGCAGCTGCGGCTCGCCGAAGGCGAGCTCGCCGACCGGGGCGAGCATCCCGGCGGCGACCCGGCCGGCGCCGGCCGGCGGCCGCGCGCGCTCGACCACGGCGACGCCGGCGCCGCGCCGGGCGGCGCGCCAGGCGCAGGAGAGGCCGATGACGCCGCCGCCGACGATCACCGCGTCGTAACTGCCACCTCGCTGCTCTTTCACGCTTGCCTCCGCCGGCATTACCCGGATCAGGTCCAGACGGTCGGCGGCGCCCTAGCCGCCCTCTCAGTCCGTGGCTTACGGACTCCCGTTACACCCCCGATGGTACCCCGTCGCAATAATCGCCCTATGAGCCTGGCGCCTCCCGAGGCACACGGACCCCTGCGGCGCGAGCGGCTGCGCACCGCCCGCCTCTATTTCGTCTGCGAGGCGCTGCCCGGCGGGCGCGAGCCGGAGGCGCTGCTCAACGCTGCGCTGGGCGGCGGCGTCGACATCGTGCAGCTGCGCGAGAAGGAGCTCGACCGCGACGAGGTCCTGCGCTCCGCCCGCACCTTCCGCCGCCTCTGCGACACCTACAGCGCCCTGTTCATCGTCAACGACGACCCCTGGCTTGCGCAAACGTCCAACGCGGACGGAGTCCATCTGGGTCAGGACGACATGGCGGTCGAGGAGGCGAGAGAAATCTTGGGTCCCGAGAAGATCATCGGGCTCTCGACGCACTCAAAGGAGCAGTTGGCTGCCGGCGGGACGTCATCCGCGGTGGATTACGTCAGCGTCGGCCCCATCTGGGAGACGCCGACCAAAGCGGGACGGCCGGGCGTCGGCCTCGGCCTGGTCGAGCACGCCGCCGCGCACGCTCCGCATCCCTTCTTCGCGATCGGCGGCATCGATCCCGGCAACGCCGGCGAGGTGATCGCGGCCGGAGCGCGCCGGCTGGGCGTCGTGCGGGCGATCCGCGACGCCGCCGACCCCGCCGCCGTCGCGGCGGCTCTGCGCGAGGCGCTGGCCGCCGTAGGGGAGGCGGCGCCCGGTGGCTGAGCCCGTCGGCGGCCGCCGTAAGCGCAAGCACCGTGGCGCCGCGCCGAGCCCGCGCGAGCGGATGGAGCGTGGCTACGCCCGCGCCGAGCAGCGCAACCGGGCGGCGCGCGAGGGCCTCGAGCCGCTGGGGCCGGGCGAGCGGCCGCTGGTGGTGACGATCGGCGCCGTGCTCTCCGCCCTGATCGCCCTCTCGATCGTCACCGGCTACGTCTTCGGCGCCGAGGTCGACGGCGAGAAGCCGCCCTTCGCGCAGGTGCTGGCGCCGACCCTGCTGATGGGGATCATGGCCTGGGGGATGTGGCGGGCGCGCTACTGGGCCGTGCTCGGCTTCCAGCTGCTGCTCGTCCTGCTGATCTTCAGCGCCTTCTTCGGCCTCACCGTGCAGGCGGCGAGCGCCGCCCAGGTCGCTGCCACCTCGGGCCTGTTGCTCGTCGCCGGAGCCTTCTTCTACTTCATGGTCAAGGCGATGGCGCGCATACAGATGCCTTCTCGGAAGTAGACGGCCGCAGGGTTTCTATAGGCTCAGACGCATGTCGGACTCTTACGACGTGATCGTCATCGGCGGGGGCCCTGGCGGCTACGTCGCCGCGATCCGCGCCGCCCAACTGGGCAAGAAGACCGCCGTCGTCGAGCGCGACAAGCCGGGGGGCCGTTGCCTCAACTACGCCTGCATCCCGGCGAAGACCGTGTTGCGCACGGCTGAGATTTACGAGCAGGCGCGCGGGAGCGCCGAGCTGGGCGTCGTCGTCGAGGGCGCGAAGCTCGACTGGGAGGCGCTCGGCAAGCGCCGCGCCTCCGTCTCGCAGTCGCTGTCGGACGGAGTGAAGATGCTCTGGCAGAAGAACAAGGTGACGCTGATCGAGGGCGACGGGACGCTTACCGAGGACGCCAACGTGAAGGTCGGCGAGGAGGTGCACGAGGCGGGGGCCGTGATCCTGGCGACCGGCTCGGTCGCCATGCCGATCCCCGGTGTCGAGTTCGGCGGCCGCGTCGTCGACACCTGGGGCGCCTGGTCGCTGCCCGAGCGGCCGGCCAAGATCGCCGTGGTCGGCGCCGGCGCCTCTGGCTGCGAGATCGCCTCCGCCTACGGCCGCTTCGGCACCGAGGTGCTCTTGATCGAGATGCTCGACCAGATCCTCCCGGCGGAGGACAAGGACATGGCCCGCGTCGTCGAGCGCGCCTTCAAGAAGCAGAACATCGAGATCTCCACCGGCGCCCCGGTGGAGAACGTCGAGGCGGGGGAGAGCTCGGTCAAGCTCAGCTACGGCGACAGCTCGGCCGAGGTCGACTACCTCTGCGTCGCCGGCGGCCGCGGCGCCGACGTCGACGGGCTGGGGCTGGACGCGGCCGGGGTGAAGATCTCCGACCGGGGCAAGGTCGAGGTCGACGAGTACGGCCGCACCTCCAATCCCAAGGTCTACGCGATCGGCGACCTCGTCAACGCCAAGGCGCTTGCCCACAAGGCCTCCGAGGAAGGCGTGGTCGCGGTCGAGCACGCCGCCGGCGAGGCGACCCACCCGGTCGACCAGAACCTGGTCGCGGGCGCCACCTTCTGCCACCCGCAGGTGGCCAGCGTCGGCCTCACCGAGGCGGCGGCGAAGGAGGCCGGCCACGAGGTCAAGGTCGGCAAGCAGAAGCTCGGAGGGGTCGGCGGCGCCACCGTCTACGACGACAAAGACGGCCTTGTGAAGCTGGTCGTCGACGCCAGGTACGGCGAGATCCTCGGCGCCCACATCGTCAGCAACCGCGCCTGCGACATGATCGCCGAGCTGGTCGCGACGATGGCGCTGGAGGGCGGCTACCAGGAGCTGGCCCGCGTCGTCCACCCACACCCGACGATCTCCGAGGCCGTGCTCGACGGGGCGCGGGCTGTGGACAATTGGGCGATTCACGCCTGAACAAGGCGGCAGCGGACGCGGAGCGGAGCAGCCGCCGCCGTGTGGTGTTCTACTTCGACCTCGGTTCGCCCTACGCCTATCTCACCGCGGAGCGGGTCAGCGGCCTGTTCACCGACGCCGAATTGAAGCAGCCTGAGTGGCAGCCGATCCTGCTCGGCGGCCTCTTCCAGCGCTTCGGCCGCGACTCGTGGGCGAACGGGCCGGAGCGCGAGGAGGGGATCGCCGAGGTCGAGCGCCGCGCCGCCGCCTACGGCCTGCCGCGCCTCGCCTGGCCCGAGCCCTGGCCCGGCAACACGCTCGTCGCGATGCGCGCCGCGACCTTCGCCAAGCAGACCGGCCGCACGGTCTCGTTTGCCCTCGCCGCCTTCCGCCAAGCTTTCGCCGCCGGCCGCGACCTGACCGAGCCCGACAACGTCCTGCTCGCCGCCGCCGCCTGCGAGCTGCATCCCAACGCCGTGCAGAAGGCGGTTGGGACCGAGAGCGTCAAGGGGGCGCTGCGCACGGCGACCGAGGAGGCGGCCGAGCGGGGGGTGATCGGCGTCCCCACGCTGCTCGTCGGCGGCGAGGCCTTCTGGGGTGACGACCGGGTCGAGGAGGCGGTCGAAGCCGCCAAGGGCATGATCTAAGGTCAGGGCATGGCCGACCTGCCCGACGCCGGCACCTGCTACGAGCTGCTCGCGCGGATGAGCCTGATCCGCCGCTTCGAGGAGGAGGCGGGGCGGCAGTACCAGCGGGCGAAGGCGGGCGGATTCCTCCACCTGGGGATCGGCGAGGAGGCGACGATCGTCGGCACGACCTCGGTGATGCGCGACGAGGACTACCTGATCGGCACCTACCGTACGCACGGCCACGCGATCGCCCGCGGCACCGAGCCGAAGCACGTGATGGCCGAGCTGTTCGGCCGCGTCGACGGCACCAGCGGCGGCCGCGGCGGCTCGATGCACATCTTCGACCGCGAGCGGCGCTTCATGGGTGGCTACGGCGTGGTCGGCGGCAACCTGCCGATAGCAGCCGGCCTCGGCCTCTCCTCCGAGTACAAGGGCGAGGACGCGGTCACCGTCTGCATGTTCGGCGACGGCGCCTCCAACACCGGCAACTTCGGCGAGACGATGAACCTGGCGGCGCTCTGGCGGCTGCCGGTCTTCTTCCTGGTCGAGAACAACCTCTACGGGATGGGGACCTCGGTCGAGCGCCACTCCGCCCAGACCGACCTCTCGAAGAAGGCCGAGGGCTACGGCATCCCCGGCGAGCGGGTCGACGGGATGGACGTGGTCGCGGTGCGCGAGGGCGTCGCCGAGGGGATCCGCCGGGCGCGCGAGGAGCGGCGGCCGACCGTGCTGGAGGCGTTCACCTACCGCTACCGTGGCCACTCCGCCGCCGACCCCGAGGTCTACCGCGAGCGCGAGGAGGTCGAGGAGTGGCGGGAGAAGGATCCGATCGAGGCCTTCGCCCGGCGCTGTGTCGAGGCCGGCGTGCTGGGCGAGCGCGAGGTGGAGGAAGTGCGCGCGAAGGCGGAGGAGCAGGTGACGGAGGCGGTCGAGTTCGCCGACGGGTCGCCCGAACCGGCGCTCGACTCGCTCTACGAGAACCTCTACGTGCTCGACAGCGCCGCCGGCTGGTACGCGGTCGACGAGCGCAGTCCGGAGCCGCACCGCGGCGAGCGCGAGGAAGAGTCGATGCCCGAGGCGGCGCGCGAGCTGGCCGAGGCCGGCGCCGCCTACGGCGGCCGGCCGGACGGCCCGCGGCCCCAGGACAGGCCGAACCCGGCCGAGCACGGCGACGCCCACGAGGGCGTCGAGCCCGAGGTCGCCGAGGAGGGCGGCGACTCGCCGGTCGCCGAGGAGGTCGAGGACTGATGGCCACCCTGCGCATGCGGGAGGCGCTGCGCGACGCGATGGCGGAGGAGATGCGGCGCGACGAGGCGGTCTTCGTGATGGGCGAGGACGTCGGCGTCTTCCAGGGCGCCTTCAAGGTGACCGAGGGGCTGCTGGACGAGTTCGGCGAGCGGCGGGTGCGCGACACGCCGATATCCGAGAACACGATCGTCGGCACCGGCGTCGGCGCGGCGATGGGCGGCCTGCGGCCGGTGGTCGAGCTGATGACCGTCAACTTCTCCCTGCTGGCGCTGGACCAGATCGTCAACCACGCCGCCGCGATCCCCTACATGTTCGCCGGCGAGACGCGGGTGCCGATGGTCATCCGCATGCCGGGCGGCGGCGGCCACCAGCTCGGCCCGACCCACTCGCACAGCTTCGAGGCGCTCTACCTGCAGGTGCCCGGCCTGCTGGTCGCCTGTCCCTCGACCCCGGCCGACGGCAAGGCGCTGCTCAAGACGGCGATCCGCGACGACAACCCGGTGATCTTCATCGAGCACGAGAGCCTCTACGGGCGGCGCGGCGAGGTGGCCGATGACGGCGGCGGGGACGGCGAGCTGCTGCGCTTCGGCGAGGCGGCGGTGCGGCGCGAGGGGAGCGACGTGACGATCGTCGGCATCCTCAAGATGGCGCACGTCGCCGAGGACGCGGCGCGGGCGTTGGCGAACGAGCACGGGGTCGAGGCCGAGGTGATCGACCCGCGCACCCTCCGCCCCCTCGACCTCGACACGATCCTCGCGTCGGTGCGCAAGACCAACCGGGCCGTGATCGTCGAGGAGGGCTGGCCGCACGGCGGCGTCGGCGCCAACCTCGCAACCCTGATCACCGAGCAGGCCTTCGACCACCTCGACGCGCCGGTGCAGCGGGTGACCGGCGCCGACGTCCACATGCCCTACGCCAAACGGCTGGAGCAGGCGGCGATTCCGCATGAGGAGCATGTGGTGAAGGCGGCACTGGCGGCGCTGGAGGGATCGCTTTGATGGCTCTATCCAGCGCAAGCGAAGGACCCGCTCATGCCTGATGTGGTGATGCCGAGGCTGTCCGACTCCATGGAGGAGGGGACGATTCTGCAGTGGCTGAAAGCGGTAGGCGATGAGATCGCGGTTGGCGATGAGCTCGTGGAAATCGAGACGGACAAGGCCAACATGGCGTACGAAAGCGATGTCGCGGGCACGCTGTCGGAGGTCTTGGTGGAAGAGGGGGAGACGGTCGCGATCGGTACTCCAATTGCCCGCGTGGGCGAGGCGGGTGAGACCGCGGGTCCTGTCGCCGAGGAGGGGGTGTCCACGTCGGCGCTGGGTTTTTCGCCAGGTGGGTCTGCATCGACTGCTGAGTCGGCGGGGCGAAAAACGGGACGCCGCGCCGCCGCGGACTCCCCCCCCTCCACGCCACCCGCGGAAGCGGAGCCGGCGGCGGACGGGGATGGGCACCGGCCGAAAGCATCCCCGCTAGCGCGTCGCATAGCCAAGGAAAAGCAGCTCGACCTGAGCCGGCTGCAGGGATCCGGGCCGGGCGGGCGCATCGTCAAGGCGGATGTCGAGAAGGCGTCTTCCGCGGGTGACGCGGCGGCGGCGGTCCCCCATAGCGGAGGAGACCGCGAAGCGGGATCCGAGCACATGGGGGAGGCCGTCGCGGCAGGACCCGCGGCTGAGCCCTCCCGTCCCGAAACGGCAAAGGGCGAGACTGCCTACGAGGACCTGTCCAAGACCCAGCAGGTTATCGCCCGCCGCATGGCCGAGTCGAAGGCGACGGCGCCGCATTTCTACCTGCGTGCCTCGGTCGACATGAGCCGTGCGGTCGAGGGGCGGCGGCTGGTCAAGGAGGCGGCCGGCGAGGATGACGTCGTGCCTTCCTTCAACGACATGGTCGTCAAGGCATGCGCGCTGGCGCTGCGCGAACATCCGCGCGCCAACGGCGCCTATCGCGACGGCCGCTTCGAGCTCTACTCGCGGGTCAACGTCGGCGTCGCCGTCGCGGCCGAGGACGTGCTGATCGTGCCGACCCTGTTCGACGCCGACCGCAAGGGGCTGCGCCAGATCGCCTCGGAGTCGCGGGCGCTGGCCGCGAAAGTCCGCGAGGGCAAGATCACCCCACCCGAGCTCTCCGGCGCCACCTTCACCGTCTCCAACCTGGGGATGTACGGGATCGAGGGCTTCTCGGCGGTGATCAACCCGCCGCAGGCGGCGATCCTCGCGGTCGGCGCGATCGAGGAGCGGCCGGTGGTCCGCGACGGCGAGATCGCCGGCGCCCACCTGATGCAGCTCGACCTCGCCTGCGACCACCGCATCCTCTACGGTGCCCCCGCCGCCGAGTTCCTGGCGAGGGTCAAGGCCCTGCTCGAAGAGCCGCTCTCGTTGGCCCTATAGACCGATCGCAGCGTTTGGGGTCTATAGGCCCCACAATGCTTCAGATTTAACACGTCTTTTTTGCTCCGGTCACCGCATTCCAGGCGCGGGGGATGGAGAAGTCGGCCCGGACCTTGAAGGGACCGGGACGGTTGACGCGGGCCAGGGTCCAGTCGCGGTGGCGGATCAGGCAGCCGTGACCGTGGGCGATCGACCAGTAGGGGGTGAAGGCGACGCGGACGAGGAAGTCGCCGGGGTGGGTCACATCGAGGGCGAAGCCGCCGTGGCTGACCGAGCGCACGCTCGCCTCGCCCGTGCCGAAGGGCTGTACGAGCGGCGCCCGGTTGCGCACTTCGAAGACGCGCCAGTGGGCGTCGCTCCAGCGCGGCATGAGGTAAGGCGGCTGGTCGGCGATCAGGCGGCGCTCGGCCACGGAGGAGTAGTCGAGCGGTGCGTCGGGCAGGGCGACGTAGCGGATTGCGTTGTCGCGCAGCCAGGCGCGGTAGGCGCGGTCGGTGAGAGGCCGCTCGGCGTAGAAGATCTCCTCCCGGGTCGTGTCGAGCTGGCGCAGCCAGCCGCGCGCCAGGTCGAACTCGGGCGCCAGGTAGGCGGACTCCCAGTGGTTGGCGGTCGGCGGCACCTCGATCCGCGCCGTGTGGCCGCCGTGCTCGCGCAGCCAGCCGGCGAGCGGGGCGAAGTAGGCCGCCTCGGTCGAGGGGTCGCCGACGCTGCGGGCGACCTGGGCGACGCTCGCGGTCAGCTGCCAGTAGAGGCCGCCGGCGAGGAAGAGGGCGAGGAACCAGACGGGGACGCGGGGGCGATGGGCGAGGATGACCGCGGCGAGGACCGGGCCGCCGAAGAGGGCGCCGAGGCGCACCGCGTTGCCGCCCATCGCGTTCGGCAGCAGCCAGATCGCCGTCGCCGCCAGCAGGTAGCCGAGCAGGACGCGGCGCAGCTGCCGCTCGTCGTCGAGGCCGCGGGTGACGTAGAGGGCCGACCCGCACCAGAGCGGGATCGCGAGGTAGGAGGAGAAGGCGAAGGGGAACTCGCCGGCGCCGGGGAAGACGAGATTGGGGATCAGCGTCAGGGCGAGGGCGACGGATGCGGCCCAGGCTGCTGCGCGCTCTGGCCCGCGGGTCCTGTCGCGGCGCGCTCCCCCATGTGCTCGGACACCGCTGCGCGGCGGGCTCCCCCATGGGGATCCCCCGCCGCCGCGCCACCCGCGGGAGAGACGTTCAAGTTGGGGTGCCGAGTCCAAGATGCCTGCGAGGAGCACCCCTCCCAGGAAGACCGCCGCAACCGAGCTGGATAGCGCACAGGCCGCCGACGCTAGGAGTGCCAGGGGGGCGCGGCCGACCTGGAGGGCGCGGAGGCTGGCGAGGCCGAAGGCGACCCCTAGGGCGAAGGTGAGCTGGCCGTCGGCGAGCAGCGTCACCACGCCGGCGGCGAACCAGAGGGTCGCCCAGCGGGCCGAGTCGCCCCAGCGGTCGCGCACCAGGCGGTCGAAGAGGTAGGCGGAGGCGACGACGGCGAGGGTGCCGACCAGGCGCGGGCCGAGCAGCGCCCCCAGCGGCGGGAAGAGGACGCTGTAGGTGAGGGTGTAGTGGCCGCCGTACCAGCTGCCGTTCCAGATGCCGAGGCCGCCGCGCTGGAAGAGCTCGGTGCGGAAGACCTGCGCGGCGAGGTCGCCGACCGGCGGGTTCCAGGCCAGCATCGCGACCGCCAAGGCGGCGCTGAGCGTGACGGCCGGAAGCCAGTCGGGTCGGAGGGGCCTGGACTGGTCCATGGGGGGCGCCAAGGATAGGGGCGGGGCGGCGCCGTGCAACGATTTCAAGGGTGAGCGAGGAAATCCTGGTCGTGCGCTGCGGGCTCGTCCCCTACGAGGAGGCGCGCGTCGCCCAGCGCTGGCTGTGCGAGGCACGGCAGGAGGGGGAGCTCCCCGACGTGCTGCTGCTGCTCGAGCACCCGCCCGTCTACACCCGCGGCCGCCGCTCGACGCCCGAGGAGCTGCCGATGCGGCCCGAGTGGTACGAGATGCAGGGGATCGAAGTGCACGACACCGACCGCGGCGGGCGCGTCACCTACCACGGCCCCGGGCAGCTGGTCGCCTACCCGATCGTCTCGCTGCGCCCCTATGGCGACGACGTGCACGAGTACGTGCGGCGGCTGGAGCGGGTGGCGGTCGAGTCGCTCGCCGCGCACGGCGTCGAGGCGGGGACGATCGAGGGCCTGACCGGCGTCTGGACCAAACCCAGGGGCCGACGGGACGTAAACGAGGGCCCGACTCCCGTTTCCGGCCCATCGGCGGGTGGGAGCCGCAAGATCGGCTCGATCGGCGTCCACGTCAGCCGCGGGGTGACCACGCACGGCATGGCGGTCAACGTCAACAACGACCTGCAGCCGTTCGAGTGGGTCGTCCCCTGCGGGATCGAGGACTGCCGCGTCACCTCGCTCAGCCGCGAGCTCGGCGCCGAGCAGGACCTGGAGGCGTTCGCCGACACCGTCGTCGCCCGCTTCGCCGCGGTCTACGAGCGCCGCCCGGTGACGACCGAGCCGGCGTCGCTGGGGCTCGACAACGCTAGGCTCGGCGTCCTATGAGCGCGGAGCGAGCAAACGTCCATATCTGTCTCTTCGTGCAGCGAGCGAAGCGGGAAGATTTGTGATGACCGAGACCACCGCAGAGGCCGGCGAGGCGGCGGAGCGCGTCCACGTCACCCGCTCGCGCGCCAAGCCGGGCGGGACCGCGGCCGGCTCCGACGGCGCAGTCCCCTTCCGCCGCGCCCGCAAGCCGCCCTGGCTGAAGGTGCCGGCGCCGGGCGGGCCGACCTACCGGCGACTGAAGGCGGAGATCGGCGCCGACAACCTGCACACGGTCTGCGAGGAGGCCAACTGCCCCAACGTCGGCGAGTGCTGGGAGCGGGGCACGGCGACCTTCATGATCCTCGGCGACGTCTGCACCCGCCGCTGCGGCTTCTGCAACGTGCAGACGGGCGTGCCGACCTGGAACGACCCGCTGGAGCCGCTGCGCGTCGCCAACCAGGTGAAGCGGATGGGGCTGCGTCACGCCGTCGTCACCTCGGTCGACCGCGACGACCTGCCCGACTACGGGGCGGGCGCCTTCGTCGGCACGATCCGCTCGATCCGCATGCAGGTGCCGGGCTGCAAGGTCGAGGTGCTGACGCCGGACTTCCGCGGCCAGGAGATGCCGCTGGCCAAGGTGATCCACGAGCGACCCGACGTCTTCAACCACAACGTCGAGACGGTGCCGCGCCTCTACCCGAAGGCGCGCCGCGGCTCAAAGTTCATGCGCTCGGCGCGGGTGCTGCGGATGGCGAAGGAGATGGGGGGCGAGGAGGTCGTCACCAAGTCGGGGTTGATGGTCGGCCTCGGCGAGTCCTTCGAGGAGATGGTCGAGGCCTTCGGCATCCTGCGCGAGCACCGCGTCCAGGTGCTGACCGTCGGTCAATATCTCCGCCCGACCGAGAACCACCTGCCGGTCGAGCGCTACTGGCACCCGGAGGAGTTCGAGGCGCTGGAGCGCGAGGCGTACGCGCTGGGCTTCGAGTCGGTCGCCTCGGGGCCGCTGGTGCGCAGCAGCTACCACGCCGACCGGCACCTGCCCGAGCGGGCCGCGGCGAGCGCCTGAGGCCGCGGCTAACGGATGCGGGGGATCCGCGGCGCCCCGGCGGGCGGCGGTTCCCGCGGTTCGGTCGGTTCCCGCGGCGATTCTTCCGGCTCCTCGGGCGGGGGCGGGGGGTCCGCCGGCGGGGTTGGGGCCGGCGCGGGCGCCGGGGCCGGTTGAGGCCGCGGCTGGGGCTTCGGCTTCTTGCCGGCGGGCGACCGCGTCGCTTGCACGCCGGACGTGTCCTTGCCGTCGCGCGAGGAGGCCGGCTTGCCGCCGGCGCCGGCGCCGGTCTCGGGCGGCTGCGAGGGCGGCAGGGTGGAGGTCGCCGCCGCGGTCTCCCCGCCCTGCTCGGCGGTCCGCTCGGCCGGCTCTGCCTTCCCCTCCTTCTCTTTCTTGCCGCTCTTGCTCGGCTGTGGCGAGGTCTTGGGCGCGGGGGCCTCTGCGGCGGGAAGCGTCTCGGCGGCAGGCTGCTCGGGGGCCATCACCGGCTCGGGCTCGTCGCCGGCCGGCACGGTCGCGATGCCGCCGCCGAGCAGCAGAGCGGCGATCCCTCCGGCGAGGAGCGCCCGCCGCCGCCGGCGCGGCAAGCGCCCCGCGCCGGAGCGTGCGGCGAGCGCCGCAGCCGTCGCCTCGCTCCAGTCGGCGCCGGCCAGCTCCGCCGCCTTCGCCATCGTCTCCTCGAGCAGCCACGGCGCCGCGGCGATCGGCGCCCAGGCGCGGTAGGAGGCGCCGGCCTCCTGCATCGCCTCGACCCCGAGCCGGCAGCGCTCGCAGCCGGCCAGGTGGGCGTCGAGCCAGGCGTCGTCCTCGGAGCCGCGGTCGAGCTGCCCGTCGTCGCGCATCGCGATCAGCGGCAGCGCCCGCTCGCACTCGGGCGAAGCGGCGGCGAGCGCCGCCAGCGCCGTGCCGCGCAGCTCGTCGCGCAGGTTGATCCGGGCGCGCGAGATCAGCTGGGCGACCGAGTTGCGGTTCATCTCCATGATCGCCGCGATCTCGTCGTAGGAGAGCTCCTCCAGCTCGCGCAGGGCAAGCGCCTCGCGCTGGCGCTCGGGCAGGCGCATGTTGGCCGCGCGGATCTCTTCCCGCTGGGACTCCAGCAGCAGCTTGCGGTCGGGGTCCTCCTCCGGGTCGCCGGGGTCGGGGACGCCGCCCGCGCCGCCCGTCCCGACTGGGGTGGCCGTCTCCGGGATCGCCTCGCTCGGCCGTGCGCGGCGGCGCTTCTCGATCAGGTCGTAGGAGGCGTTGCGCGTCGCGGTGAAGAGGTAGGAGCCGAAGGCCAGCTCGCGCTCGCCCAGCTTCGGCAGCCGCCGCATCACGTTGAGGAAGGCGTCCTGCGTCGCTTCGGCGGCATCGGCCTCCGAGCCGGTGACCCGGTAGGCGAGGTTGTAGGCGCGGCCCTCGTAGCGCCGGTAGAGGGTGGCGAAGGCGTCGCCGTCGCCCGCCGCGGCGGCATGCGCCAGGCGCGCCTCCTCCTCCGCGGGCGCCGCTTCCCCTCTGGTGGCCGTTGCGGCCATCGCGTTCAAGGTACTCACTTGCCGGGCCGCTCGCGCCGGCGCCCCGCCCCCTCGCGGGGGGCGGGGCGCGACGGCCGGACGGATGGCGTATGCGCTGGACATCGCCGCCCCACCGGTTAGCGGCGGACGCGCCGCTTGGCGCCCTTGGGCCGCTGGGGCACCGCGCGCAGCCGCTTGCGCACGACGCCGCGATTGCCCGCTGCGTCGCGTACCCGGGCGAGGGCGACGATGCGGCGTGCCCGGCGGCTGCGCTTCAGCAGGCCCAGCTTGCGGGCGCCGACCCGCACCCGCACCGCCTTCGTCCGGCCCGCCGGGACGCTGAACCCGGCGCGGCCGAGGACGACCCGGCGGCGCTTCGAAGCCCCCGCCTCGCCGAGTCGCAGCCGCGGCGTCCGCACGACGACGCGTCCGCGGCAGGGGGAGGACTCCTCGCCCTGCGGGCAGTGCAGGCGCAGCCGGCCGATCCCGCGGCGGTCGATCCGCAGCGCCTTGCCGAGGATGCGGATCGTCACCGCGCCGTCGACCGGCTCACCGGCCTGCGGGCCGCCCGCGCCCGCCGGCTCCGCGGGCGGGTCGCCTTCGAGGCGGATCGCGGCGAAGTCGACGGTTCCCGGCACGACCGCCCAGCCCGTGGCGACCAGCTTGCCGTCGGGCTGCAGCAGCAGGTCGTGGGCCTCGTCGTCTTTACCGGTGAAATCGACGAACCTGGTCCCGTCGACGCCGAAGCTCGGGTCGAGGGAGCCGTCGGACTCGAGGCGGGAGACGACCATGTCGTCGTCGCCCCCGGCTGCGTCGGTCTGCCCGGCGACGACGATCTTGCCGTCCGGCTGGAGGACGATCGCGCGACCAATCTCGGTGCCACCGAGGCTGATCGCGTGCTTGCCGTTGCCGCTGAACGTCGGGTCGAGGCTGCCGTCCGGCAGGTAGCGGGCCAGGACGATGTCGCTGTTGCCGCTTCGCACGCCGACCGCGACGATCTTGCCGTCCGGCTGTACGACCATGTCGTAGAGGAAGTCGTTGCCGGAGAACGGCGTCGCCAGCCTGCCGTCTTTGTCGAACGATTTGTCGAAGGAGCCGTCGGGGTGGAGACGGATGACCGTCCAGTCGAGCCCGTTGGCGCCGCGCTCGATCTCACCGCCGATCAGGATCTTGCCGTCGGGCTGGAGCACCGCCACGTGGTACTGCTCCAGGTCGGTGCCCGGGCGGATGCTGTGGCTGACCAGGCCGCCGGCGCCGAAGGTCGCGTCGAGCGAGCCGTTGGCGTTGTAGCGGGCGAGGTCGAGGTCGTAGACGCCGCCGGGGTAGTCGCCGCGACCGAACCAGAGCAGCTTGCCGTTGGGCAGCAGCAGGACGCCGCCCGCCCGCTGCGGGTGGCCGAAGCTGTCCTTGACCATGCCGTCGCCGGAGAAGCCGGTGTCGGGAAGGCCGTCGGTGCGGTATCGCAGGATGCCGGTGGCGCCGTCGAAGCTGCCGCCGACCAGGATCTTGCCGTCGGGCTGCAGCTGCACGTTCTCGGTGAAGTCGCTGGCGGCGACGGTCGGGTTGACGGTGGCGAACGCGGTGCCGCCGCCGAAGGTCGCGTCGGGAGCCCCGCCCGGCGTCAGACGGGCCAGGCCGGAGGTGCGGTCGGCGGGGAAATCGACGTCGCCGCCGATCAGCACCTTGCCGTCGGGCGCCAGCGCCGCGCCGAAGCCGAAATCGCCGTTGACGACGTCGATCGTGGCGCGGCCGCCGGTGCCGAAGCTGGGATCGAGGTCGCCGGCGTTGGCGAGGGCGAGCGCGGGGACGAGTGCGAGCAGGGCCGCCGCGGCCGCAATCAGCAGCGACAGGCGGCGGGCGAGGGTGGACTTCATCGTGATTCTCCTTCCGGTAGGTGGTGCTTGCCACCCCCGAACCGGCAAAGAAGCACCGAATTACGCCGGCCGTGTAATTCGTCGCGTCAGGCCAGCGCGATAGACGTCAGGCGAATGGAGCCAGCCGGGCTCGAACCGGCGACCTCGTGCTTGCAAAGCACGCGCTCTTCCAACTGAGCTATGGCCCCTCGCTTGAAAGTGTAGGGCCGGCTCAGCGGCTCACGGCCCGCTTGTAGCGGTTCACCGAGAGGGCGGCGAAGACGGCGGCGATGCCGATCGCCCAGAGGATCGCGCCCCAGATGTTGTTGCCGGCGGGGGCGCCGAGCCAGAGGGCGCGCATCGCGTCGACCGTGATCGTGAAGGGGTTGACTTCGGCGAATGCCTGCAGGGCGGCGGGCATCGACTCGACCGGGACGAAGGCCGAGGAGATGAAGGTGAGCGGGAAGATGATGATGAAGCCGAACGCCTGCGAGGCCTCGGGCGAGGACGAGACCAGCCCGACGAAGGCGAAGACCCAGGAGAAGGCGTAGCCGAAGAGCAGCATCAGGCCGATCCCGGCGAGGACGTCGAGGGCCGGCGCGCCGAAGGAGAAACCGGCGATCAGGCCGACCGCGATCATCACCGCCAGCGAGATCGTGTTGGTGCCGACGTCGGCCAGGGTGCGGCCGGCGAGCACCGCGCCGCGCGACATCGGCAGCGAGCGGAAGCGGTCGACCAGCCCCTTCTTCAGGTCCTCGGAGAGGCCGAGCGCGGTGACGAAGCCGCCGAAGGACATCGTCTGCACGACGATCCCCGGGATGAGGAAGTCGACGTAGTCGTAGCCGGGCGTGCTGATCGCGCCGCCGAAGACGTAGACGAAGAGCAGCACGAACATGATCGGCTGCACGGTGAAGGAGAGCAGCAGGTCGGGGGCGCGGGGGATGCGCATCAGGCTGCGCCGGGCGAGGACGACGGTGTCGGAGATGCTGTCGCGCAGGCTTCCCATCCTCATCTCGCCTCCTCGCGCGGCTCGCCCGCCTCGCCGCCGCCATCGCCCTCGGCTTCCGCCTCGCTGGCGGCGCGGCCGGTGAGGCCGAGGAAGACGTCGTCGAGCGTCGGCCGGTGCATCGCCACGTCCTCGATCCCGATCCCCGCCTCGTCGAGGCGGCGCACGGCGGCGGCGATCGTCCCGTGGCGCCGCCCGACCGGGTAGCAGAGGGCGCCGCTGGGCAGGATGCTGGGGGAGCCGGAGACGATCGGGGCGAGCGCCGCTGTGGCGGCCTCGGCCTGGCCGCGGTCCTCCAGGGTGACGTCGAGCCGCTCGCCGCCGAAGCGGTCCTTGAGCTCGTCGGAGGTCCCCTCGGCGAGCAGCCGGCCGCGGTCGATGACCGCGATCCGGTCGGCGAGGCGGTCGGCCTCGTCGAGGTACTGGGTGGTGAGCAGGACGGTCGTGCCCGAGGCGACCCGGTCTTCGATCGTCTCCCAGAGGTCGATGCGGCTGCGCGGGTCGAGGCCGGTGGTCGGCTCGTCGAGGAAGAGGACGGGCGGCCGGGCGACCAGCGCCGCGGCCAAGTCGAGGCGGCGGCGCATCCCACCCGAGTAGGTGCGGACGAGGCGGTCGGCGGCGTCGGTGAGGCCGAAGCGCTCCAGCAGCTCGGCGGCGCGGCGGCGCGGCTCGCCCCGCGGTAGGTGGTAGAGGCGGCCGACCATCTCCAGGTTCTCGGCGCCGCTGAGGTTTTCGTCGACCGCCGCGTACTGGCCGGCGAGGCCGATCTTGGCGCGCAGCGCGGCGGCGTCGCGCTCGACGTCGAGGCCGGCGACGCGGGCGCTGCCCCCGTCGGGGCGCAGCAGCGTGGCGAGGATGCGCACCGCGGTCGTCTTGCCGGCGCCGTTGGGGCCGAGCAGGCCGAGGACGCTGCCGGCCGGGGCGCGCAGGTCGACCCCCTCGAGGGCGCGGACCTTGCCGTAGGACTTGCAGAGCCCGCTGGCTTCTATGGCGATGTTGGCGAGCACGGGCCGGGGGAATCTACACCCGGCGATTGGGAGAGCTCAGTCGTCGAAGTCGAAGTCCTTGGGCGGCTGCTGCTCGAACCAGAGCCGCTCGTCTTCGTCCTCCTCGAGGAAGTCCGGGGTCTCCTCGAGCACGTCCTCGGTTGCGTCTTCGGGTTGCTCCTCGTTCCCGCCGGCTGCGTCGTTCCCCTCGTCCTCCTCGTCCCCCTCTTCGCGGGCCTCGACCTCGGCGGGCGCCTCGAGCGCCTGGTCGAGCTCGTCGGAGAGGCGCTTCTCGTCGAAGAAGTCCTCCTCATCGCCGTCTCCTGCTGAGAGCTCCTCCTCGACGTCGTACATCTCGGTCGGCTGCTCGGAGATCGCCTCCCGCTCCTCGGTGGTCGGCCCGGTGGGGGCGGGCGGCTCGGACCCTTGCGCCTCCACCTCGCGCACAGCCTCGTGTTCCATCGCCGGCGACTCCTCCTCGGCGGGCTCCTCTTGGGGCTCGTGCTCGGCAGCGGGCTCCGGCGCTTCGGTGACCTCGGGGGCCGCTTCGGCCTTCGGCGCCTCTTCGACCTCTGGGGCCTCCTCGGACCCAGCCTCTGGCGCCTCGACCTCCGGCTGCTGCATGAATTCGGTCGGCGCCTCCGCCGGCGGATCGGGCGCGGACTCCTCTTCGCCTGGGCGCTCCGCGGCGCCGAACGCCTCGTCCTCGAGCTGCTTCAGCTCCGACGCGTCCGCGCCGTGCTGCCGTTTCAGCTCCAGATGCTCTTTGATCGCGTCGTCGAGAATGCCCATATAACGCTCCGGGGAACCTAGAGACTATGCGGGTATCCTTGCATCTGCGCGGCCCTTGGGACGATCGTCCCAACCGGCTGGCGCGACTCTTTCGATCGCGGCCCGGGGATGAACAGGAAGGGATCTCGCCGCCCTCCTCTTCGAATCACCACGACTGAAAAAGCCAACGCCTTACCGGTGATTACCCTGGACGACATCCGAGTGTCGGTGGGGGGCGCGACGACCTGATCCGCATGAAGCTGGCGCGCGGACGCCCGGTCGACCGGGCCGACGTCGCCGCCCTCACCGACCCGCTGGCCGGCTGACCGGGTCCGTCCTTCGGGGGTCGACCCTTCTCGTGGATCAGAGGACCGGACCACGGAAGCCGTAGGTGCCCCGTAATTCGCGGGGGGCTCGGCGGTTGGACGGGCGGCAACCCCAATCGACCGAGGAGGTCACCATGTTCCGCAAGTCCAACATCCGCATCAGCCCCGCCACTCCCCTGGCGATGATCGCCCTGTTCGTCTCGCTCGGCAGCGTCTCCTTCGCCGCCGGCGTGATCGGCACGGCCGATCTCGAGAACGGCGCCGTGACGAAGAAGAAGCTGCACAGGAACGCCGTCGCCACCGGCAAGATCAGGAACGGAGCGGTCAGCACGCCGAAGCTCCGCGACGAGGCCGTGACCGGCCAGAAGGTGGTGGAGTCGACGCTGGGCCAGGTGCCGAGCGCCGCCAGCGCCGACAAGGCCACCGAGGCGGACTCGGCGACCAGCGCCGAGGAAGCGGACAGCGCCGAGGAAGCAACCAGCGCGCAGACGGCCGCGAAAGTCGGCCCCAACGGCGTCGACTCGGCAGCGATCCAGACCGCCGCGGTGGGGGCGTCGGAGATCCAGAACGGCTCGGTCGGCTCGGCCGACCTGGGGACCTCGTCGGTGCGCTCGTCCGAGCTGGGCCCGGTCGTCACCCGCACCCAAACCGACTGGGTCCCCAAAGAAGGCGGCACCGGGATCGGAACCCCTGGCTGCCTCGCCGGAGAGCAGATGATCTCCGGCGGCGCCAGCTGGGGCGGCGCCAACCTGCAAGCCGACGCGCCAGTCTTGCGCATCGCCTACTCCTACCCGCTCGCAGGCAGCAACTGGGTTGCACGCGGCTACAACGGCAGCGCCGTGACGCGCAGCTTCACCGTCTACGTCGTCTGCCTCGACAACTGACCGGGTCCTTCCAGCGGGCGCCCGAGCCAGCCGGTCGATCCGGCGGCGGCGCGCCCGCTGGTTCCAGATCGCCTCCTGGAAGGAGTGGCGAATCGCACAGCCCATGCGGGTATCCTTGGCCCACGAGGCCATCCGGGCGATCCCGGAACCCTCGCCCGCGGGGCTATAGCTCAGTTGGAAGAGCGCCTGGATCGCACCCAGGAGGTCGCCGGTTCGAGTCCGGCTAGCTCCATCGACAGCAATCCCTGCACATCGGCGATTTCAGGCTTCGTCAATCGCCACGCATCGCCGCATATCGAGGCCCATTTTCAGGCACTAACGTCAATTAGCCCGGATCCGGCATCTTCACCTCAGCGGGTGTAGTTCGCCAGCGTGAGGTAGGTATGGGGCCGCGGGGCGGTTCAGCGGAACCGTTCCGTGGCTTCTCCGGATGCAGATCGGCCTTTCGCCGCG
>Ga0299914_10000049_pt1 | contig 70660 bp, 70 predicted proteins | sample RVTome_10_FD_201361 | JGI IMG/M metagenome (GOLD analysis project Ga0299914, IMG submission 201361) | Soil microbial communities from uranium-contaminated site in the Upper Colorado River Basin, Wyoming, United States - RVT153D57 (version 2) ... | reverse complement strand
TGCCCGGCGCCGGCAGCGAGGGCAAGCGGGTGCGCGAGTTCACGATCGACGCGCTGGACCGCGAGCACTGGGAGAAGATCCTGCGCGGAATCGGCTCGACCCGCGGCGCGAAGGTGCTCGAATACACTGACCGCACCCTGCAGATGCACCGCGGCGGCAAGATCGAGCAGCACAACAAGTACCCGCTGAAGACGCGCGACGACCTCTCGATGGCCTACACACCCGGCGTCGCCCGGGTCTGCCAGGACATCCACGCCGACCGCAGCAAGGCCTTCGAGTACACGATCAAGAAGAACACCGTCGCGGTCGTCTCCGACGGCAGCGCGGTGCTCGGCCTGGGCAACATCGGCCCGGAGGCGGCGATGCCGGTGATGGAGGGCAAGGCGATGCTGTTCAAGGAGTTCGCCGAGGTCGACGCCTTTCCGATCTGCCTCGACACCCAGGACGCCGACGAGATCGTCAAGGCGGTCGAGCTGATTTCCCCCGCCTTCGGCGGAATCAACCTGGAGGACATCTCGGCGCCGCGCTGCTTCGAGATCGAGAATCGCCTGAAGGAGTCGCTCGACATTCCCGTCTTCCACGACGACCAGCACGGAACCGCGGTGGTGACGCTGGCGGCTCTGTTCAACTCGCTGAAGATCGTCGGCAAGCCGATCGAGAGCCTGAGGGTGCTGGTGGTTGGCCTCGGCGCCGCCGGGGTAGCGGTGACCAAGATGATGCTCGCCTCCGGCGTCACACACGTGGTCGGCTGCGATCGGCTCGGCGCCCTCTCGACCGAGCGCGAGGACTACGTCTCGGGCGAGATGTCGGAGATCAAGCGCTGGTACGCGGAGATCTCCAACCCTGACAAGCTGAACGGCCAGCCGGCCGAGGTGATCGAGGGGATGGACCTGTTCATCGGCCTCTCCGGCCCGGGGATCATCGAGGCGGAGGAGCTGGGCAGGATGAACGACAACCCGATCGTCTTCGCGATGGCAAACCCCAATCCCGAAGTGATGCCCGAGGCCGCCGCGCCTTACGTGCGGATCATGGCCACCGGCCGCTCCGACTACCCGAACCAGATCAACAACGTGCTCGCCTTTCCGGGCATCTTCCGCGGGGCGCTCGACGCCGGAGCCCCCCGGATCACGGAGGAGATGAAGCTGGCGGCGGCGCAGGGGATCGCCGACGTCGTCACAGAGGACGACCTCTCCGAGGACTACGTGATCCCCAGCGTCTTCAACCGCGACGTCGCTCCACGGGTCGCCGCCGCAGTCGTCGAGGAGGCACGCCGCGAGGGGATAGCTCGCCTCAACGAGGAGACGGGGACCTTCTCGGCAGTCGACGCGTCATGAGGGCCCTGGTCACCGGGGCAAGCGGCTTCCTCGGCACCGAGGTCTGCAATGCGCTGCTCGCCCGCGGGGACGAGGTCGTCGGGCTGAGCCGCGACCCCGAGAAGGCGCTGGGGACAAACCCCCGGGTCGCCTGGCACGCGTGGCAGCCGCAGCTGGAGCGACCGCCCGCGGAGGCGTTCGACGGCGTCGACGGCGTCGTCCACCTGGTCGGCGAGACGACCAACCAGCGCTGGACCGACGAGGCCAAGCAGCGGATCATGGAGAGCCGCAGCAAGTCGACGCACAACCTCGCGCAGGCAATCGAGTCGCTGCAGGACCGACCGGGCGTGCTGGTCAGCCAGTCGGCAACCGGGTTCTACGGAGACCGCGGCGAGGCGATAGTCGACGAGTCCTCCGAGCCCGGAGACGACTTCCTGGTGGACGTGGTCCGACAGTGGGAGGACGCCGCGCGCGAGGTCGAGGGCACGGGCATTCGCCTGGTGACGCTCCGCTCCGGGCCGGTGCTCGACCCGCGCAGCGGCATGCTGAAGGAGTTGCTGACGCCATTCAAGCTCGGGGTGGGCGGCCCGCTGGCCGGAGGAGGACAGTACGTTCCCTGGATTCACCGCTCCGACTGGGTCGCGCTCGTTCTCTGGGCGCTCGACAACCCCGAGGTGAAGGGCGTCGTCAACGCGACCGCCCCCAAACCCGCCACCAACCGGGAACTCTCCAAAGCGCTCGGCCGTGCCCTGAACCGGCCCGCGGTCGTGCCGGTGCCCGGCTTCGTGCCCGGCATCATGTTCGGCCGCGAGTTCGCCGAGACGGTTGCCACGGCGGGTCAGCGGGCGGTGCCCCGGCGGGCCCAGGACCTCGGCTTCGAGTTCCGCCACGCCGAGATCGACGAGGCGCTGCGCGACCTGCTCTAGCCTCCCGGCAGCTCCACGGTGAGCCCGGGAGGCTCGCCGTCGCGGACGATCAGGTCGGCCGCCGCCTCGGCAACCGCCGCCCGGTCGGCGCCCTCTCCCCCGGCCTCGCGGATCGCCGCGATCAGCAACTTCACTGCCTCGCGGCCATAGGCGGCAGGCACAACGCCCTCGTCCGGGCGGTAGCCGATCCGAAGCAGCTCCGCCTCCGAGGTGATCGGCAGGGAGAAGCGCGTCGCCCGCGGGTCGAGGTCGCCGACGTAGGCGATCGCGGCCGAGTCTTCGCTCGCCCGGCGCGCGTTCGCCCCCACCTGCGCCAGCGTCCAGGTCTCCCCGCCGCCTGTGTCGTCCATGTACACAGCGCGCAGGCGCCAGGGGCCGGCGCGGCCATCCGCCCGCGCCAGAGCGCCCTTCGCGCCGCGGACCGCGGCGCGGCCCTCCTGGGCCTTCTTTCCGCTCAGCGGCGCACTCACGTACACCGTCAGCGTCGCCCCCTCCTCGGACTCAACCGCAGCGCCGCAGCCCGAGGCAACGACTGCGACCAATACCAGCAGCGCGGCCACAGGTGTGGGCGACATTCGCAGCAAATAGTCCGGTCGATGTCGCCCACGAGGGCGGAGGTGCCGGCCGGTTAGCCGAAGAATGTCTCGGCCTCGCTGTAGAGGGACTCCGGGACCGTCTTCAGCTCGGCTGTCGCCTCCGAGAGGTCGACCAGCTCGATCTCGGTGCCGCGCAGCGCCGTCATCGTCCCCCAGCGCCCGGCGTCGATCGCGTCGATCGCGTGCAGGCCGAAGCGTGTCGCCAGCACCCGGTCGAATGCGGTCGGAGTGCCGCCGCGCTGAACGTGGCCAAGCACCGTGGCGCGCGCCTCCTTGCCCGTGCGGTCTTCGATCTGACCCTCCAGCCAGTGGGCGATGCCGCCGAGGCGGACGTGTCCGAAGGCGTCGGTGCGCTCATCCTGGGTCTCCGGCATGCCGCCCTCCGGCTGCGCGCCCTCGGAGACCACGACGATCGGCGCGTACTCGCTGCGAAAGCGCTGCTCCACGTAGTCGCAGACCCGTCCGAGGTCGAAGGGCCGCTCCGGGATGAGGATCACGTTGGCACCCCCGGCAAGCCCGGCGTGCAGCGCGATCCACCCCGCGTGCCGGCCCATCACCTCGACGATCAGGGCCCGGTGATGGCTCTCCGCCGTCGTGTGCAGGCGGTCGATCGCCTCCATCGCGATGTTGACCGCGGTGTCGAAGCCGAAGGTGTAGTCGGTGGCGCCGAGGTCGTTGTCGATCGTCTTCGGCACGCCGACGACCTTGATCCCTGACTCCCCGAGCTGCCGCGCGACGCCGAGCGTGTCCTCGCCGCCGATCGCGATCAGGCCGTCGACTCCGTCGGCCTCCAGTCGCTCTGCGATCCGCTCCGCGCCCCCCTCCTCCTTGAACGGGTTCGTCCGCGAGGAGCCGAGGACCGTGCCGCCGCGCGGCAGGATGCCGCGAACCTCGGGAACGCCGAGCGGCCGCGACTCTCCCTCCAGCGGCCCGCGCCAGCCGTTCCGGTAGCCGACGAACTCGTGGTCGCCTTCGCCGACGCCCTTGCGGACGATCGCGCGGATCACCGCGTTCAGGCCCGGGCAATCCCCCCCACCTGTCAAAACACCTAACCGCATCGGTCCAGATTAAAGGCCACTCCGACCAAGCAGTTCAAGGACGCAGGGAGCGAAGTGTGCTTTGCACTCGAGCGACCGAGGACACCGAAATGCGCCGGTCGGGTGGCCTTTGGCTAATCGGATGCGGGGCGAAAGACGCGCAACGCAGCACCGATGAACAGCACCGTGAGAAAGACGAGGCCGGCAACCGGCCCGCCCTGCCCGAGGGAGTAGGAGACGACCATCGCGGCGAGGGCAAGGAAGAGGCTGACTGCGAGTCCCATAGCGACGCGAATCCTAGCTTTTCGAGAGGTGGTCGCGCGCCTCCCGCAGGAACGCGCTCACGGCCGCCGCGGCCTCGTCCGCCGTTCCCGCCTCGCCGGCGGCGCGCACCAGGCGGCTGCCGACGATCACGCCGTCGGCCATCTGCCCCACCTGCGCCACCTGCGCCGGGGTCCCGATCCCGAAGCCGACCGCCACCGGCACCTCGGCCTCCGCCTGTGCCGCCGCGACCTGCTCGGCAAGACCCGGGGGGAGCTCCTCGCGCTCGCCCGTGGTCCCCACGGTGGAGACGGCGTAGACGAAGCCGCGGGCGGCGGCGCAGATCGCCTCTCGGCGCTCGGCGGGCGTGGTCGGCGCCAGCAGCGGCACCAGCGCCAGCCCGGCCTCGTCGAACGCGGCGCGCGCCTCCTCCGCCTCGTCGAGGGGGAGGTCCGGGACGATCGCCCCGGCGGCGCCCGCCTCCGCCGCGCGACGGGCGAACTCCCCCACCCCGCCCCCGGCGAGCATCATGTTCGCGTAGGCCATCAGCACGACCGGCACGCGTCCGGAGACCGAAGCGCAGACCTCGAGCGCCGAGCCCGGCGTCGCACCCGCCTCGAGCGCCCGGGTCGCCGCCGCGTGGATCGTCGGCCCGTCGGCGAGGGGATCGGAGAAGGGGACGCCGAGCTCGACCAGGTCGGCGCCGTCGGCGTAGGCGGCTGCGATCGCGAGCGAAGCCTGATGGTTCGGGAAGCCGGCCATCATGTAGGGCATCAGCGCCGCGCGGCCCTCTTCCCGCGCTGCCTCAAACGCCGTCGCGATGCGCTCCGCGCCGGTAACGGTCGCCTCAGGCACCGGCGCGCTCCTGGACTTCGGCCAGGTCCTTGTCCCCTCTGCCGCTCAGGCAGAGGACGTCGAAGCCCTCGAGCGCCGGGTTGTCCAGCAGCCAGGCGATCGCGTGCGCGGACTCCAGCGCCGGCACGATCCCCTCCAGTTTCGACAGCTCGGCAAAGGCGGCGAGCGCCTGCTCGTCCGTGACCGAGAAGTACTTGGCCCGGCCGGTGTCCCGCAGGTGGGCGTGCTCGGGGCCGACCCCCGGGTAGTCGAGCCCGGCGGAGACCGAGTGCGCCTCGAGGATCTGGCCCTGCTCGTCGGCGATCACAGCCGACAGCGAGCCGTGCAGGACACCGGTTGCGCCGGCCGCAAGCGAGGCGCCGTGGCGGCCGCTGGAGAGCCCCTCGCCCGCCGCCTCGACCCCGACCAGCGCGACCTCGTCGTCGAGGAAGGGGGTGAAGATCCCGATCGAGTTGGAGCCGCCGCCCACGCAGGCGATCACCCTGCCCGGCAGCGCCCCCTCGACCGCCAGGGCCTGCTCGCGCGACTCGTCGCCGATCACCCGCTGCAGGTCGCGGACCAGCGCCGGGAAGGGCGCCGGGCCGACCGCGGAGCCGATCACGTAATGGGTGCCGGCGACGTTCGCGACCCAGTCGCGGATCGCCTCGCTGACTGCCTCCTTCAGGGTGCGGGCGCCGGCTTCGACCGGCACCACCTCGGCCCCCAGCAGCTCCATGCGGTCGACGTTGGGCCGCTGGCGGCGGATGTCCTCGGTGCCCATGTAGACGACGCACTCCAGCCCCAACAGCGCGCAGGCGGTCGCCGTCGCCACCCCGTGCTGACCGGCGCCGGTCTCTGCGATCACCCGAGGCTTGCCCATCCGCTGGGCGAGCAGCGCCTGGCCGACGGCGTTGTTGATCTTGTGGGCGCCGGTGTGGGCCAGGTCCTCCCGTTTCAGGTAGACGACCGAGCCGACCCGCTCGGAGAGCCGTTCGGCCCGGTAGAGAGGCGTGGGGCGGCCGATGAAGTCGCGGTGCAGCGCCCGCAGCCGGGCCATGAACTCCTCGTCCTCGCGCGCCTCCCCCCAAGCCGCGGTCAGCTCGTCGAGGGCGGCGATCAGCGTCTCGGGGACGTAGCGACCTCCGTATGGCCCGAAGCGTTCTTCCACAGCGCTCATCGAGTCGCAACCCTGTACGCAGACTGGGCGGCCTCGAAGAACTCCGCCATCAAGCGGTGGTCCTTTCGGCCGGGCTCCGCCTCGACGCCGCTGGCGACGTCGACCGCATGGGGATGCGCCGTCGTGATCGCCTCGGCGACGTTGTCCGGGCGCAAGCCGCCGGCCAGGACCGCCGGGATCTGCGAGCGCCGCTCGGACAGCAGGCCCCAGTCGAAGCTCCTGCCGGTGCCGCCACGCAGGTCGCCGCTGCGCCGGTCGAAGAGGTGCAGCGCGGTCCGATAGGCCTCGGCGGCGTGCACCTCGGCGGCTGAGGCGACATGGATCGCCTTCATCACGGGGACGCCGGCACGCCGCGACACCTCGGTGCAGAAGGTCGGTCCCTCCTCGCCGTTCAACTGCACCATCGTCAGCCCCTCGTCCTCGACCGCCTTCGCCACCTCTCCCAGCGTCGGGTTGACGAAGACGCCGACAACCTCGCAATCGCGCCGGAAGCGGGCACCGATCTCCACCGCGACCGCCGGGTCGCAGTGGCGAGGGCTGGGCTCGTGATGGATCAGCCCGATCGCCCAGGCACCCAGGCGCACCGCCTCGGCGGCATCGCCCGCGTCTGTGATCCCGCAGAACTTGACCCTCATCCGGTCAAGGGTACGTGAGGGTCGTCTAGGGGTTCTCCGCCGACGGCGGGCGATCGCCGAGCTTCACGTTCAGCGTCTTGGTCTCCGCGCCCCGCCTCACCGTCAGCTTCAGCGAGTCGCCGGACTCGGCGGCGTTGACGATGTTCACGACCTCGTCCATCGAGGAGATCTCGCGGTCCCCGACCTTGACGATGATGTCGCCGCCAAGGCGGATGTTGGTCCCGTCGATCGTCGCCGAGGTGTCGCCGCCCCGCAGTCCCGCCTCGTCGGCCGGGCCGCCGGGCGCGACCTCCTGGACCAGGGCGCCGGAATCGACCGGCAGGTTGACCGCCTGCGCGAGGCTCTCCGTCACGGTCCCCCCGACGATCCCGAGGAACGCGTGCTGGACCTCGCCGTCCTCCCGCAGCTGTCGCACCACTTCCCGCGCTGTGTTGACCGGTACCGCGAAGCCGATGCCGACGTTGCCGCCGCTGACGCCGCCGGTCTGGATCTGGGAGTTGATCCCGATCACGCGGCCCTCGGCGTCGATCAGCGGCCCGCCGGAGTTGCCGGGGTTGATCGCGGCGTCGGTCTGGATCACGTTGGAGATGGCGAACCCGTTGGGCGCCTGGATCTGCCGCTGCAGCGCCGAGACGATGCCGCTGGTCACGGTGCGGTCGAGGCCGAACGGGTTGCCGATCGCGACCACCGGGTCGCCGACGTCGACCTCGGAGGAGTCGCCCAGCTCCAGAGGTCGCAGCCGCGCGTCCGGTGCGTCGACCTTGAGCAGTGCCAGGTCGGTCGCCGGGTCGGCGCCGACCAACTCCGCGTCGTAGCTGTCCTCGGAGTCGCCCAGCTTGACGCGGATCTCGTCGGCGCCGTCGACCACGTGGCTGTTGGTCAGCACGTGCCCCTCGCCGTCGATGACGAATCCCGAGCCGCTCGCCGTGCCGCCGCGCGGCCGGCCGAAGGGGTTGAAGGGAGATGGAGCCGCCTGCGCGGAGCTGTCCGCCTCGATGAAGGCGACGCCCTCGCCGTCGCGCTCGTAGATCCGGTTGACGAGGTTGCCGCCTTCTTCGGCACCCTGGTCGCTGACGGGCGCCGACAGGGGCGCCGCGACCGTGGTGGTTGCGGCGCCCTCCGCGGCGACCCAGCCCGCCGTGATCGCGACCCAGCCGAAGGCGGCGACAACCGCCCCTCCCAGCAGGGCAGAGCCGAACGGCGAGCGGAGGAGAGAGAGAACTCTGCGCATCGCGGTCGATGGTCTCGACCGTGCCTGACCGGCCGCTAAGCGCTCCCCTAAGGCTTCCTAAATTCGCGGCTCAGGGGAGCAGGTGCTCGCGGGTGCCCTCTTCGCCCCCGAGCAGCTCGCGGACCTTCCCCTCGGGGTCTTCCGAGCGCATCAACGCCTCGCCGATCAGGACGGCGTCGACGCCGACCCGCTCCAGCTCCGCCAGCTCGGCGCGGTCGGAGATGCCGCTCTCGGAAACCACCGTCTTGCCGGCCGGGACGTCCGGCATCAGCTCATAGGTCGTATTCACGTCGACGACGCCCTCGTCGAGGTTGCGGTTGTTGATCCCGATTGCATCCGCGCCCTGTTCGAGGGCTCGCTCCAGCTCGGCTGCGTCGTGGACCTCGACCAGGCAGTCCAGGTCCAGTCCGCGAGCTTCGGCGAGCAACCCGGCCAGCTTCGGATCCTCGAGCGCGCGAACGATCAGCAGCACCGCATCGGCGCCGCTGACCGCCGCCTCGTAGAGCTGGTATGCGTCGACGATGAAGTCCTTGCGCAGGATCGGCAGGTCGCAGGCAGCCCGCGCTGCGCGCAGGTCGTCAAGCGAGCCGCCGAAGTGGACCTCGTCGGTGAGGACCGAGAGCGCGGCGGCGCCGCCGCGCTCGTAAGCTCCGACCCGATCGCCGACATCGTCGGCGCCGATCTCCCCGGCGCTCGGAGAGCGGCGCTTGAACTCGGCGATCAGCGAGAGCCCCGGCCGGACAAGCGCCTCGTTGAACGGGCGATCGTCGCCGCGGCGGGAGAGCCCTGCCTCCAACTCGGCCTGCGGGACCCCCTCGCGCCGGCGCTCGACGCCTTCGCGGGCGGCAGAGATGAGCTGCTCGATCATTCCCACGTGAGGCAGAGCCTAATCGCCGAGCTCGGCGCTCGTTGCAAGCAGACGGTCGAGCACGCCGCGCGCCGCGCCGGAGTCGATCGACTCGGCCGCCCCCTGAACGCCGCTCTCGAGGTCGGATGCGCGGCCGGCGGCGAGGATCGCGGCGCCCCCATTGAGCAGGACGAGATCGCGTCGCGGCCCCTTCTCGCCGTCCAGCACAGCCCTGGCCGCGGCGGCGTTCTCCTCCGGGCTGCCGCCGGAGACCTCCTCCAGCGGGGCCTCGGCGAGGCCGACGTCGCCGGGCTCGACGAACCACTCCTCGGTCCGCCCGCCGGCGACCTCGATCACCCGAGTGCGGCCCGCAATCGACAGCTCGTCGAGGCCGTCGTCCGCGGCGACGACGAGGGCCCGCTCACTGCCCAGGCCGAGCAGCGCCTCGGCGATCGTCTCCTGGTAGTGGCGGTCGGATACGCCCAGCAGCTGGCGCGAGGCGCCGGCCGGGTTCGTCAGCGGGCCGAGGAAGTTGAAGATCGTCCGCACGCCCAGCTCCTTGCGGACCGGGACGACGTGCGCCATCGCCCGGTGGTGGCGCGGCGCGAACATGAAGCCGAAGCCGACCTCCTCGATGCAGCGCGCAACGGCCTCCGGGGAGAGGTCGATCGCCACTCCCAGGGCCTCGAGCAGGTCGGCGGAGCCGCACCGGCTCGTGTTCGAGCGGTTGCCGTGCTTGGCGACCGCACAACCGGCTCCTGCGGCGACGAGGGCCGCAACGGTGGAGACGTTGAAGGTCGAGGGGCCGCCGCCGGTGCCGGCTGTGTCGACCAGGTCGCCGCGGTCGGTCGGCACCGGCGCGGCGAGGGCGCGCATCGTGCGGGCCAGACCCACCAGCTCGGGCACCGCCTCTCCCTTGGCCCGCAGCGCGATCAGGAAGGCGGCGGTCTGCACCTCGCTGGAGCGGCCCTCCATCACCTCGGCGAGCACCGCGGCGGCGTGGTCGGCGGTCAGGTGGTCGCCGCGGCAGACGGCGTCGATCGCCCTGGTGAGGACCTCGTTCGGCATCAGTCCTCTCTCAGGAAGTTGGCGAGCAACTGCTTCCCCTGCGGTGTGAGGACCGACTCGGGATGGAACTGGACTCCCTCGGCGGGCAGCTCGCGGTGGCGCACCGCCATCACCACGTCGCCGAAGGTGGCGCTCACCTCGAAGGCGTCCGGCAGCTCAGGGTCGGCGACCAGGGAGTGATAGCGGCCGGCGACCAGGGGGCTGGGCAGGCCGGCGAAGATCGTCCGCTCGTCGTGCGCTATCTCCGCGTCCTTGCCGTGAATCGGCTCGCCGCGCACCACCCGGCCGCCGAACGCCTGGACCAGCGACTGGTGCCCCAGGCAGACGCCCAACACCGGGGTGCCGGCCTCGGCGAACGCCCGCACGGCGTCAACCGAGACCCCAGCCTCCGCCGGCGTGCAGGGGCCCGGGGAGACGACGAGGCGATCGGCCCCGCGCGCCAACAGCTCCTCGACGGTCTCCTTGTCGTTGCGCACCACCTCGACCTCCGCCCCCAGCTCCCCCAGGTACTGGACGAGGTTGTAGGAGAAGCTGTCGTAGTTGTCGACGACCAGGGCCTTCATCGCCAGTCGGGCTGCTCGCAGGCCAGCTCGACGGCGCGGAAGACGGCCCTGGCCTTGTTGACCGACTCGTTGTACTCGTAGGCCGGCTGGGCGTCGGCGACCGTGCCGCCGCCGGCCTGCACGTGGACCTGCCCGTCCTTGACGACGACGGTGCGGATGTGGATCGCGGTGTCGAGGTCCCCGCTCCAGGAGAGGTAGCCGATCGCGCCCCCGTAGGAGCAGCGCTTCACCTTCTCCAGCTCGTCGATGATCTGCATCGCCCGCACCTTCGGCGCGCCCGAGAGGGTGCCCGCGGGCAGCGCCGCCCGCAGCACGTCCATCGCCCCGACGCCCTCGCGCAGCGTCCCGGAGACCTGGCTGACGATGTGCAGGACGTGGGAGTACGTCTCCACCGCCATCAGCTCGTCGACGCTCACCGACCCGTACTCGCAGACCCGGCCCAGGTCGTTGCGGCCGAGGTCGACCAGCATCACGTGCTCGGCCCGCTCCTTCGGGTCGGCTACGAGGCGCTCCGCCAGGCGACGGTCCTCTTCCTCGCTGTCGCCGCGCGGATAGGTGCCGGCGATCGGCCGCGTCTCGGCACGGCGGCCGCTTACCTTGACCAGCGGCTCCGGCGAGGCGCCGGCGATCTGGAAGTCACCGAACTGGAGGAAGTACATGTACGGGGAGGGGTTGACGGTGCGCAGGCCGCGGTAGACGGAGAACGCGTCGACCGGGCAGGAAGCGGAGAAGCGCTGCGAGGGGACGACCTGGAAGGCGTCGCCGGCGTGGACGTACTCGACGATCCGCTCGACGACGGCCTCGAACTCCTCGCGCTCCATGTTGGAGGAGAAAACGGGAGGCTCAGCGACGAGCGAGGGCTCCGGCACCGGCACCGGCTCGCGCAGGCGGCGGCGCACGTCGGCGACGGCTTCGGCGGCACGGGCGTAGGCGGCGTCGATGCCGCCGTCCTCCTCGGCGAACGCGCAGGCGAGGATCGTCAGCTCGTGGCGCAGGTGGTCGAAGGCGAGCATCGTGTCGGTGATCATCAGCGCCATGTCCGGCAAGCCGAGCGGGTCCGGGTTGGGCTCGCCCAGGGGCTCGACCGTGCGCACCAGGTCGTAGCCGAAGAAGCCGACCGCTCCACCCGAGAAGGGCGGCAGCCCCTCGACCGGGGCCGGCCGGAAGCGCTTCAGGTACTCGTCGACGGCGCCGTAGGGGTCGGGCGCCTTCCGCTCGGAGGTGGGGGGCCCGGCGGAGGCGGCCGCCTCGCCCTCCCATTCGCGCAGCACGCCGTCGCTCCAGCGCAGCACGGAGCGGGGCCGGAACCCGAGGAAGGACCAGCGGCCGACCTGCCCCTGCTCGGCCGACTCGAGCAGAAAGCAGGGCGACTGCGGCGAGCCCGCGGAGAGCTTCAGGAAGGCGGAGACCGGTGTTTCGCAGTCGTCGACCAGGCGCAGGCGCACCGGCACCACGTTGCCCTGCGAAGTCAGCTCGCGGGCCTCCTCCAGGCTCGGCTCGAGCCGCAGCTCCGACTCAGCCGCGACGGCCATTGAGCACTTCCATCACGGCGGCTTGCGGGACCTCGCGCGCGGCGAGCAGGACACTGAGGTGGTAGATCAGGTCGGCCGCCTCCTCGGCGACCCGCTCGTCCGACTCCTCGCGCGCGGCGCGCACGACCTCCTCCGCCTCCTCCTCGACCTTCTCGCCGATCAGCCCGGGATCGTCCAGCAACTTCACCGTATAGCTGCCCTCGGGGCGCTCGGCGGCGCGGCTGCGAAGGGTCCGCTCCAGCGCCGCCGGCGCTTCGTGGGGGACGGGATCGGGATCGCCGTCGCCCAGCTCCCGGTAGAAGCAGGAGCGCTCGCCGGTGTGGCAGGCGGGACCGGCCGGGTCGACGAGGGCGACGATCGCGTCGCCGTCGCAGTCGATCCGCAACTGCTTCAGCCGCAACACGTTGCCCGACTCCTCGCCCTTGCGCCAGATTCGGTCACGCGACCTGCTGAAGAAATGGACTTCACCGGTTTGAACTGTCAGCTCCAATGCCTCTGCATTGGCATAGGCGAGTGTCAAGACCTCGCCACTGGCAAAGTCCTGCGCAACGCATGGGACCAGCCCACGCTCATCGAATTTCACAAGCTCAAACACCAGCCAATCGTATGGCAGCGCGCTTTGGAGGGGATGGGGGGTGTCCCGAACTGGCGGATACTCAAAGTGCCGGTCTCATTAGACCGGCACTTGTCAGGGCGGGGCACCCCCCATCCCCTCACTCGATCCCCAGACGATCAAGTAATCCCTCGTCGCGGCGCCAGCGGCGGCGCAACCGCACCTTGAGGTCGAGGTGGACCCGGGCGCCCAGCTCCTGCTCGAGCGAGCGGCGGGCCGCGGTCCCGATCTCACCGACCTTGGCGCCGCCCTTGCCGATCAGGATGCCCTTCTGGGACTCGGTCTCCACCCAGACCTCGGCGCGCACCGTTACCAGCCCGTCCTCGCGGGTCTCGATCTCCCCAACCGCCACCTCGACCGAGTGCGGGATCTCGTCCCGGGTGCGGTTCAGGACCTGCTCGCGGATCCGCTCGGCGAGCAGCACCTCGCTCGACTGGTCGCTGCGGTCCTCCGGCGGGTACAGGTAGGGGCCCTCCGGGATCAGCTCTCCAAGGTGATTCACCAGCTCGTCAAGCCCCTCTCCGCTGCGGGCGCTGACCGGGAACACCTCGTCGACGCCATCCAGGCCGGCCGCCGCGGAGAGCACCGGGACCAACTCGTTCGGCCCGACCCGGTCGCGCTTGTTCACCGCGCAGATCACCGGCACCCCGCCGCCGGCGCCGAGCAGCGCGCGGGCGATGAAGCGGTCGCCGGGGCCGATCCCCTCCTCCCCGTTGACGACGAGCAGAGCGATGTCGGAGTCGGCCAGCTCGCGCTCCACCCTCTGTTGCATTCGCTCGGTCAGCACGTCGCGGGGCCGCTGCACACCGGGCAGGTCGACCAGGACGAGCTGGCGCTCGGCCTCGAGGTCGGTGGCGATCCCGCGGATCGCCCGGCGCGTCGTCTGCGGGCGCCCCGAGACGATTGCCACGTGGCTGCCGACGACCGCGTTGACGAGCGTCGACTTGCCCGCGTTCGGACGCCCGGCGAGCCCGACGAACCCGGACCTAGGCATCGAGCGCCGCGAGGATCCCGCGTTGGAGTTCGAGCATCTCGCCGTCGTCGGTCTCGTGGTCATAGCCGCAGAGGTGCAGGGTGCCGTGAACGGCTGCCTCGGCAAGGTCCTCGCAGTGCTCGGGGCAGATTGCCACGTCGCCCAGCTCGCGCGGGCCGGGAATCGCTCCCTGCCCGTCGACGGGAAAGGCGAGCACGTCGGTTGGCGTGTCGATGCCGCGGTGCTCCCGGTTCAGCCCCCGAATGCATCCGGCGCCGACCAGCTCGACGGCCAGATGGCCGTCGCCGACGCCGGCCGCGGCGAGGGTGGCCGCAACCGCGTCGCGCAGCTCGGCGGGCACGTCCGCCAGCTCCACGCTCACTTCAATGCCGCCGGCGGGTGATTGGCCTGATCGTAAGCCTCGACGATCCGCTGCACCAGCTTGTGGCGGACGACGTCCTCGCCGCCGAAGTGGACGAAGGAGATGTCCTGCACGGCGTCGAGAATGTCGCGGACGACGATCAAGCCGGAGCGCTGGTCCTCGGGCAGGTCGATCTGGGTGATGTCGCCGGTGACGACCATCCTCGAGTTGAAACCGAGCCGGGTGAGGAACATCTTCATCTGCTCGGGGCTGGTGTTCTGGGCCTCGTCGAGGATCACGAAGGAGTCGTTGAGGGTGCGGCCACGCATGAATGCGAGCGGCGCGACCTCGATCACGCCGCGCTCGAAGTAGCCGTTGACGCGGTCCGGGTCGAGCATGTCGTAGAGCGCGTCGAAGAGCGGGCGAAGGTAGGGGTCGACCTTCGCCTGGATGTCTCCGGGCAGGAAGCCGAGCCGCTCCCCCGCCTCGACCGCGGGACGTGTGAGGATGATCCGCTGCACCTCACGCTCGGCGAGCGCCGCCGCCGCCATCGCCACCGCGAGGAACGTCTTGCCGGTCCCGGCCGGGCCGATCCCGAAGGTGACCGTGTGGCGGCGGATCGAGTCCACGTAGAGCTTCTGGTTGACCGTCTTCGGCGCCACCTTGGTGTTGCGATGGCGCCAGACGACATCCTCGAGCACGCTCGCCGGGCTGCGGTCGGCGTCCAGCGCGCCGGTTACCGCCTCGATCGTTCCCGGCGCGATCTCGTGCCCCTGCTCGATCAACTCGACCAGCTCGTCGACGACCGTGGCTGCGGTCTGCACGTCGCCGGAATCGCCGTCGAGCGTGAGCACGTTGCCGCGCAAGTGGAAGTCGCAGTCGAGGTGGCCGCGCAGCTCCCGCAGCACCGCGTCCTCCGACCCCGCCAGCTCGGCGGCCACCGCGTTCTCCAGGGTCAGCTGCCTACGAGCCAAGCCGCTGCCGCACCGCCTCGCTGACCCGCTTGCCGTCGGCGCGGCCGGCGACCTTCGGCATCAGCGCCGACATCACCTCGCCCATCTGCCGCTGCTCGGCGGCGCCGGTCTCCTCGATCGCGGCGTCGACCAGCGCCGAGAGCTCCTCGTCGGAGAGCTGCGCCGGCAGGTACGCGGTGATCAGCTCCGCTTCGCCGCGCTCGGCCCGGGCGGATTCGTCGCGTCCGCCCTGCTCGAAGGCCTCGGCCGCCTCCAGCCGCTTCTTACGCTCCCGCTGGAGCACCGCGACGTCGTCGCCCTTGCCGAGCTTCGCGTCCTGCTGGACGGCGTCGGCGATCATCCGCAGCGCCGAGGCGCGCTCCCGCTCGCCCTCCTTCAGGGCGCTGCGCGCGTCGGCCTGGATCTGCTCGAGGATCTCGCTCATCGGCTAAAGCGTAGCCCGGTTGCCCCCTTCGACCTCGATCGGCTCGACCCGGCCGAGCGGCATCTGCAGGAACCGAGTGCCCAGGTCCCGGAACGAGGCGACGTCGCCGGTGCAGAGGAAGCGGTACTCGCCCTCGCCGTCGGGCCGGCGTGCCAGCCCACGGGAGTCGAGCACCCGCTGCGCGGCGGCGGCGACCGCGTGGCCGCCGCTGACCAGCCGCACGTCGCGGCCGAGGATGCGCTGCAGCATCGGCGCGACCAGCGGGTAGTGGGTGCAGCCGAGAATCAGGGTGTCCACCTCGGCCCGCTTCAGCGGCGCGCAATAGGCGCGCGCCATCTCCATCACCCCGTCGTCGAAGGGCGAGCCCTCCTGGATGAAGGGGGCGAGATCGGGCGCCTCGACCTCCGTCACGTCCAGGCTCCGCCCCTGGCGCCCCAGGGCCCGCCGGTAGGCGCCGCTGCGCACCGTGTTCGGCGTCGCCAGCACCCCGACCCGGCCGCTGCCGGTGATCCCCGCGGCGATTTCGGCCTGCGGCTCCACCACCGGCACGATGTCCACCCCACGCTGCCCGGCGACCTCTCGGGCAACGTCCTCGCCGATCGAGGTCGCCGTGTTGCAGGCGATCAGCAGCAGCTTGGCGCCGTCGTCCAGCAGCAGCTCGGAGATGCGCCGGATCCGCTCGCGCAGGTGCTCGGCGTCCTTGTCCCCGTAGGGAAAGAGCGCGGTGTCGCCGAGGTAGACGAAGTCCTCCTCGGGCAGCGAGACGAGGCACTCGTGCAGCACGGTGAGCCCGCCGACGCCGGAGTCGAACACGGCGATCGGAAGGGAGGGGTCGAGTTGGGGGCCCGCCGCGGACAGAGCCGTCAGGGCTTGACGGTCATGAAGAAGATCGTCACCACGACGATCAGCGTAGCCAGCTGTCCCATGCGGGCGACCTTCTGCGAGAGCGCCACGTACTCCGCGCTCGGCTCACCTCCGGCCTCGAGGTCGCGCTCGATCATCTCCAGGCCCTTGCGGTTGTTGGGCACGAAGAACGCGTGCTGCATCGCGAAGAGGACGATGATCGCCGTCATGCCGACGGAAACCCACGACTCCCCGTACTCGATGTTGCCCTCCTCGACCGTGTAGAGGCCGGAGAGCAGGATCACCACCAAGCCGGGCGTGATCAGAAAGCGATCGATCGTCTGAACCGTGCGGTGCACCGTGGGCAGCGTCCTCGGGTCGAGCTTCGCCGCGGTAGCGCCCATGAACGGGTAGGCGAAGGTGACGCCGAGGGCGACCACGACCGCCAGCACGTGCAGGAAGGCGCCGATCCCGTATGCGGTGATGCTGGCCAGCAAACCGGGATGGAAGATATCCGACCGGCAGGCGGAAGGGAGGCTCAGCGGCGCAGCAGCAGGGCGGACCAGTCGCCCTCGCGGTGGCGCTCCGCCTCCGCCAGGCCCGCTCGCGAGAAGGCGGCGCTCACCTCGTCGGCCTCGGACGGCAGGACGCCGGAGCAGATCAACGTCGCGGGGGCGGCTGCGGGATCGGTTCTTCCGGCGACCGCGAGCAGCAGGGGCGCGGTCAGATTCGCGACCGTGGTCGGCGCAAAGGGCGCCGTCTCCTCGCGCAGGTTGACCTCGCCGAGCTCGATCTCCACTCCGTTGGCGGCGGCGTTCGCGGCCGCCGCCTCCAGCGCCGCCGGCTCGTGGTCGCAGCCGCGCACCGGCGAGAAGCCGAGCTTCGCGGCTGCCGTCGCCAGCACGCCCGAGCCGGTGCCGAGGTCGGCCAGCCCCCCCGCCGCCTCCCCCGCCTGCTCCAGCTCGAGCAGCAGCTCCAGGCAGAGGCGGGTGGTCGGGTGGGCCCCGGTACCGAAGGCCCGCCCGGGGTCGACGACCAGGTCGAGCGTGCCGTCGCGGGGTGCCTCCCACGAAGGGCGGAGCCAGAGGCGCCCGCCGACCAGCAGCGGCTTGTGGAAGTCCTGCCAGCGGTCGGCCCAGTCGTCGGGCACCTCGGTCGCGGTCACCTCGACCAGCCCGTCCCCGGCCACCGCCCGCAGGTCGCCCAGCTCGGGCAGCTCCCCCTCTCCGCCGTAGATCGCGAACTCGACGAAATCGGTCCCCCGCTCCTCCTCGACCCCGTTGGGGGCGAGGACGGTCAGTTCGGCGAGGACAACGTCAGCGAGCTCCGGCGAGCACCTGACGGCGAGCCGGATCAATGAAAGAACGAGTGACGGACCCGGGAGAAGAAGCCTTCCTCCTCCTGCCGGGCGCCCATGTTCTCCGGCCCGAGCGCCTCCTCCAGCCGCTGGGCCAGCTCTCGCTGCTCCTCGGTGAGGTCGACCGGAACGATCACCTTGATCACGACCACCAGGTCTCCGGGCGGGCCGCCGTTGGCGCCCGGCAGCCCCTGGCCCCGCAGCGCGAACTGGGAGCCGTGCTGGATCCCCGCCGGCAGCTCTACCTCCCGCTCACCCTCGTGGCTGGGGATCGTCTTCTTCGCGCCCAGCATCGCCTCGACGGCCGACAGCTCGATCACGTGCATCAGGTCCTGACCGCGCATCGGGCCGCGGCGCCCGCCGCCGAACGGGTCGCCTCCGAAGAACGCCTGGAAGATGTCCTCGATCGTCCCGAAGCCGGCGGCCTGGGGCCCGCCCCCGCGGGCGCCCGCTCCAGCGTGGCCGTAGGTGTCGTAGGCGCGGCGGCGCTGCGGGTCGGTCAGCACCTCGTAGGCCTCGGCGGCCTCCTTGAACTTCTCCTCGGCGGCGGGATCGTGGTCGTTGACGTCCGGGTGCAACTCGCGGGCGAGGCGGCGGAACGCCTTCTTCAGCTCTGCGTCGGTGGCGCCTCGCTCGACCCCGAGGACCTCGTAGTAGTCGCGGGGCATGGCCTAGTGCTCGTAGACGGTCTCGAAGTAGCGGGAGAGCTCCCGCGCCGCCTCGCGCACCGAACCGATCGCGGTGGCGTAGTCCATCCGCAGCGGGCCGACGACGCCGACCGAGCCGAGGTTGCGGTGGCCGAGCCCGTAGTTGGCGCCGATTACGCTGACCGAGCGCAGCTCCGGCTGCGGGTTCTCGGCCCCGATCCAGAAGAAGACCGAGCGCTCCTCGAGCGAGGAGCGCAGCATGCCCAACACGCCCGCCCGCCGCTCCAGGGCGTCGATCAGCTCGTCGACCCGGGGCAGGTCCGGCAGGTGTTCCGCCGAGAGCAGATGCGAGACGCCATGGGTATAGAGAGTCTCCCCTTGCGTCGGCGCGGTGACCAGCGCCATCAGGTCGGTGACCTGCGCCAGCGCGGTCGTCGTCTCCCGCATCGCCTCGTCGATCTCACGGCGCAGCCGCGACAGCTCCAGCTCCATCCTGGCCGTCGCCGGCAGCACCCCGGACTCGACCAGCCTGTCGACGTAGTAGCGATAGCCGGCCTCGGTCGGCATCCGGCCGGCGGACGTGTGGGGATGGGTCAGGTAGCCGGCAGCCTCGAGCGCCGCCAGCTCCGCCCGCACGGTCGACGCTCCCCACTCGACCTCGGACCGCCCGGCCAGCGCCTTCGACCCGACCGGCTCCCCGGACTCGAGGTGGGCGTCGACGACCAGTCGCATGACCATCTCTTGGCGCTCGGTCAGCATCCTTTGGATTGTAGGAAGGGCGCCGGGGCGCCCTTCCCTACAGCTCTACCTCGGCCTCGGCGTTGCGGATGATCTGGCTGTCGCCCTGAGCGGCGACCGTGTCAATCTTGGCGCGGCCGCCCTCGATCGACTCGACCGTGCCGCTGACGACGATCTCCGTCTCCGGCGCCCCCATGCCGCGGAACTGGACCGAGAGGCGCTTCAGCGCGCGCGGGTCCCCTCCCGCTGCCTCGGTGCAGCCGCGGGCGACCAGGCCCATCGAGTAGAGGCCGTGGAGGATGTTGTTCGGCAGGCCGACCGACTTGGCGAACTCGGGGTCGATGTGGATCGGGTTGAAGTCCCCCGACGCGCCCGCGTAGCGGTGCGGCAGGTACTTGTCCGGGGTCACCCGCAACTCGGGAATCTGGTCTCCCTGGTTCAAATCAGCCATCTCAGACCCCCCTGACGATGTTGGTCCAGGTGCCGCGCGCGACCTGGCCGCCGTCCTGGTTGACCGCGTTGGACTCGAATACGTAGAAGCCCTTGCCGTCCTTCTCGTAGATCTCCAGGCACTTCGCGGTCGTCGTGATCACGTCGCCGGAGCAAGCCGGCTCGTCCCACTCGAACTCCTGGCCGCCGTGCACCATCGTCGCGAAGTTCATCCCGACCTCCGGGTCGAACATCGCCGGCGCCAGCGCCGGGGCGCTGTAGACGACGGCGAACATCGGCGGCGCGACAACGTCGCGGAAGCCGGCGGACTTCGCCGCCTCTACGTCCAGATGCACGGGGTTGTCGATTCCCAGCGCCGTCGCGTACTCCCTGATCTTCTCCCGCCCCACCTGGTAGGTCGTGGCGGGCCACTCCTTGCCCACAGCTTCTGTCTTGATCGCCATGGGCCGGGACCCTATCTACTCGTCGATCTCGAGGACCGCGAGGAAAGCCTCCTGGGGAACCTCCACGGCGCCGACCTGCTTCATCCGCTTCTTGCCGACCTTCTGCTTCTTCAGCAGCTTCTGCTTGCGGGTCACGTCGCCGCCATAGAGCTTCGCGGTGACGTCCTTGCGCATCGCCTTGACGGTCTCCCGGGCGAGCACCCGAGAGCCGATCGCAGCCTGCACGGGGATGTCGAAGAGCTGGCGCGGGATCGTCTTGCGCAGCCGCTCGACGAGCGACTTGCCGGCCTCGTAGGCGAAGTCGCGGTGGACGACCACCGAGAGCGCGTCGACCTTGTCGCCGGCGAGCAGGATGTCGAGCTTGACCAGGTCGGAGACGCGGTTGTCGATCGGCTCATAGTCGAGCGAGGCGTAGCCCCGGGTCGAGGACTTGAGCAGGTCGAAAAAGTCGAGAACGATCTCCGCAAGCGGCAGGTCGTAGCGGATCTGCACGCGCTTCGGGCTCAGGTAGTGGAGGTCGACATGCTCGCCGCGACGCGACTGGCAGAGCTCCATCACCGCGCCGACGTAGTCGTTGGGGGCGATCACGGTTGCACGGATGAAGGGCTCCTCGATCTCGAGGATCTCTCCCGCGTCCGGCATCTCGGTGGGGCTGCGGACCTCGATCCTCTCGCCGCCGGCCAGGTGGACCTCGTAACGGACGTTGGGCGTCGTCGCCAGCAGCTCCAGCCCGTACTCGCGCTCCAGCCGCTCGCGCACGATCTCCATGTGGAGCAGGCCGAGGAAGCCACAGCGGAAACCGAAGCCCAGCGCCTCGGAGGTCTCCGGCTCGTAGGAGAGCGCGGCGTCGTTCAGGGCGAGCCGGTCGAGCGCGTCGCGCAGATCCTCGTAGCGGTCGGTGTCGATCGGGAAGAGGCCGCAGAAGACCATCGGCCTCACCTCGCGGTAGCCGGGGAGCGGCTCGGAGGCGCGGCGCTCCAGCGAGGTGAGCGTGTCGCCGACGCGCAGCTTGGCGACGTCCTTGACGCCGGTGATCACGTAGCCGACCTCGCCCGCTGCCATTCCTTCGACCGCGGTCATCTGCGGGCGGAAGAAGCCGATCTCGTCGATCTCCGCCTCGGTGCCGGTCTGCATAGCGAGGATCGACTCGCGCTTGCCGAAGCGGCCGTCGACCATCCGCACGTAGGCGACCACACCCCGGTACTGGTCGAACTCGGAGTCGAAGATCAGCGCCCGCGGCGGCGCCTCGGGGTCGCCGGTGGGCGGCGGCACGCGGGCGACCAGCGTCTCCAGCACCTCGACGACCCCCTCGCCGGTCTTCGCGGAGATGCGCAGCACCTCCTCGGTGTCGCCGCCGAGCAGGTCGGCGATCTCGCCCGCGACCCGGTCGGCCTCGGCGCCGGGCAGGTCGACCTTGTTGATCACCGGGATCAACTCCAGCCCCGCCTCGATCGCCAGGTAGGTGTTGGCTACCGTCTGCGCCTCGACCCCCTGAGCGGCGTCGACGACGAGCAGGGCCCCCTCGCAGGCGGCGAGGCTGCGGGAGACCTCGTAGGAGAAGTCGACATGGCCGGGCGTGTCGATCAGGTGCAGGTGGTACGAGTGGCCGTCGGAGGCCTCGTACTCGACGCGCACGGCCTGTGCCTTGATCGTGATCCCGCGCTCCCGCTCCAGGTCCATCGAGTCGAGCACCTGCGCCCGCATCTTCTTCGGGTCGACGGACTTGGTGACCTCGAGGATGCGGTCGGCCAGGGTCGACTTTCCGTGGTCGATGTGGGCGATGATGCAGAAGTTGCGGATGCGGTCCATGGAGGCCGCGCAGTATGGCTGAGTTCAAATGTCCGCCACACCTGTAGAGGACATCAACGCCGCCTCCTCTGCTTCGGCGGGGACGCGCTAATCACGACCGGCAATCTCGCGCCCCCGCCTCCGCGTCCGGGGGCGGCGGGTAACGACGCCAACGTGCGCCGGAGTGATCGGCCGTGACTACCGCGACTTCGTCGCTAGCCCGCAACGGTTCGGGTTGAGGTTTCCGTGTAGGCGGAAGACTTTGGTCGGGTGTTTGGCGAGGATGAGGGTTGCGTTGGGGCCTGAGGTCCAGGTGGCGGATGGGGGATAGTTGCCCTTGCCTGCTTCTGTCCTGTCCTTGCTGGTGACGACGTAGTCGTAGTCGCCTGCGTTGAGGGCGGCGATCCAGGTGCGGCAGTTGGCGATCGGGACGAAGCCACCGTGAGGACGGGGGCGGCCGACGTAGGAGACCTGGTTGGAGAGGTCGGTGCCGAAGAAGGGGTACTGGCGGGTGGAGATGGTTGCGATGCGGGAGCCGGAGATGTCGTGCCCCCACTTGAAGGCCGCGTTGAGGCCGGGGGCGGTGAAGCCGGGATCGGCGTAGCGGTTCTCCAGGTAGCGGCGCTGGACCGCGTACCCGGCGATGACCGCCGCGACCAGCATCAGCGCGCCCAGCGGGAGGAGCAGTCTCGCCGGAGGACGCCACTCCCGATGCGGGCCAATCGATGCCAGCCGGCGTACCCGATCGCGAAGCGCAGGGGCGCTCGGCAGCAGGGCGAGGCCGAGGACCAGCGCCGGCACCAGGTATCGCAGGCCGGACTCGAACCCCTGCGGCGAACCCTCGGGGCCGGAGGCGGAGGTCGGCGCGATCGCCCACGTGGCTGCGGCCGCGATTCCCGCCATGGCGGCGATTCGCAGAGCGGGCTCCGCTCGCCGCCCTACGCAGAGGACCAGCCCGAGCAAGGCGGCGAACAGCAGGGCCGGCCAGAGCAGGCCGAACCCGTCGCGCAACCCGGGCAAGAACCAGTCCGACCAGACGCCCCAATCTGTCGCGTAGCCGAGCACGCTGTGCCCATCGCGGCCACCGAGCGCCTGCTCGGGGCCGGGCAGGCGCAGCGGGCCGAGATCGGTGATCCACGGCAACGGGTTGCCGGCGTGGACGAGGTTGCGCAGGTACCAGTAGCCGCCCGCCGCAAGCGCCGGCAGCCCGGCGACCGCGAGGGCCCGCAGCCGCGCCCCGCCCGGCGCAAGCAAGGCCAGGCCGGCGACGAGCACCGCCGCCGGCAGCAGGAAGTTGAGCTTCGTGCCCGCCGCCAGGCCGACTGCCAGGCCGGCGACCAGCGGCGCTCCCGATCGCCTGGCCCACCCGCCCGTCCGCGGCCACAGCGGCCGCGCGTTGAGCAGAACCGCGACGGCCGCGAGCAGGAAGAAGGCGCCGACGATGTCGTTGCGGGCCTCCCCGGCCTGGTCCGCGAAGGCCCCCACGTGGAGGACGATCGCGGCCGCGGCGAGAGAGAGAGGCGCCACCCCGTACGGCCGGCCGATGCACCAGGCGGCGAGCAGGCAGCCCGCCAGCCAGCCGAGGTTGAGGAAGGGCGAGAGGATGTCGCGGTCGAGGCCGAGCATCCCGACCGCGTGGAGGACCTCCGAGTTCGCGGGGTAGAACCAGGCGAGGAACTGCGGCGCGATGAAGTGCAGGCCGAAGGTGTCGCCGCTCTGCAGGAAGCCGGCGGCGAAGGGGGCGTGGTACCAGGTGGTGTCGAAGCCGGTCATGCCGGTGCTGAGGCGGAGGCGGGTGCCGGAGGCGAAGTCGATTACGACGAGTAGGGCGATGGCGAGGCAGACGACGGCCGTCGCGGTGGAGGGGTTTGGGGGAACCCCCCGCCGGACACGACGCCGCGACGAATCCTCTTCAAGGGACGGCACGTCTGGTGTGCGGCGCCGTTGAGTATCCGCCCGTCGGGAGGAACCCCCAAACCCCTCCTCACCGGACGCTGCGTACTCCCCGCCCTGCGCAACCACCCTGGCTCCAAAGCGCAGGCCCAGTCCCGCCACCGCCATACCCAGCAGATACGGAGCTTGTTTGAACAGTCCGAACGTGCCCAGTAGTTCCGCCACCCAGAGGAGCAGGCAGGTGGTGAGGATCGTGGTGGCGAGCCAGGAGGGAGAGCCTGACCAGCTTGGGAGGAGGAGCTTGCGGAGGGTCGTGGCGCCGAGCAGGGCGAAGGCGAGCAGGGCGAGCAGCCATGCCGTGCCGAGCAGGTAGCCGACGACGTCGAGCATGTTAGGCGCGGCGGACGAGGCGCATGATCTGCTCGAACTCGGGGACGCGCAGCAGGCGGACGGCGAGGAGGTAGACGGTGGTGCCGGCGACGAGGGCGGTCGAGAGCGAGACGAGCTGGGCGGCAAAGGAGCGGCCGAGCTCGGAGTCGAGCATGTCCCAGATTCCAAAAGCGACCGCTGCAAGAGCCACGGCGGCCAGGCCGACCCGGGCGGTGACGCCGGCCAAACGACCGAGTTCCAGGCCACCCAGCTTCAGGCGCAGAACCGTGCACTGGGCGACGACGCTGGCGGCGGTGGCGATCGCCGTCGCGGCGACGATGCCGCCCACCCCGAAGGGCGCGTAGAGGACGAGCGCCGCGAGGGCGGTGACCACCAGGTTGACGCCGGCGATCGCGGTCGGGATCCAGGGGCGTTGGAGGCTGAAGAAGGTGCGGGTGAGGAGCAGGAAGAGCCCGTTGAAGGGCAGCGAAAAGGCAAACCAGAAGAGCGCCACCGCGACGAGGTCGGTCTGCGCGGCGTCGAAGGCGCCGCGCTGGTAGACGAGCCGGATCATCGGCTCCGAGAGGACGAGGATCGCCGCGGTCGCCGGCGCCAGAAGCAGGACGATCTGGCGCATCCCGTTGGCGACGGTGCGGCGCAGGTCGTCGTGGGCGCCGCGGGCGGCGAAGCGAGAGAGGGTCGGGAAGAGCACCGTCGCCACCGCGACCGAGAAGATGCCCTGCGGCAGCATGTAGATGCGGAACGCCTTGTCGATCGCGGCCGGGGCCTGGTCGGAGACCAGCGTGCCGAAGAAGCTGTTGATGACGAGGTTGAAGTTGATCAGCCCGAGGCTGATCGTCACCGGCAGCATCAGCAGCAGCACGCGTCGCAGCGCCGGCGAGCGCCAGTCGAAGTGCCGGGTGAAGCGGAAGGGCGTGTTGCGCAGGTCGAAGGCCGGGATCAGAAGCTGGACCGCGGTGCCGACCAGGACGCCGATCGCGTAGGCGTAGATCCGGTCGTCCTCCGGAAACAGCGGCGCCAGCGCGACGAGCACGGCGATGATCGCGACGTTCCAGAAGAACGGCGAGATCGCGAAGGCGCCGAAGCGGTCGTAGCTGTTCAGCACGCCGACGACCATCCCGGTCGTCCCGAGCATGACCAGGATCGGGAAGAGGAGCTGGGCGAGGGCGACCGTGAGCCCCTCCAGCTCACCGCCGAAGCCAGGCGCGAAGATCGGCATCAGCCAGGGCGCCAGCAACACGAACAAGGCCGTGACCACGGCCAGCGCCATCGTCACGAAGAAGATCAGCGTCGAGGCGAGCCGGAACGCTTCCCGCTTGTTGCCCTTCTCCAGCTGCTCGGTGAAGATCGGGACGAACGCCGCTTGGATCGCCGCGTCGGCGAACAGGCTGCGGATCAGGTTGGGGACCTGGAAGGCGATCGTGAACGCCGACATCGGGCCGCTGATGCCGAAGTAACCGGCGGCGACGATCTCACGGACCAGGCCGGCGACCCGGGAGGCGGCGGTCGCGACGGAGAAGAATGCGGTCGAGCGCGCCAGGCGACCGCGCCGGGGCGAGACAGGCGGCTCCGTGGCTCCGGGGGTCTCCAAGCTCGCATCCACTCGGCTATAGTCGGCGACCGCACTGAACCATGGCCAACATAGCCTCACAGAAGAAGCGGATACTGCGGAGCGAGCGTGAGCACGCCGAGAACCGGCGGCTGACCAGCACCGTGAAAACGCATGTCCGGCGCCTCGAGCAGGCCGTCGAGGGGGGCGACGCGAGCAAGGTCGAGGTCGAGCATCGCACCCTGGTCGCCCGTATCGACAAGGCCGTCCAGAAGGGCGCCCTGCATCGCAACAGCGGCGCTCGGAAAAAATCTCACGCCGCGAAAGTCGCCGCCTCCAAGTCCTAGTCAGGCCGCCGCGCGCCTCAAGGCGAGCGTAAGGGCCAGCTCGTCACCGTAGTCGGCGCCGCCACGGCACCAGACCTCGAGGTCGGCAAGCGATTCCGTCGCTCGGTGGAGATCCTCGAGCGAGCGGTCGCGGAGCTTGGCGACGAGTTGCTTGGCTGCGTAGGGGTGCATGCCGAGGCCCGACTCGACCTGCTTCGGCGCCTTGCCGGCTTCGAGCTGGGCGAGCGCCTCCGTTGCTTTACGCAGTCGTGACGCCAGCGCGTAGACGAGGCCCGTGACACTCTCCCCTTGGTCGAGCAGCCGCTCGGCGATTCGCAGTGCCTTCCGGGAGTCGCCATCGACCAGCGCGTCGGAGAGCGACCAGACTGCGGCTTCCGAGGTGTCCGAGACCATCGCCTCCAGGTCGGCAAGAGTCACCTCACCGCCCTCGCCGGCCCACAGCGCCAGGCGCTCCAGCTCATGCCCGAGCCGGGTCGGGTTCGCTCCCATTCGGTCAACCAGCGCCCGCGCCGCACCCGGCTCGAGCCGGAACCCAAGCGCCTTCGCGTCGGCAACCAGGCGACGGGGCATCTCCTTCGGCTTCGGCGCCACAAGGGTGCGTACCTCCCCATCGCCCGCCTCGACCGTCTTGACGAGCTTCGCCGGCGCTTTGCCGCGGGCGATCAGGACCGCGGTCAGATCGGGAGGCAGCTCGCCGAGCGCCGCGCAGACAGACTCCAGCTGTCGCGACCCCCACTTCTCCACTCCGTCGACGAGCAGGTACCGCCTCGACTGGACCAGCGACATCGCCGGGATCGCCGCAGCGAAGGCGTCCGCATCCGGTGATCCTCTCCCCTCCACCGCCTCGAAGACCTCCAGCAGCCCCCCCTCGCGCTCGGCCCGAGCCCGCAACCGCATCCGCGCGGCGTCGATCTTCGCGTTGTCGTCGCCGCTGAACAGGTAGAGGGGCTTCACCTCGGCCACAGTGACCCGAGTCTAGTTCCGCGCCCTGACCGAGCCGTCGGCCACCTCGAGCACCACCGTGCCGTCGCGGTCGGTGCGCAGAGTGCGAACGCCGTGGCGGGCGAGGGTCGCGAGGGTGGCGGCGGTCGGGTGGCCGTGGCGGTTGTCCTCGCCGACGGAGATCACCGCCAGGCGCGGCGAGGCGCGGTCGAGCAGGGCGCCGAGGCCGGCGTCCTCGCTGCCGTGGTGGGCGACCTTGAGCACGTCGAGCGGACCGGGGTCGAGGGGCACCGCCTCCGCTTCCGCGTCGCCGGTCAACAGCATCGAGAAGTCGCGCCAGCGGGCGAGCAGGACGAGCGAGGAGTCGTTGGGGTCGCCTCCTTGCGGGGATGTGCCGGACAGCCCGTCCGGGGGCCAGAGGACCTCGAGGCGGAGGGCACCGGAGCGCACCGTGCTTCCCTCCGTGACGCGCAGCGGTCGGGTCCCCGCGGATCGCGCTCCTCCGAGCAGTCGGGCGCCGGCGCGAGCGTAGAGGAGGCGACGCACCGGCAGGACGCCCAGCAACTCTGCGATGCCGCCGGAATGGTCGGACTGGTCGTGGGTGACGACGGCGGCGGCGAGCGACCCGACACCCAGCTCGCGGAGCTTGTCTGCGAGGCCGGCCTCGGGCGGGCCGGCGTCGACGAGGACCGCGGGGGCGGCCGGGGGCTGGAGCAGGATCGCGTCGCCCTGGCCGACGTCCAGCACCGCGACGCGCAGGCCCCTGGAGGGCGGTCCCGCGGCGCCGCCGGAGGCGAGTGAGAGGACCGAGAGGGCGACGACCGCCGCGACCGAGGCCCGCAGCGCGATGCGGCGCCCCGGGTGGGAGGCCGGCTCCGCGTTCGCCTTCGCCCTCAGCGCCGCCAGCCGTCGCCCCCGCTCCGCCCGCAGCCCGATCGCGGTCGCCGCGGCCAGGCCCGCGTAGGAGGCAAGCAGGCCGACGGCGCCCAACTCGATCGCCGGGTAGGCCCAGGTGGGCCGGCCGAACCAGATCGCGACCTGGGCGATGAACGCGAGCAACAGCGAGTTGACCCAGTTGAGAGGCTCGACCGGGAAGCCGGGGAACTGACCCGCCGCGGCGACGATCATCCCCAACCACATCGCCGGCGCCACCGCCGGCAAGGCGATCACGTTGGCGGCAAGCGTCCCCGCGGAGACGGCGTCGAAGTGGAAGGCGATCAGCGGCGCGGTGGCCAGAGTCGCGGCCACCGTCATCGCCGTACCCTCGGCGAGGGCGCGGCGCCAGCCCCCGTCTCCGATCCGCGCGCAGATCGCCTCGCGCAATCGGGCGGTGAGCAGGAAGATGCCGATCACCGCGGCGAAGCTGAGCTGCCAGCCCACGTCTCCCACGGCACGCGGGTTGAGGGCGAGGGTCGCGGCGGCGGCGGCGAGCACGGCGAAGGCACGCGAAGCGGGGCGGCCGGCGAGGGTGGCCACCAGCCCCGCCGCCCCCATCACTCCCGCCCGCTGGATCGACGGCCCGGCGCCGGCAAGGGGCACGTAGACCGCGATCAGCCCGATCGTCCACAACAGCCGGGCGCGCAACGGGATGCCGAGCGCCGCCAGGAAGGGCGCCGCGAGCAGCGCGAGGAGGAGGACATTCTGCCCCGACACGGCGAGCAGATGCGCAAGCCCCGACCTGCGGAAATCCTCGACGGTGCGTTTGTCGATGCTGTCGTCCTGGCCGAGGACGAAGCCGCGCGCCAGCGCCGCTTCCCGCGAAGGGGCGCCGCGGCCGAGGGCGTCCTCGGCACGCACGCGGATCGCATCGAGGCGGCCCTGGAGGCCACCCCGTCGCCGGCCGGTCGGCTCGATTGCGCCTGCCTTCAGAACGAGCGCTATGCCCTGACGACGCAGCAGGCCCTCGAGCCAGGGGGGCGGCGCGGCGAGCACGCCGCGGGCGCGCACCTCGGCGCCGACGTCGAGGTCCGGCACCGGCTCCGGCGCCTCGAACTGGACACGCCCGTGCTCGGTCTGCACCTGGACGCGCGCGGCGCCGTCGCTGCGGCGCGGAACCGCCGCGACGTGGCCGGCCAGCTCCAGCCGCTCGCCCACGGCGCCGTGCAGCGCACCGGCGTCGATCGCATCGAGGCGCGCCGAGCCGAAGGCGACTGCGACGGCGGCGGCGACCGGACAGGCGAGCAGGAGCAGGCGGTTGCCGCGCACAGCTCAGGGCTGCAACCCGGTACGCAGCGACTCCATCGTCGCCGGGCCGATGCCGCTCACCTGGTCGAGTTGCTCCACCGAGGCGAGCCCCCCTCGCTGGTCGCGGAACTCGAGGATTTTCTCCGCTGTCACCTCGCCGATCCCGTCGATCTCCTCCAACTGCTCCGCGGTCGCTGTGCCGAGGCTGATCGGGGCGTCAGCGCCTGTTGCCGTCACCGCCGCGCCTCCGGCGGGCGCCAGCCCCGGAACCACGACCTGCTGCCCGTCGGCGAGCTCGGCGGCCCGGTTGATGCCCTCCACGAACGCCCTCGCGGTCGGGCCACCGGCCCGCTCGATCGCGTCGGTTACCCGTGCGCCGTCCGGCAACCGGTAGACGCCGGGTCGGCGCACCTCACCCGCCACGTCGACGACCAGGGAGCCGCCCCCGGACGCGCGGACGCTGAAGTCGCCTGACTCGGCACTCGCGGCGGCGGGCGGCGGGGCCGCGTCGGTGCGAATCGCCCTGGCTCCCACCAAGAGCAGTGCAACCGCCACCGCTCCGTAGACCGCTATCTGGGAGCGCGACAACTCAGGCACGACCCGAGGCTGACGCGGAACGCCGCGCGCGTGGCGCGCGAGAGCGCTCAGATCAGTGACGAATCAGTCTTCGTCGTAGCCGGTGACCTCGGCCATCTGCCGACCGAACATCTCGTCGGCGGCGACGGGAGGCGACTGGATCGAGACGCAGGCCAGCTCGCTTTCGCCCCGGTTGGCGATCGCGTGGTCGGTGGCGGGCGGGACGAGGATCAGGGCGCCCTCGCCGACCTCCTGAGTATCGCCGGCCACCGACATGGTGCCCGTGCCGCGCACGACCACGTAGACCTGCTCGGCCTCCTCGTCGGAGTGGAGCTTCTGCTCCACGCCCGCGGGCACCTCCAGCCAGGTCACGGACATGTTGCGCGAGCCCAGCTCGCCCGCGTCCATCAACAGGTGCGCCCGGAGACGGTGCCACTCCTCGACGGCCGCCTCGTCCAATCGCCTGACCAGCATCTCGCCGCGCTTTCTACCAGAGGGCGGAGCGGCGGGGGTTACCGAACGACGAGGTTGACGAGCTTGCCGGGCACGACGACCTCCTTGATCACGTCCTTGCCATCCAGATGGCGGCGCACCTTCTCGCTTTCGCGAGCGAGGCGGGCCAACTCCTCGCGCGGTGTGTCCGCGTCGACCTCGACCCGGTCGCGCAGCTTGCCGTTCACCTGGACGACGACCGTCACCGTGTCGCCGGACAGAAGCTCCGGGTCCGGCCGCGGCCAGGGTCGCTCCCAGACCCGCTCGCCGGAGAGCCGCTCGCAGACCTCGCTGCCCAGGTGGGGCGCGAAGGGAAAGATCAGGGAGGCGCCCGCCTCCGTCGCGAAGCGCAGCGCAGCCCGCCCCTCTTCGCTGCCGACCACGCCGTCCTTGACCCGGTAGGCCTCGTTGACCAGCTCCATCACCGCGGCGATCGCGGTATTGAACTGGAAGCCACGCTCGAAGTCCTTGGTTACCTTGTCGATCGCCCAGTGGGCCTTGACGAGCAGCTCCCGGGCCTCTCCGCCGGCGGACTTCAGGTCGCCGCCGGCCGACCCCGCCGTCTCCACCTCCTCGCAAAGCCGCCACAGCCTTGCCAGGAAACGGTGCACGCCCTCCACGCCCTCGTCCGACCAGTCGCCGCCGCGCTCCGGTGGGCCCATGAAGCAGACGTAGGCACGGGCCGTGTCGGCGCCGTAGCGCTCCACGTACTCGGCGGGGCTGACCGTGTTGCCGCGCGACTTCGACATCTTCGCCCCGTCGCGGGTGATCATTCCCTGGGCGAAGAGGTTGGCGAACGGCTCCTGCACGTCGAGGACGCCGATGTCCGCGAGCGCTTTGGCGAAGAAGCGCGCGTACATCAGGTGCAGGATCGCGTGCTCGACGCCGCCGATGTACTGGTCGACCGGCATCCAGTGGGCGGCTGCCGCCGGGTCCCAGGGCGCCTCCTCGTTGCCCGGGTCCAGGTAGCGAAGGAAGTACCAGGAGGAATCGACGAAGGTGTCCATCGTGTCGGTCTCGCGGCGGGCGGCGGCGGCGCAGCGCGGGCACTCGACGGCCGTCCATTCCTCCGCCGCCGCCAGGGGGCTACGGCCCTGCGGGGCGTAGTCGTCGATCTCGGGCAGCTCCACCGGCAGCTGATCGTCGGGCACCGGAACGATCCCGCATTCCTCGCAGTAGACGACCGGGATCGGCGCCCCCCAGTAGCGCTGCCGGGAGACGAGCCAGTCGCGCAGGCGGAAGTTGACCGCGGCGTGGCCGCGCCCCTCCTCGACCAGCCACTCGACGATCTCCGCGTAGGCCTCTCGGTTGTCCTTGCCGTCGAAGCGGCCGGAGCCGGTCATCGGCCCGTCGCCCGAGTAGGGCAGGCCGTCCTCGTCGCCGGCGAGATCCGGGTCGGTTCCCTCGATCACGCGGCGGACCGGCAACTCGAAGGCTTGGGCGAACTCGTAGTCGCGGACGTCGTGCGCGGGCACGGCCATGATCGCGCCGGTGCCGTAGTCCATCAGCACGTAGTCGGCGACGAACATCGGGATCTGCTCGCCGTTGGCCGGGTTGGTGACGGTGCGACCGAGCGGAACGCCGGTCTTCGGCCGGTCCTCGGCGCCGCGCTCCTCGGCCGACTCGCGCGCAACGTCGTTGACGTACTCACGCACCGCCCCCTCCGCCGGGGTGCCGGCGACCAGCCGCTCAAGGTCCGGATGCTCCGGCGCCAGCACGAAGAAGGTGGCGCCGAACAGGGTGTCGGGCCGGGTCGTGAAAACGGGGAAGTCGATCCCGGCCTCCTCGCAGGTGAAGGTCACCTCGGCGCCCTCTGAGCGGCCGATCCAGTTGCGCTGCATGGTGATCACGTGCTCGGGCCAGGACTCGAGCAGGTCAAAGTCGGCGAGCAGGCGCTCCGCGTATTCGGTGATCTTGAAAAACCATTGCGAGAGGCGGCGCTGCTCGACCGGTGTGCCGCAGCGCTCGCAGCGGCCGTCGACGACCTGCTCGTTGGCGAGCACGGTGGCGTCCTCCGGGCACCACTGGACGGGGGCCTCCGCGCGGTAGGCGAGGCCGCGCTCGAGGAGGCGAAGGAATATCCATTGGGTCCAGCGGTAGTACGCGGGAGTGTGGGTACCGATCTCCCGCGACCAGTCGATCGAGATCCCCCACTCGCGGAACTGGCGGCGGAAGGAGGCGATCGAGCGCTCGGTCGCCTCGCGCGGCGGCTCACCGGTCTTGATCGCGTTGTTCTCGGCGGGCAGGCCGAAGGCGTCGTAGCCCATCGGGTGGATCACTTGAAATCCGTTGCGGCGGCGGAAGTGGGCGATCGCGTCGCCGACCGCGTAGCACTTGAGGTGGCCGACGTGGGGCTCGCCGGATGGATAGGGAAGCATCTCCAGCACGTATGACTTCGGCTTCGAGCCGTCGAAGCCGGGCTGGCCCGGGTTGGCGACCTCCCAGGTCCCCTCCTCGGACCAGACCCGCTGCCACTTCTCCTCTATCGCCCGCGGCTCGTATCCGGCCATCGCGGGCGATCTTACGAGGCGCCCCGCGCGAGAGGTCAGACGACTGGCGAGAGGAGGCGGAGGATGTCCGGCCAGACGTAGACCTCGACCAGCGAAGTGACGAGCAGCACCGGGATCGCGATCACCACGGTGACCCCGGTGGCGGCGAGCAGCTGGTCCCACTCGCCGCGGCGGCTGGCGATCAGCCAGGCGGCGAGCGGCAGGAAGAGCGCAGTCAGCTCCGGGATCGCGTGCGGCAGGACGCTGAGCATCAGCGCCGCCGGAGAGATGTCCAGCTGGAAGGCGATCGTCGAGCCCTGAAAACCGAGGAAGAGAGCCTGGGTGGAGAGCGAGAAGAGGGTTACGGCGGCGACGAAGAGGATCGCCAGCTCGCCGGCCTTGACGTGCACCCATCGCGAGAAGCCGGTGCGCTGAGCGGCCGCGACCGGCATCGAGGCGCCGGCGATGAAGCCGGCGACGCAGGCGGTCGCGTGCAGGGCGAGGACAAGCGAGTTGCGGAAGAGGATCGGCAGGGTGTCGTCGAGGTCCTTGCCGCTGTCGATTCCCGGCGTGTGCAGTGGCGTGAGGTCGGGCGTGATCGTGCTGGCGATCACCCAGACCGCACCCAGCAGCGCGATTGAGACGGCAAGGCTGAGCGCCACCCAACCGGTCAGCACCGGCCACGGGTCGCGGTTCCAGCGCTCGAAGGTCGAGCGCGTCGCCCGCACCCCCTGGCCAAAGACGTACTGGTTGGCGCTCACGGGCTGCTCATCGGCCCGGCGCGCCGGTTGCTTGACCCGGGCCTCAGCGCTCCCACAGCTCCGCCATCCGCAGCGCGGCGCGGGTGGGCAGGACGGAGTCCCCCTCGCGGCGCAGCAACCCGGAGCCGGCCAGGTCGCGCACAGCACGGTGGAAGGCGTCCCTGCCCGCGAATCCCTCGTCCTCTCCGCCGGCCATCTCCCGCTGCAACTCGTCGAATGCGATCTGCGCCGGATGCAGCGCCAGCACCTCCATCAGCACCGCGGCCTGCACGGCGTCGTCCCCTTGGGCCGTCGACGCGGCAGTCACTGCCGACTCCTCTCAGTGGAGCTGAGGGGGCTCGAACCCCTGACCTCTGCCATGCCATGGCAGCGCTCTTCCAGCTGAGCTACAGCCCCTTGGTCGTGATCGAGCGATGAGTTTACCGTCGGTCCACGGCAACTCCCCTTGTGATTCGGGTTGTGTTCCACGAACATATGTTCGTGGCCCATGGGGTGACAGTCAAGTGCTAAGTGTGACGAAAGTGCAACAACTGCTGTAGCGGCAGTTGACGGTCAGGCGGCGCGCTGGTCCGAGCCCTGATCCTCGTCGGAGTCGACGTCGAGGATCAGGCCCTCGCCGCCGGTGTGGCGCACGTGGAACTCGAAGGGTGAGCGCTCCTCCAGCTCGCGCAGCAGCTCGACCGGCTCGTCGAGCCGCATCGAGATCGTCGCGCGCCCTTCGGAGAAGCGCTCGACCGAGATCTCCGACGTGCCGCCGATCTGGCCGGCGGCGTCCTCGAAGCCGACCAGCTGCGAAAAGTCGCCGAGGGGACCGATCTCGACCCGAACGTCGCCTTCGAAGACACCCTCGGGCGGATCCGGGGAATGCCCGTTGCCGTTGACGGAAACCGGCAGCGGCGGGGAACCACCCGGTGCGTCATCGCTCCTGTCGGCTTCGGTTGCCTCGGCGCCGCCGGTCCCCGCCTCCTCGGCGTCCAGCCTGCCGGTCAAGTCGTGCGCCCGCCTGCTCACCTCGGCCGCCTCGCTGAGCGCCTTCATCCTGATCCGGGTCGCCTGGCCGCGCGCCTGGGCGTGGATCTCCTCCAGGCGTTCCGCGACACTCTCCAGCGAAGTCAGGCTGCGGTTTTGGCGCGCGGTCGCCTCGCGAACCTGCTCGCCCATGCGCTCGATCTCCCGCTCGCGCTCGACGACGATCCGGGTCAGACAGGAAACCTCCGCCTCGAACTCGGCGATCCGCGCATCGCGCTCCGCGAGGGCTGCGTCTACATCGCCGCGACGGTAGCCGAGAAGGCCCCGCTTGAAGCTGACCATGGGCGGCACCGTAGGGCCCCCTTCGGACGACATTTCCACAACCCCCTCGTGGGCGACATCGACCTCACTATTTGGGGTCGATGTCGCCCACGACTAGGCTTGAGCCACTCGCGGCGTGCGAGGAGGGGTTTCCAGGCCGAGGTCGAGCCGAGGCGCCTCGTGCCACAGCTCCTCCAGCCCGTAGCGCTCGCGTGCCTCGCCGGTCAGCACGTGCAGGACGCAGTCGAGGTAGTCGAGCACCACCCAGCCGGCCGCCCCCTCCCCCTCGACCCTGCCCAGCAGGTCGTCCTCGCGCTTCATCCGCAGCTTCGCCTCCTCGACGATCGCCTCTGCCTGGCGCTCGTTGCGGGCGGTGCACAGCACCAGGAAGTCTGTGTAGGAGACGAGGCTGCGCATGTCGAGCGCGACGATCTCCTCCGCCTGCTTGGCGTCGACCAGCTCCGCCAGACGCCTTGCCAATCGCTCGGACCCGTTCCTCTCGCTCACCGCGCGTAGACCCCCTTCTCCTCTATGAAGCGGGCTACCTGCTCGGGGACCAGGTAACGCAGCGGGCGGCCGTGCGCGGCGCGGTCGCGGACCACCGAGGAGGAGACGCCGAATTGCGGCATCTCCAGCATCGTCGCCCGTTCCTCGGCATCGAGGCTGCGCAGCGTCGCGGCGACGTCGGCCCCCTCCACCCCCGCGCGCCGGGCGATCGCGAGCCGGGCCAGCTCGATCACGCGCTCGACGTTTCGCCAACTCTCGAGGCCGACCGCGGCATCGGCGCCCATCACGAAAACCAGCTCGACTCCATCTCGCTCCCGGGCAAGCTCCTCGAGGGTCTCGAACGCGTAGGACGGGCCCTCCCGGTCGACTTCGGAGGTCGAGACCGAGAAGCGCTGGTCGTCGGCTGCGGCGAGGCGGGTCATCGCCAGGCGCAGCTCGCGGCCGGGGTCCTCCGCGATCCGCTTGTGTGGCGCCTCTCCTGTGGGGACCAGGATCACCTCGTCGAGCCCAAGCTGCCAGGCGGCTTCCTGTGCCAGCGCAAGATGGCCGAGGTGCGGCGGGTTGAACGCCGAGCCGAGGACGCCTATGGAAGCGGGAGCGCTAACCGCGGGAGTCCTTGACCTGGCCGTCGCCTCGGGCGACGTACTTGAAGGTCGTCAGCTCGCGCAGCCCGATCGGCCCGCGCGCGTGCAGCTTCTGGGTCGAGTTGCCGATCTCCGCGCCCATCCCGTACTCGAAGCCGTCGGTGAAGCGGGTCGAGGCGTTGACGTAGACGGCGGCGGCGTCGACGCCCTCGGCGAAGCGGTCGCCGGCCTCCGCGGAGGAGGTGACGATCGCCTCCGAATGGCCGGTGCCGTGCCGGTTGACGTGGTCGATCGCGTCCTCGAGCGAGTCGACGACCCCGATCGCCATCTTCAGGTCCAGGTACTCGGCGTCCCAGTCCTCCTCCTTTGCCGCGCCGACGATCGCCTGGCCGACGACCGCATCGCCGGCGCCCGCCCGCACCCGCTCGTCGCCGAGCAGCTCGACCCCGGCGGCGTGCAGGTCGGCGACGACCCCGGGCAGGAACTCACCCACGACTTCGGAGTTGACCAGCAGCGTCTCGGCGGCGTTGCAGACGCCGGGACGGTCGACCTTGGCGTCGTAGGCGATCCTGCGCGCCATCTCCAGGTCGGCGTCGGCATGAACGTAGACGTGGCAGTTGCCGGCCGCCGCGTACATCACCGGCACCGTGGCGACCTCTTTCAGCGCCGCCTTCAGCCCTTCGCCGCCGCGCGGGATCAGCAGGTCGACGACGCCGTCCTGCGTGGCCAGCTCCGCCAGGTCCTCGCGCCCGGCGACCGGCAGCATCACGACCGCGTCCTCGGGCAATCCGGCGGCGGCCACCGCCTCGCGGACGATCGCCGCCAGCGCGGCGTTGGAGCGCTCCGCGTAACTGGAGCCGCGCAGGACGATCGCGTTGCCGCTCTTCAGGGTCAGCGCCGCGCAGTCCACGGTGACGTTGGGCCGCGCCTCGTAGGCGACGGCGACCACCCCGAGCGGCACGCGCATCTTGCGCAGGTCGATGCCGCTGGCCAGCGTCCGCCGCTCCAACTCCTCGCCGACCGGGTCCTCCAGCGCGACTATCTCGCGCACTCCGGCGGCCATCGCCGCGATCCGCTCCTCGTCCAACGTCAACCGATCCCGCAGCGCGCTCGTCAGCCCCTCCGCCCGCTCATCTGCCAGATCCGCCGCATTCGCCTCGAGAATCGCCCCCGTCCGCTCCTCCAGCAACCGTGCAATCCCCTCCAGCGCCTGGTCCTTGACCTCCGTCGAGGCAACGCCAAGCTCCCTGGAAGCGACCCGTGCCGCCGCACACGCTTCACTCACCGTCGTAGTCATCGTCGCCATGCGGGTCTAAGGGTAACCGGGCATCACTTTCTCCCCTCCGCGGGTGGCGTCGGGGTCGGATGACCGGACGCCCGCCTGCGGAGGCGCGGAAATGCGCCCGGTGATTCGTTCGAGCCTCGTCCGTGCGCCGTAGCAGCTTGAGGGCGCTCCGGGCAGGTGACCCCGGCGACAGGACCCGCGGCCGGAGAGGTTTGTCCCTATACCAGGACGAACCGATCGCGATGCACCGCCTCGTCGGCGGCGTGCGGCAGCAGCTCGCGAACCTGCTCCGTCTTCAACCCGAGAACCCTCGCCAACTCCCCCGAGGAGTAGTCGACGATCCCCTTGCCGATCGTTTCGCCGTTCGCGACGACCTCGACCGCGTCGCCGGCGTCGAATTGCCCGCTCACCGCGACGATCCCGACCGGCAGCAGGCTGGAGCCACGCTCGCGCAGCACCCGCGCAGCACCCTTGTCGACCTCGATCCGGCCCTGCGCCGGCTTGCCGTACTTGAGCCACAGCTTGAAGCTCGACGCCTTGCCCGCCCGGGCAGCAAAACGGGTTCCGACCCGCTCGCCGCCCGCGGCGCCGGTCAGCGTGCCGTCGGTGGTCCCGTCGCAAATCGTCGCCGGGATCCCCGCCTCGCTTGCCATCTCGGCCGCCGCGACCTTGCTGCGCATGCCGCCGGACCCGAATGCCGAGGTTCGGTCGCCGATCTCCAGCGCATCCAACTCGGCGAAGTCGCCAACCTCCTCGATCAGCTCCGCGCCCTCGTCGAGCCGCGGGTCGGCGGTGTGCAGCCCCTCGGTGTCCGTCAACAGCACCAGCAGCCTGGCGTCGAGCAGGATCGCCACCTGGGCTGCGAGGAAGTCGTTGTCGCCGAAGGTGATCTCGTCGGTAGCGGTCGTGTCGTTCTCGTTGACGACCGGCACCACGCCCCACTCGATCAGCCTGCGCAGCGTCTGCCGCGCGTTCAGATAGTTGGTGCGCGCGGCGATGTCCGCCGCGGTCAGCAGAACCTGCGCGGCGTGCACGCCCTGCGGTGCGAGGCGGCTCTCATAGGCCCGGAACAGGTCCCCCTGCCCCACCGCCGACGCCGCCTGCAACTCGTCCATCGCCCGCGGCCTGACCGGCAATCCCATCAGCCGCATCCCCCGCGCGATCGCCCCGGAGGTGACCATCACGATCCGCTCGCCGCCGCGCTCCAACTCCGCAACCTGAGCGCAGACCCGGTCGAGCACGTCGACGCGCAACTCGCCGTCGTCGCGAGCCACGATCGAGGAGCCGAGTTTCACCACCAGCGTCACGTCTATGTATGTAGCTCAAATTCGTGCTCGCCGACCCGCACGTCGTCGCCCGGTTCAAAGCCTGCGGCCCTGAGGGCGGCGATGACACCCATCTCGGTGAGCCGCTGCTCCAGGTAGGCGAGCGCCTCCTCGTTGGCGAGATCGTGGCGCTCGAAGAGCAGCTCGACGCCGCGGCCGAGGATGCGGAAGCCACCGTCGGGCTCGCGCTCGACGCGATAGCCGCCCTCTCCCGCCGGCCGGTAGACGCGGTGCTCGGCTTCGAACTCGGCGGCCTCCCGCTCTCCTTCCGCGGCCTTCGGTTCCTCCGGCAGCGCGACGAGGATCCGGTCGCGCAGCTCGTCGAGCCCCTCGCCGGTCGCCGAAGAGACCGGAAGCACGTCGACGGCCCGCTCGCCGAGCCGCTCCCGCCAGGCGGCAACCGCCTCCTCGACCTGCGCACTCGTGAGCAGGTCCCGCTTGGAGAGAACGACCAGCTCAGGCAATCTCTCCAGCCCCGCCCCGTAGGCGGCCAGCTCGGCTCTCACGGCTTCGTAGTTCGACTCCGGCACCCCCTCGACCGGCGCCAGATCGACGAGGTGCGCCAGCATCGAGCAGCGCTCGACGTGCGCGAGGAACTCCTGTCCGAGGCCGGCGCCCGCGGCGGCACCCTCTATCAGCCCCGGTATGTCGGCCAGAACCGCCTGGCGATCGTCCCCGTCGAGCGTGCCCAGCACCGGCTCCAGAGTCGTGAACGGGTAGTCGGCGACCTTCGGCGCGGCCCTGGTCAGCCGCGCCAGCAGCGAGGACTTGCCGGCGTTGGGCAGACCGACCAGCCCCGCATCGGCGAGCAGCTTCAATCGCAGCTCGATCCAGCCGGACTCGCCGGCGGTCCCCCGCTCCGCGAAGCGCGGCGCCTGCCGCGTCGAGCCGGCGAAGCGCTTGTTGCCGCGCCCGCCGTGCCCGCCCTTGGCGACGATCGCCCTCTGCCCCGGCTCGACCAGGTCGACGGCGCTGCCGTCCACCGCCACCGCCTGGGTCCCCGGCGCGACCGGGATTACGGCGTCGTCGCCGCGAGCCCCGTGCTTCCTCGAGCCCTCGCCGTGGCGGCCCCGCTCCGCCCGGAAGTGCTTGCTCCCTCTGACGGCCCCCAGATCACGCTTCGACGGATCGCAGACGAGCACCACACCCCCCCCATGCCCCCCATCGCCCCCGTCGGGGCCACCCTTCGGGACATGAGCTTCCCTCCTGAAGGAGACGCACCCGTCTCCCCCACGCCCGCCTTCCACGTAGATCTTCGCGCGGTCGTACATGCCACGCGAATTTAGAAGGTCAGTCCTGGAGAACCGAGACCGTGCGGCCCTTGCGCGCCGGCTTGAAGTCCACCTTGCCCGCCCGCGTCGCGAAGATCGTGTGGTCGCGGCCGATGCCCGTGCCCTCGCCGGGCCAGAAGCGGGTGCCGCGCTGGCGGACGATGATCTCGCCGCCGCCGACGACCTGGCCGCCGAAGATCTTGACCCCGAGCATCTTCGGGTTGGAGTCGCGCCCGTTGCGGCTCGACCCGAGCCCCTTCTTATGAGCCATCGGGCTCCTCCTTCTTCTTCGCCGCCGGCTTCTTCGCAGCGGACTTCTTCTCGCCGTCCTCCGCCTTCTTCGCCGCCGGCTTGCGCGTCAGCAGCTTCACCTCGGTCACCTCGAGCCGCGTCAGCTCGGAACGGTGGCCCGCCTTGCGTCGGTAGCCCTTCTTCTTCTTGTACTTGAAGACCTTCAGCTTCGGCCCGCGCAGGTGCTCGGCGACCTTGGCCTCCACCTTGACCTTCTCCAGCCCCTTCGGGTCGATGACGACGTCGCCGTCGCGGAAGAGGACCGGCCGCAGGCCGACCTTGTCGCCCTCCTTGTCGGGCAGCCGGTCGACGAGAAGGGAGGTTCCCTTCTCGACGCGGTACTGCTTGCCTCCGCTCTCTATGACTGCGTACGTGCTCATTCGTCCTTGGACCCGTTGCTGGAGCCGGCGGAGTCTAGCGAGGCGACCGCCGCCGAGCGCTCTACACGATCGATTCGCACCAGCTTGCGCTCGCCGACGAAGGGGCCGCCGCCGGTGACGCTGACCAGGTAGGAGTCGACGCGGGCGACGGCGTCGTCCGCGTTGTACATGTGAGGCTCCTCGATCTTGACCAGCACCTCGTCGCCGACCTTGAACGGCAGGGCGCGCTCCGTGATCTCCTCCCGGCTGCCGGACTCGACCAGCTTGAAGGTGTCGATCGGCAGCGCGTCGCCGCCCTCGAAGTGGAATTCCTTGCCGGTCTCGGACTCCAGCTCCGGGAGGCCGCCCTCGGGGTCGATCAACTCCGCCGCGACCTTGGGGTTGACCCGCAGCAGGAACGCTTCCGGCTCCGGGTTCTCGACGACGATGTCGCGCATCTTGCGCAACCCCTCCAGGGCGACGGTCTCGCCGGAGAGCACGACCCCCTCGCCCTCGCAGGTGGGGCAGTGTTCGGTGAGGATCTCTCGCACCCCGTCGGTGACGTTCTGGCGGGTCATCTCGACCAGCCCCAGCGGCGAGACCTCGACCACGTAGCTCTTCGAGCGATCGGCGTCTAGCGCCTTGCGCAGGGTCTTCAGCACCTTCTCCCGGTTGGCGGCCCGCGCCATGTCGATGAAGTCGATGACGATGATGCCGCCGATGTCGCGCAGGCGGAGCTGCCTCACCGCCTCCTCGGCCGCCTCCGTGTTCACCCTGGTGATCGTTTCCTCCAGGCCGCCCTTGCCGCGGCCGGTGAAGCTGCCGCTGTTGACGTCGAGCACCGTCAGCGCCTCGGTGTAGTCGATGATCAGATAGCCGCCGGAGCGCAGGTCGACCCGCCTGTTGAGGGTGGACTCGATCTCCTCGTCGATCTTCCACTCCTCGAACAGGGGCCTCTCCCCCTCGTACATCTCGACCCCGTCGACCAGCTCCGGGGCGGTGCGCTGGAAGAAGCTGGTGACCCGGTCGAGCTGCTTCCGGGAGTCGATGATCGCCTTCTCGAAGTCGATCAGGAAGACGTCGCGCAGGACACGAACCGGGAGGTCAGCCTCCTGGAAGACGAGCGCCGGCGCGGTCGCCTCACCCGCGCGCCGCTCCAGCACCTCGTTGAGCCTGTGCAGGTAGTGGACCTCACGCACGAAGTCCGCCTTCTTGGCGCCGTGCGCGGCGGTCCGCACGATCAGCCCGCCGGGACCGTCGTAGCTGCGGTCGGCCAGCTTGCGCAACCTGTCGCGCTCCGAAGAGCTGAGCCGCCGGCTGACGCCCACGCCACCCCCCTGCGGCGCGTAGACCAGGTAGCGACCCGCGATCGAGACGTTCATCGTCACCCGCGCGCCCTTCGACTTCAGCGGGTCCTTGACGACCTGCACGATGATCTCCTGCCCGGGCTTGAGCAGCTCGTTGATCTTGCGGCCCTTGCCACGGCCCCGCCGGGGGGCCTGCTCGCCGCCGGGCACGACGATCTCGTCGACGTGCAGGAAGCCGTTGCGCTCGAGGTCGATATCGACGAAGGCGGCCTCCATGCCGGGCAGGACGTTGTCGACCTTGCCCTTGTAGATGTTGCCGACGATCGACCGGCGGCCGCGTCGCTCTACGTAGAGCTCCGCGACGGTGCGCTTGCCTCCCTTGGTCTTCGACTCGAGGACGGCCACGCGGGTCTCGCCGCGATCGGCGGAAACCAGAATTGTCTTTTTCATCTCAGCTCAGTTCAGTGGTCAGACGCACCGCCCGGCGCTCATCGAGTCACCAGGCGAACCTGCCCCTCTGGCTGAGCTGCGCTTGCATGTGAATGCTCTCCAGAACCCCCACTGCCAGGAAGGTCGCGAGCACGGAGGAGCCCCCGTAGCTCAGCAGTGGTAAGGGAATACCGGTGATCGGCATGATCCCCAGGTTCATCCCGACGTTGACGAAGACCTGGAACAGCAGGATGGCCGTTATGCCTCCCGCGATCAGGGTCCCGTACAAGTTCTTCGAGAGCGTCACGATCCGCAGCGCCCGCCAGATGAGCAGGGCGTAGAGGGATAGGACGAAAGCGGCTCCCATAAACCCGTAGCGCTCGCCGATCACCGCGAAGATGAAGTCGGTGTGCCGCTCGGGAACGAAGTCGAGCCGTGTCTGGGTGGCCCGGTCGCCGCGTCCGGTCTGTTCTCCGGATCCGATGGCGATCAGGGCCTGGCGTTGCTGATAGCCCGCGTCGCGCGGGTCCTCGCTTGGGTCGAGGAACGACGTCAGCCGTTCCTGCTGGTAGCCCTTCAGGATCGGCGCCCCAACGGCGGGCGCCGCGACGAAGACGATGGCTGTCAGTGCCACCGCCGCCGCGCCGATCGTCGCGAGGTGCGTCCAGCGGACGTTCCCCACGAACATCACGGCAAGCGTCGCCGCCGCGAACACCAGGGAGGTGCCGAGGTCGGGCTGTAAGAAGACGAGTGCGGCCGGAGCCAATCCCAAGCAGAGATAGCGAAGCGTACGCTGCTTCTCGGATCCGCGCCGGGCGCCGTCGATCACGAAGCCGGCGAGCGCCAGCACGAGCAGCAGCTTTCCCAGCTCTGACGGCTGGAAGCTGAACATCGGCAGGTCGAAGGCGCGACGCGACCCGCGGGCCGCGAAGCCGAAGACGAAGACGAGGGCGATCGAAACGCAGAGGAACGTGTAGATGCCGACCCTCAGCTCCCGAAAGCGCGAGTAGTCGATCCGGGTGAGGACCAGCATCACGACGATCCCCAGCACCGCGTAGATCGCTTGGCGCTGGACGAAGTAGTAGCGGTCTCCGGGCACGTCGCCGAGGGTGGCCTGGGCCAGGGTGAAGACGCTGAAGGCGACCAGCGCCACCGCGGCGAGCATCAGCGGCAGGTCCATGTAGGGAAGGCCGAGTCGCTCGGCGAGGCCGGGCCTGGTCGTGAACGCCTCGGGGCGGGCCTGTCTGGCGCGGGTCGCGTACATCACTCGATCGGCGCGGCGGCGTCCTCCACCGGCTTCGCCTCCTCGTCGAAGTACTCGGAGAGGATCTGCGCGACCGCCGGGGCCGCGGTGTCGGCGCCGAAGCCGCCCTCCTCGAAGGTCGCGGCGACCACTACCTCCGGGTCGGGGTAGGGGGCGAGAGCCACGTACCAGGACTGGTCGCCGTGGCCGAACCGCTCGGCCGTTCCCGTCTTGCCGGCCACCGGGACCGGGAAGCCGCCGAAGACCCCGTAGGAGGTGCCGCCCGTCGATTGCGCCGCATCGTGCAGTCCGGCGAGGATCACGTCGCTCCAGGCCGGGTCGATACTCACCTGACGCATCGGGCGGGGGTCGATCTCCCGCACCACGCGCCCGGCCGCGTCCTCGACCTGAAGGCCGAGGTGAGGCCGCACCACGGTGCCGCCGTTGGCGACGGTCGCGTAGGCGACCGCCATCTGCAGCGGATGAGCCTGAAGGTCTCCCTGGCCGACTGAGAAGTTGACGTTGTCGCCGCCGCTCCAGGGCCGGTCCGCACCCCCTTCGCGGAACAGCTCGTTGCGCCAGGCGGGTGTCGGCAGCAACCCGGCCTCCTCACCCGGCAGGTCGATCCCGGTCTCCCGTCCGATCCCGAGCTTGCGCGACCAGCGCTGCAGCGCCAGGCCGTCGCCGGCCTGGCTCATCCGATCGCCGAGCGTGTAGAAGAAGACGTCGGAGGAGAACTGGAGGGCCGGTTGGAGCGTCAACGATCCATAGGCGGCATCGCCGGCGTTGCGGAACTCGACCCCGCCGAGGACGAAGAGGCCGTCGTCGTAGATCGCCTCGGTAGGCGTCAGAACGCCGCTTTCCAGCGCCGCCACCGCGGTGATCAGCTTGTAGGTGGAGCCGGTGGGGTAGCCGGCCGCGATCGCCCGGTTGATGATCGGGGCGGCGACCGGGTCCCGGTAGAGGTCGTTGACCTGAGCCTGGGTCAGCGGCTTGGTGAGAATCGAGGGGTCGAAGGTCGGGTTGGAGCCCATCGCGAGGATCGAGCCGTCCCGCACGTTCATCGCCACGAACGCCCCCGGCAGGCCGGCGCCGGACAGCGCCCCCTCACCGGCAGCCTGCAGCTCGGAGTCGATCGTCAGCCGCAGGCTGTTGCCCGGCGCCGGCGGGATCTCGCTCAGCTGTCCCTTGGGACGGCCCAGCGAGTCGACCTGGATGCGGGTCATTCCCGCCCTGCCGCGCAGAAAGGAGTCATAGGTGTGCTCGACCCCGTCCCGGCCGATCTCGTCGCCCGGCTCCAGGCGACTGTAGCGGCGCTCGCCGAGCTGGTCCTCGTCGATCTCTCCGACGCTGCCGACCAGGTGGGCGGCCAGCGTGCCCCGCGGGTAGCGGCGGACGAAGACCCGCTGCACCCCCGCCGCCGGGAACTCGGCCTTGTGCTCCTGCAGGTAGTAGACGAGATCGTGGTCGACGTCGCGGCGCAGGGTGACCGGGGCGTTCGGGGCCGCGCGCAGCTCGCTGTGCATGATGCGGCGCACCCGGCGCGGCGGCATGTCGACGAGCCGGCCGATCCGGGCGAGCCGCGCGCGGCGGGCGGTGGGGTCTGCCGGAAGCTTCTGCGGGTTGACCTGCAGCGCGAGGCTGGTCCTGTTGCCGACCAGGACCTTGCCGCCGGCGTCGAGGATGTCGCCGCGCGGCGCGCCCACCCTGATCTCTCGCGTGCGGTTGTCGTTCGCCTCGGCCAGGTACTCCTCGCCGGAAAGCACCTGCATCTGCCAGAGACGGAAGAAGACCACCCCGAAGAGGATCAGCGCCAGGCCACCCAGCGTCGCGATCCGCAGCGCGAAGCCGGTTCCGGCCTGGGCTCTCCTGTCGTCTGCTCGCAGGTACATGACTCTAGGCTCCCAGCACCGTCGGTTGGCTGCTCCGCCGCACAGCCCGGTCCTCGACCAGCGCCGACCGCAGGAGCCGCCGCACACCGACGTAGATCGGCGCGCCGAGGAAGAAGGCGTAGATGCCCTTCAGCAGAAGGTCCCGTAGAACCAGGGCGCTGATCGACGCGTCGACGCCGAGCACCAGCTGCATGACCGCGTAGCCGGCCTCGGCGAAGATGGTGAAGCCCATGCAGAGCAGGGCCGGCATGAGGACACCGAAGATGTCGGCCCGCTCACGGTAGGCGCCGGCCAGGTAGCCGGTCGTGAGCAGGACCAGCGAGGTGAGGCCGAGGACCTCGCCGACCAGAGCGGCCACGAGCAGCCCGACCGAGAAGCCGATCACGGCCCCCGCCATGCCGCCGCCGAGCAGCGCCAGAGCCACGACCAGGGCCGGCAGCACGTCCGGGCTGGTGTGCAGCAGCTCGACCCGGGAGAAGAAGGAGAGCTGCAGCAGCACTCCGAGCAGGACGATCGCCACGATCCGGGCGAGGATCTTCGGAGTGAGAATCACCCGCGCCACCCTCCGGTCAGGACCTGGAGCAGGTCGAGATCCCGCATGTCGGCGAAGGGGCGCAAGTGGACGGTCTGGCTCGCCTCCTGCTCGCGGATCGATGCCTCCGTCACCTCGCCGATCGGGAGGTTGGGCGGATAGAGCGAGGCGAAGTCGTCCGACCTCCAGCCCGCTGTGACGACGGTGCTGCCGCGACCCACCAGCCGAGCCGAATCGATGAAATCGAGGATCAGCTCGTCGGGGTCGCCGACCTCGGCGCGAACGATTCCCTGCACCCCGCCCGGCACAACCCTGCCGGAGACGGCGCTGCCGGCCGCCGGGTCGGTGATCAGGGTCACCTGGGCGGCGCCGCCGGTGACCGCGGTGACCCTGCCCGCCAGGCCTTCGCCGGAGACAACCGGGTCATCGACTCGAACGCCGTCCCGCCGGCCGGCGTCGATCGTGACGCTCGCGTACCAAAGCGTCGGGGAGCGGGCGATCACCCGCGCCGCAACCGGCTCGTATCCCGGAGGGATCGCGCCGGAGCGCCGCAGGCCGGCCAGCTCGCGCAGCTGATCGTTCTCCTGGCGGGCTACCTGGCCGGCGACCGCCAGGGCACGCGCTTCGGCGAGCTGCTCGCGCAGCCGGTCGTTCTCACCGCGGGCCTCGAGCGTCTCGTCGAACCAGTTGACGAAGTCGCGGGCCGGCTTCAACGCCCTGTCCACTACGCCTTGGACGGGGCTGAAGACGGTGCTGACGCCCTCTCCGAACCCGCCGGCGCCCTTGCCGTAGGTGGCGGTGAGCAGGGCAAAAGAGCCGAGCACGAGGAGGGCGAGGACCGCTCTACGGCGGCGAACTTGCTTCCGATACACGATCAGCGCCTGGGTTCCGGAGCCCGCTAGGCAAAGCGGCGGGCCCCCGAATTCTTGCTCGCCCTGTGGATTGCCTCGAACTCCTCCAGCGAGATGCCGGAGCCGACCGCCACGCAGGTGAGCGGCGACTCCGCCAGCTGGCAGGGCATCTGGCACTCGTCGCGCAGACGCTGCTCGAGGCCCTGCAGCAGCGCGCCGCCGCCCGCCAGCGTGATCCCGCGATCCATGATGTCCCCGGCCAGCTCCGGCGGGGTGCGGTCCAGCGTGTCCTTGACCGCCGCGACGATCTGGCTGAGCGGCTCCTCCAGCGCGTTGCGCACCTCCTCGGAGGCGAGAGTGATCGTCCGCGGCAGGCCGGAGACGAGGTCGCGGCCGCGGATCTCCGCTCTGACCTCCTCCGCCAGCGGCGACGCGGACCCGGCCTCCAGCTTGACCTCCTCGGCGGTCTGGTTGCCGATCATCAGCTTGTACTCGTGCTTGCAGTAGCTGACGATCGCCTCGTCCATCTCGTCACCCCCTACCCGGATCGACTCGGAGACGACGATCCCGCCCAGGGAGATCACCGCGACCTCGCTGGTGCCGCCGCCGATGTCGACGACCATCGAGCCGGTCGGCTCGGCGACCGGCAGGCCGGCGCCGATCGCGGCCGCCATCGGCTCCTCGATCAGGTAGGCCTGGCGGGCGCCGGCGGAGAGGCAGGCCTCCTCCACGGCGCGCTTCTCGACTCCGGTGACGCCGGAGGGAACGCAGACGACGACGCGCGGATGGGCGAAGCGGTTCTGGTGAACCGCCTTGATGAAGTGGCGCAGCATCTGCTCCGTGACGTCGAAATCGGCGATCACGCCGTCCTTCAGGGGCCGGATCGCGGTGATGTTGCCCGGGGTCCGGCCCAGCATCCGCTTCGCCTCGACGCCGACCGCGTGCACGCGCCCGTTGCTGGAGTCGATCGCGACCACAGAGGGCTCGGAGAGCACAATTCCGCGCCCGCGCACGTAGACGAGCGTGTTGGCGGTGCCGAGGTCGACCGCCATGTCGCGGCCTCCTAGCCCGGTCAGGTAGCTGAACAAACCCATAGGTGAGCAACGAAACGGTACAGATGCGGCGGTTCCCGACCCCGTGGGGTCAGGCGACCCGCAACTCAGGTGCCAAATCGAGCAGCAGGGCGAGCGGAAGCCCGACGACATTGTCGACGTCGCCTTCGATGCGATCGACGAAATCCGCCGCTTCGCCCTGCACCGCGTAGCCGCCCGAGCGCTCCCGCCACTCACCGGTGGCCACGTAGCGCTCGACCTCGCCGGGAGCGAGTGGCCGGAAGGCGACCGAGGTCCTCTCCACCCCGCTTCTCTCCCGCTCCGGCTCGGGGCCGGCGACCGCCAGGCCGCTCAGCACCTCGTGCTCGTGGCGGCACAGCTCCGCGATGTGGCTCTTCGCCTGCTCCTCGTCCGCCGGTTTGCCGAGCAGCCGTCCCCCCACCGCGACGTCGGTGTCGCAGCCGATCACCAGCGCGCCGGGCTCGGCGACGGCCCGCGCCTTTCGCAGGGCGTTCTCGAGCACCACCTCCGCCGGCTCCCCCTCGCTCAGCTCCTCGACGTCCGCGGGCACGACCTCGAACTCGATCCCCAGCCGCCCGAGGATCTCCCGGCGCTGAGGGGACCTGCTGGCGAGGACGACCTTCAGGGCAGTTCCGGGAACCAGATGCCGATCTCACGCTCGGCTGACTCGCCCGAGTCCGAGCCGTGCACCATGTTGTAGGTGACTTCCAGCGCGAAGTCGCCGCGAATCGAGCCGGGGGCCGCCTCGACCGGGTTGGTCGCGCCGATCACCTGCCGAGCCGCCGGGACCGCCTCTTCGCCCTCGAGCACCATCGCGACCAGCGTGCCGCCGGTTATGAAGGAGACCAGCTCGCCGAAGAATGGCTTGTCGGTGTGCTCGGCGTAGTGCTCGTTGGCGATCGACTCGTCCGCCCGCATCGTCTTCAGCGCCGCGATCCGCAACCCCTTGCGCTCGAAGCGGGCGATCACCTCGCCGGTGAGAGCGCGCTCGAACGCGTCAGGCTTGACGAGGATCAGGGTCCGGCTCACGGCTGGGTCTCCTTTGCTGTCGCTTGGGGCTTTGCTTCTCCTGCGATGAGTCCTTCGGCTCGCGGGCCGACTCCTTGCCCGACTGCGGCTGGGTCTTCGGCTTCCTGCGGGATGCCGCCTCCCGCTGCGGCTTTGCCGGCTCGCGGCGTTGCTGAGCCCTGCGCTTCTCCGGGCGCTCCTCGCGGCGACGGCGCTCGGCGCCGGGGAGCGGGGTCTCGCAGTACGGGCACACGGCCCAGCGGGGGTCGACCGGACGCTCGCAGGTCCCGCATGGGTCCTTGAGACGGCGCTGACAGCTCGGACAGCGAAGATAGGTCTTCTCGGTAGGGAAGCCGCAGTTGGGGCAGGAAAGCTCCGACAGCTGACGCACGCGCAGCTCGGCCGCTTTGATCTCCAACTCACGCTCGCGCGCGTCCTCTATGTACTCCGGCGGGCGTAGGATCGCGTACACGGCGGTGCCTATGTAGGGGAAGAACGAAGCGAGGGTCGCGCAGCCGACCAGAAACGAGTCGGATATGCGGCGGCGGGCGTCGAGGTACGTGTAGACGATCAGCGCCAGCCAGACGACGAACAGCATCATCACGAGGAAGCTCGCGAACAGGTTGAGCCCGTCGTTGTTGATACCGAAGATCGCGGTTGGCATTGGGATCAGACGCCGGCGGCGCGGTCGGGCAGTTTACTTCGCCACCGGTTCCGCGAAACCTGTGCGGGTTTCGGCTTCAGAGGAAGAGCCTGCCGAACGCGTAGCCGACCGCGAAGAAGACGAGGATCACGATCGCGACCACGGCCGCGACCAGGCCCATCATCGAGAGCAGCTCTGAGCGTGCTTCGCGGTCCATGCCCTGAACTCTAAGCCTCTTTCCTCACGTGCCCGAGAAGGTAGTGGGAGCCGGCGACGACCGCCGTGCCGGCAGACTCCGTCGCCAGCTCGAGCGTGCGGCGCAACGCAGCGGCTGCGTCCGTCTCCGACTCCGCCCGCACCCCCTGTGCTTCGAATGCGCGCGCCAGCTCCGCGGAGGGGCGGAAGCTAGCGCCGGGCCGACCCGCGCCGGCAAGCAGAGCGGCGGGCAGCTCCGTGCAGACGACCGCGTCCAGCGCGGGCGCCAGCGCCGCGGCCATCCCCTCCGCGTCCTTGTCGGCAAGCACGGCCAGGCAGGCGACGACCGGCTTCCCCTCCGCGACACCCGGCAGCGCCTCGGCCAGCGCCGCCGCGCCGTCGGGATTGTGGGCAGCGTCGAGATAGACGGGCGGGTCGTCCGCGACCCGCTCCAGGCGGCCGGGGACGACGAGATTCGCCGCCACCTCCCGCACACGCCGGCCGTCCACTTCGCCGAGGAAGGCCTCGGCCGCGGCGATCGCCAGCGCGAAGTTGCGCCGCTGGTAGGGGCCGGCCGCGCGCAGCTTCACGTCGGACCCCGGATCCGGGGGGGCAACGACGAGCCGGGCGGCTCGCCGGGCCGCGGTCGCCCGCGCCAGATCCGCGATGTCCTCGCTCACCCGCCCAAGCACCAGCGTCGAGTGGTCGCGGAGCACGGCGAGCTTCTCCGCTGCGATCTCCAACTCGGTCCCCCCGAGCCACTCGGTGTGGTCGAGTCCGACCGAGGTGAGGACCGTGACCCGGGAGGGAATGGTGTTCGTGGCGTCGAGCCGCCCGCCGAGGCCGGCCTCGACCACGGCCGCCTCGACCCCTGCCGCCGCCAGCGCCACGAAGCCGGCCGCGGTTGCCGCCTCGAACTGGGTGATCGCCTCCCCCTCGTCGAGGGTTCGCTCCACCACCTCCACGGCCTGGGCCGTGCGCTCCACCGCCGCGGCGAACTCCGCGGGGGCGACCGGCTCGCCGCCGACCACCGTCCGCTCCGCCCAGCTGGAGGCGTGGGGCGAGAGGCTTGCGCCGCTGCGCATGCCGTGCGCCTCCAGCAGCGCAGCGGTCATCCGCGCCACGGAAGACTTGCCGTTGGTGCCGACCACGTGAATCGAGGCAAAACGGTGCTGCGGCATTCCCAACGCCGCGCTCAGCCGGTGCATCCGCTCCAGGCCGAGCCGCCAGCCGATCGGCTCCAGCGAGTCGAGGTAGGCGTCGGGGTCTATCCCAACTCCTCGAGCTCGGCGCGGTAGCGCCCGAGCTTCGCCCGCTCCTTCTCGACCACGTCGGCCGGCGCCTTGGCGACGAAGCCCTGGTTGGCGAGCTTTCGCTCCGCCCGCTCGACCTCGGAGCGAAGCTCTTCGCGACGGCGCTCAAGCCCCTCCCGAACGGCGGCGGCGTCGATCTCGGCCGAAGCGAGAACCTCGACCTCCCCGACCGAGGCGACCGGCTCGCCCCCGTCGGCGCTGAAGTCGAAGCGGGAGAGGCGGCCGATGAACTCCGCCGGCGGCGCTCCGTCGACGCGGCCGCGCAGGATGTCGGCGGCGGGGACGTCGACCATGTCGCGCCAGGCGCGCAGGCGACGGGTCAGCTCGATCGCGGCGCCGACCCCCGCCTCGGCGTCCGAGTCGAGCTGCGATTCGTCGGCCTCGGGGAAGGAATGAACCGCAAGGTGCCCCTCGCGATTCGGATGGTGGGACCAGATCTCCTCGGTGACGAAGGGCATCACCGGGTGCAACAGAGCGAGGACCCGCTCCAGCGTGTGGAGCAGGATCGCGGAGACCTCCGCCTCCCCTTCATAGAGACGGGGCTTGACGATCTCCAGGTACCAGTCGCAGAGCTCCGACCAGAAGAACGAGTAGGCGTCCTGGACGGCGTGGGCGAAATCGTAGGCCTCGAGCTTCTCCGTCACCGAGGCAACGGTCCGCTCCAAGCGGGAGAGGATCCAGCGGTCCTCCGGCCGGACCGGGCGAGGCTCGGGCCCGACCTCAGCGGCGTTCATCAGGATCAGGCGACTCGCGTTCCACATTTTGTTGGCGAGGTCCCTGCCCTGCTCCACCTTGGCGTCGGAGTAGCGCACGTCCTGGGTCGAGGACATCGCCAGCAGGCCGAAGCGCAGCGCGTCGGCGCCGTGCACCTCGATCTCCTCCAGCGGGTCGATCCCCGTTCCGAGGCTCTTCGACATCCGCCGCCCGTCGCGGGCCTGGATCACGGAGTGGACATAGACGTCGTCGAAGGGAACGTCGCCGGCGAACTCGATGCCGGTCATCACCATGCGGGCGACCCAGAGGAAGAGGATCTCCCGCGCCGTGGTCAGGAAGCTGGTCGGGTAGAAGGCGCGCAGCTCCGGCGTGTCGTCGGGCCAGCCGAGCGTCGCGAACGGCCACAGCGCGGAGCTGAACCAGGTGTCCAGCACGTCGGGGTCCTGGCGCAGCTCGCCGTCGCAGGCGCCGCAGCGCCCCGGCGGCTCCTCGCCGACGAAGGTCTCCTCGCAGGCGTCGCAGTACCAGACCGGGATCCGGTGACCCCACCAGAGCTGGCGGGAGACGCACCAGGGGCGGATCTCCCGCATCCAGTCCAGGTAGACGCGCTTCCACTGGGCAGGAGCGATCCGCACCTCGTCGCGCTCGGCGACCTCGATCGCCGGCTTCGCCAGCTCGTCCATGCGGCAGAACCACTGCAGCGAGATCAGCGGCTCGATCCGCTCGCCGGAGCGGTGCGAGAAGGGGACGGAGTGCACGTAGGGCTCCTCGTCGCGCAGCAGGCCCTCCTCGCGCAGCGCGGCGACGACCGCCTCCTGCGCCTCGGCCACGGTCAGCCCGGCGAACCTCTCCCCCGCCGCCTCGCTCATGCGGCCGTCGGGGCCGATCGCGACGATCTCCTCCAGCCCGTGGGCGCGGCCGATCTCGAAGTCGTTCGGGTCGTGTCCGGGGGTGATCTTCAGCGCTCCGGTGCCGAACTCCGGGTCGACGTGCTCATCGGAGACGATCGGCAGGCGGCGACCGACCAGCGGCAGCACGCAGTGCCCGCCGACCAGGTCGGCGTAGCGCTCGTCCTCCGGGTTGACCGCTACCGCCGTGTCGGCCAGCATCGTCTCCGGCCGCACGGTGGCGACGGTCAGCACCCGGTCGGATCCCTCGACCGGGTAGTCGATCGAGTAGAGCGTGTCCTCCACCTCGCGGTTCTCGACCTCGAGGTCGGAGATCGCGGAGCGCGACCCCGGGTCCCAGTTGACCATGTAGTTGTCGCGGTAGATGTAGCCCTTGTCGTAGAGCTCCTTGAAGACCCGGTGGACGGCGCGGACGTAGCCCTCGTCGAGGGTGAATCGCTCCCTCTCGTAGTCGCAGGAGGCGCCGAGCCGCTTGTACTGCTCGACGATCCGCGAGCCGTACTCCTCCTTCCAGGCCCAGACCCGCTCCAGGAAGGCCTCCCGCCCTATCTCATGGCGGGAGATTCCCTCGCCGCGCAGCTCCTTCTCGACCACCGCCTGGGTTGCGATCCCGGCGTGGTCGGTGCCCAGCACCCAGAGCGTGTTGCGGCCACGCATCCGGTTCATGCGAACCAGCGCGTCCTGGATCGCCCCGTTCAGCGCGTGGCCCATGTGCAGGACACCGGTGACGTTGGGCGGCGGGATCGCGACCGAGTAGTTGTCTCGCGGCGACCCCTCGGCGACCGGGTGGAAGTAGCCGCCCGCCATCCACTCGGCGAAGACGCGCCGCTCGACCTCCGCCGGGTCGTAGCGGGTCTTCTGCTCCAGGGAGTTTGCTCTCGCCTCGGCCACGGAGGCGCGAGTTTAGTTTCGAGTGCCCAGCCGGGTTAGGCCGATTCCTCGGCCAGCTCGTCCGGGGGCTCGATGTCGGCGTGCACCGACTCGGTGACCAGCGTGGGGCGGCGCCCCTGCTCGATCGTCTCCCTGGTGACGACGCACTTCGTCACGTCGCCGCGCGAGGGCAGCTCGAACTGGACGTCCATCAGCGTCTCCTCGAGGATCGACCGCAGCCCGCGAGCGCCGGTCTCGCGCTCTATCGCCTTGTCGGCGATCGCCGAGAGGCTGTCCTCGGCGAAGACCAGCTCGATGTCGTCGAAATCGAAGAAGCGCTGGAACTGCTTGGTCAGCGCGTTGCGGGGCTCGGTGAGGATCGTGATCAGGTCCTCGCGACTCAGCTGGTGGATCGCGGAGACGACGGGCAGGCGGCCGATGAACTCCGGAATCAACCCGTACTCCATCAGGTCCTCGGGCAGCACCTGCTCGAACCACTCACCGGTGTCCTTCTGCTCACGCGAGGAGATCGCGGCGCCGAAGCCGACGCCGTTGTCGCCGAGACGGCGCTCGATCACCTTGTCCAGCTCCGCGAAGGAGCCGCCGCAGATGAAGAGGATGTTGGTGGTGTCGAGCGTCAGGAACTCCTGGTGGGGGTGCTTGCGCCCCCCCTGCGGGGGCACCGAGGCGGTCGTCCCCTCGAGGATCTTCAGCAATGCCTGCTGCACGCCCTCGCCGGAGACGTCGCGAGTGATCGACGGGTTGTCGGCCTTGCGGGCGATCTTGTCGATCTCGTCGATGTAGATGATCCCGGTCTCCGCCTTCTTGACGTCGAAGTCGGCGGCCTGGATCAGCTTCAGGAGGATGTTCTCGACGTCCTCGCCGACGTAGCCGGCCTCGGTCAGCGCCGTCGCGTCGGCGATCGCGAAGGGGACGTTGAGGATCCGCGCCAGGGTCTGCGCGAGCAGCGTCTTGCCGCAGCCGGTCGGCCCGAGCAGCATGATGTTCGACTTCTGCAGCTCGATCTCGCCGTCGTCGCCGTTGGTCGCCATCTGCACCCGCTTGTAGTGGTTGTAGACGGCGACCGAGAGGGCCCTCTTGGCGGCGTCCTGCCCGACCACGTACTCCTGCAGGACCTCGTTGATCTCGCGCGGCTTGGGAAGGCTCTCCAGCTCGAAGCCGGCTTCCGGGGCGGTCAGCTCCTCGTCGATGATCTCGTTGCAGAGATCGATGCACTCGTCGCAGATGTAGACGCCGGGGCCGGCGATCAGCTTCTTGACCTGGCGCTGGGACTTCCCGCAGAAGCTGCAGAGAAGCTGCTCGTTGGAGTCGGTCGGGCGTGCCAGCGGAATCCCTCCTGGCGGTTGTCGGCTCGCCGGCTCCCAAGCTTAGAGGCAACGGGCGCCGGCCCTGTCGCCTGTGTTTACTGCGCGCGCCCGCCGGTCCCTTCCGCTGAGCGAGGCCTTTCGTCCTGGCAAGATGCGGCTGTGCCCGCACCCCCTCCAGTCGCAGCGACGGCCGCCCGGCTGCTCGACCGCGTGCGAAGGGACGCCGAGGTGCCGATCGTCCTCTGCGTCGACGTGGAGCCGGACCGGCGCGTGTTTGATCGGGCGAGACCCGAGCCCTGGCTGGGCTTCGAGCGTTTTCTCGAGAAGGCCCCCCGGCTTCGCGAGAGCCTTGCGAGCCTGACCGGCGCCCCGGTTGCGATCAACTGGTTCCTGCGCATGGACCCTCAGGTCGCGGAAACCTGGGGCTCGCCGACCTGGGTCGCCGAGACCTACGGAGAGGCGCTGGCCTGGCTGGTGGCTGAGGGGGACGAGCTGGGGCTGCACACCCACCCCTGGCGGTGGGATGGCGAAGCCCAGACCTGGATCGCCGACTACGAGGACGAGGAATGGGCCGTGCACTGCCTCGACACGAGCCTCGAGGCCTTCGGGTCGGCGTTCGGCCGGCGCTGCCTCGCGCATCGCAGCGGCGACCACTTCCTCAACGGGCCGATGCTCTCGCGGCTCGGGGACGCCGGAGTGAAGGTGGACCTGACGATCGAGCCCGGCTGGCCGCCTGCCGGGCCACCGGGGGGAGAGCGCTCCGTCGGGATGCTGCCGGACTACGCCTCGACACCGCGGCGGCCGTATCGCTCGAGCCCGACGGCGTTCCCTGCGCCCGACGCAAACGGCGGTGACCCCCTCTTGATCCCGCTGTTCAGCCCGCCGGCGCTGCGGCGCCACCACCGCCTGCCGCTGCCGCCGGACTCAGGCCACTTCGCGCCGCGACTCGCGCTCGAGCTTCTGCTCGAGACGCCCCCGGTGCTCGCCTTCGTGGCCCGCAGCAGCGCCGCCCTCGACTCCTGGGACCTCGTCGTCGCCAACCTCGAGCACCTGGCCAGGCACCGGCGGATGCCCTTCGTCACGGCGAGCGGCGCCGCCGAGCGCCTCGCCACGGCCTGAGCCGGGCCTCCGAGCCCTGAGCGCCCGGGCAAGCCACAGCAAAGGCCGCGCCATCGGCGTCCATCCCGGGTGATGCTTGCCGAGGTAGCGCTCCAGCGAGTCGAGCCTGATCGCCTGCGCCGTGGGCGAATCGATCTGAGCGAAAGAACCGGCGCCGGCGTGTCGCACCCTGGCCGAGCCTACGACCAGGTTCCTGCGGCCGCGGTCGACCAGGCGGCGGGCCAGGTCAACGTCGTCATACCAGAGGAAGAAGCCATCGTCGAAGCCGCCGACCTCCTCCCAGAGCGCCCGTCTCATCACAAAGCAGGCGCCGGAGACCTGCCCGACGGTGGCCCGCTCTCCGGCACGCGGGGCCGCCGGCACGCGGCGTCCGAACGACCCGAGCAGGGTGCGGGCGAGCAGCGTCCCGGGACCGGGCAGGCGCGCGTGATAGTGCTGGGTGCCGCCGTCGAACACCGGGCCCACCATGCCCGCCGCCGGGTCGCCGAGGGCCGCCTCCGCCAGCCTCGACAGGGCATCGGCCTGCGGGAGAAGGTCGCCGTTGCTGACGCAGACCAGCTCCCCATCGCCCTTCAGGGCGATGTTCGCGGCGCCTCCGTAACCGTGGTTGCGGCCGGCGAGCACGGCGCGGACGCCGTCCGCCCCTTCGCGCAGGAATCGCCGCTCCTCGGGGCGCGAGAGGTTGTCGAAGACGATCACCTGCGCCCGCACCCCGGTCGAGGTGCGAAACGCGTGCGCAGCCGCCAGCGCAAGCTCCGCGGTGTTCCAATTGACGACGGCCACGTCGACCGAAGGGCAGTCGTATGGGGCGCGCGTCCGGCTCAGTGGTGTTCGATGACCCGGTCGACGAGGTTGTACTCCTTCGCCTCCTCGGCGCTCATGAAGTAGTCCCGGTCGGTGTCGTTCGTAACCTTCTCGAAGGGCTGCCCGGTGTGCTTGGCGATGATCTCGTCGAGCCGCTGCCTGGTGTCGATGATCTCCTTGGCGTGGATCTCGATGTCGGTCGCCTGGCCGGAGAATCCGGCGGAGACCTGATGGATGAGGATCTTCGAGTTGGGCAGGGCCATGCGCTTGCCTTCGGCCCCGCCGGCCAGCAGCAGCGCCCCCATGCTCATCGCGACGCCGACGCAGATCGTCTGCACGTCGGGCTTGATGAACTGCATCGTGTCGTAGATCGCAAGGCCGGCGTATACGGAGCCGCCGGGTGAGTTGACGTAGAGGCTGATGTCCTTGTCCGGGTCCTCGGACTCCAAGTGCAGGAGCTGGGCGACGATCAGGTTGGCGATGTCCTCGGTGACGGGCGTGCCGAGGAAGACGATCCGCTCGTTGAGCAGGCGCGAGTAGATGTCGAAAGCGCGCTCGCCGCGCGAGGTCTGCTCGACCACCATCGGTACCAACGGGCTCATGGCGCGCACTCTATAGAAGGCCGCCGGCGGCTCAATCCGACCCCGGAGTCCACAGCGACCCCTTCTCCCCGGGCTCCTTCTCCGGCGTCCAGATCTGCTCGCGGGCCTCGGCCTGCTGGAGCGGGATCGGCTTCGCCGCCGCGGCGATCAGGTCGATCGTCTTGCGGACCCTGACGTCATCGCGGACCAGCGAGTCGCGACCGCTCTCGCGCAGGCGGTCGAGCAGCTGCTCCGGGCTGACCCGCTCGTGCTCGGCGGTGTGCTCGAGCGCCTCGAGCATCTCCTCCTCGGAGACCTCGACCTGCTCCTGGTCGGCGATCGCGACCAGCACCGCCTCGCGCTTCAGCTCCTGGGCGGCCTCCGGCTTCGACTCCTCGACCACCGCCTCGCGCGTCTTGCCCTGCATCTGCAGGTAGGCGGCGGGGTCCATGCCGCGCTCGGCGAGCTGGCGCTCGATCCGCTCCCAGCGCTCGGTCGCGCGGGCGGTGACCAGCTCGTCGGGCAGCTCGACCTTTGCGTTCGCCGCCGCCGCGTCCACCGCCGCGACCCGGAAGTCCTGCTCGACCCGCTGCTCGGAGACCTCGGCGACCTTGGCGCGGATGTCCTCGCGCAGCTCCTCCAGGGTGTCGAGCTCGGAGGCCTCGGCGGCGAAGCCGTCGTCGAGCTCGGGCAGGATCTTCTCCCGCACCTCTTTGACGGTGACGGCGAAGACGGCGTCCTTGCCGGCCAGCTGCTCGGCGCGGTAGTCGTCGGGGAAGGAGACGCGCACCTCACGCTCCTCGCCGGCCGAGGCGCCGGCCAGCTGCTCCTCGAAGCCCTCGACGAGCTGGCCGGAACCCAGCTCGAGCAGCTGGTCCGTTCCCTTGCCGCCCTCGAACGGCTCTCCGTCGATGGTGCCCTCGAAATCGACCAGCACCGCGTCTCCCTGGGCGGCGGGCCGCTCGATCGGCTCCAGGCGCGCGAATCCCTCGCGCAGGCGGCCCAGCTCCCGCTCGACGATCTCCTCGGGAATCTCGGGCTCGCCCCTGCCGACCTCCAGGCCGCGGTACTCGCCCGGCGTCGCCTTCGGTCGCACGCCCACCTCGAAGCGGATTCCGAGCGGCTCGCCCTCTGCCTCCGGGACGGAGGTCACCTCGATGTTGGGGTTGCCGATCGGGGCGATCCCGGACTCGAAGAGGGCCTGCTCGTACCACTCGGGCAGCGACTCGCGGATCGCCTCCTCCAGCACCGGGCCGCGCCCCATCCGCTGGATCACCAGCGAGGGCGGCGCCTTGCCCTTGCGGAAGCCGGGCATGCGGCTCTCGCGCGCGAGGCCACGGGCGGCGCGCTGCATGCGGCGGTCGACGTCCTCGGCCGGGACCTCGACCTCGAGCCGGGCGCGCGAGTCGGGGAGCTCTGTGACGGTGGCCTTCAAAGAGCGCCTGACCCTAGAGGATCGCCCCAGGCGCGAGTGGGCCGCCGTCGCTGAACGTCCCGCACTCCACGTTGGAGGAGGGCAATTGGGACGTTCGGTGCGGTATTACCGGAGCCGGCGCGCGAGGACGCGGCCGAGCGCCAGCGCGAAATCGAGCGTGAAGGCGGCGCCGCGGCCGAGCGGGCCGGCGACCAGCCAGGCGAGCAGCCGATCGAGCGGGCCGGGGCGGCGCTCAGTCACCTTCGTCGCTCGCGTAGCCGATGATCGAGCGGTCTATCAGCCACTCGACCGGGGCGCGGTCGTCGGTGTAGACCTCGCCGCCGGGCAGGCGCGGGGTGACGTGGGCCGACTCGCGGGCGGCGATCGGCCGCAGGTCGGCCGGAAGGTCGGCGACGGACTCGGCGAGGTCGCGCCCCGACCCGGGTGCCTCGCTCGCGATCAGCAGCGTGTTCTCCGGCTCGATCGGGTCGCGCAGGACGGTCGGGAAGACCTCGGCGAGGGTGGCGCCGAGCACGGTCTCCAGGTCGTCGTTGCCCTCCGGGTGGCCGGCGTTGACGACCACCACACCGCCCGGCGCGAGGCGGTCGCGGACCAGCTCGAAGAACTCCTCCGTCGTCAGGTAGAAGGGGATGTAGGGCTGGCGGTAGGCGTCGACGAGGATCGCGTCGAAGCCTCCGTCGCTGGTCCGCAGCCAGGGGCGGGCGTCGACGTGGTGGACCTCGAGGCGAGGGTTGCGCAGGTCGAAGTAGCGGCGCCCCAACTCGGTCAGCTCGGCATCGATCTCCACCCCGTCGACCTCGGCGCGCGGGAAGTAGCGGCCGTAGGCGCGGGCCGTGGTGCCGGCCGCGTTGCCGAGGATCGCCACCCGCCGCGGCGGCCGGTCTCGCACCGCGAACGGGGCGACCAGGTAGCCGTCCCAAACGCCCCCGGTCAGGTAGCTGCCCGGCCGGTAGAGCGAGTGGGTCGCCTGGCCCTCGTTCAACTCCAAGCGCCGCACGCCGTCTTCCTCCTCGATCACGCGGATGTACTGCTCCTCGCTCTCTCCCTCGTAGAGGACCGTCTCGCCATCGGTCGCCTTGACGGTCCCGACCGGGACCGCGAGAACGCAGGCGAGCAGCGCCGGCACCGCCATGTAGCGCCAGCCGATCCCTGCCGCGGCGACCAGCGCCAGCACCACCGCGAAGACCAGGAAGGTCCGCTGCGTGCCGAGAAAGGGGATCAGCAGCAGCGCCGAGAGCATCGTCCCGAGCAGCGAGCCGACGGTGGAGAGCGCGTAGAGGCGGCCCGCGGTGCGGCCGGAGTGCTCGACGTCGGGAGTGGCGAGCCGGATCGCCCAGGGGGCGCAGGTGCCGAGCAGCACGACCGGGACGGCGATCAGCGCCAGCACCCCGAACAGCGAGCCGACGAAGGCGCCGGCGGAAATCCGGTCCAGCGCCTCGACCGAGACGTCGAACAGCGGCCGCGCCGCGAAGGGGACGATCGCCAGCAGTGCCGCCGCGACAAGAACCGTCGAGCAGAGGCCGCGCAGGTGCGGGTGGCGGTCGCCGAGCCTGCCTCCCAGCCAGTAGCCGATCGAGAGCGCCACCAGCACGACTCCGATCGTGTTCGCCCAGACGATCGTCGAAGCGCCGAAGAAGGGGGCCATCAGGCGCGCCGCGGCGATCTCCGCGCCGAGGCTGGCGGTCCCGACCACGAAGACCAGGGCGTAGAGGAAGGCCTTGTGCGGCATCAGGCGGGGGCCTTGGGTCTCTCGGCCTCGTTGTCGGGCGGCGCGGCGAGGATCCGCTCCTTCAGCCGGTCACCGTGGCCGGCGGCGACCGCCTGGCCGGCGCGGTCCTCGTCGAGCGGGAAGCCACGCGCCCCGGCAAGGTCGAGCAGACGCTGCTTCTCCTCGCCCTGGCGGGCGACCTGGAGGAAGGTCCAGGCAAGCGCCGCGATCGCCAGGAACGTCCCCTCGACCATCATGATCACCCCGGCGGTGCTCTGGTCGGCGATCGGGGCGATGCCCCAGAAGCGCTCCCCGGGTGCGTAGATCGGGTACAGCACGGTGCCAGACCACATCAGCACGTTGCCGAGTATCGCGCCGGTGAAGCGGGTCGCGATCACGTAGGCGACCTGCCAGGCGGCGCCGAACCAGCGCGGCTTGGGCAGCGGGCCGAAGACCGGCATCCAGAGCAGGCAGCCGAAGAGGAGAAATGAGGCGTGCTCCACCGCGTGGATCGGCGCGGTGCCGTAGGCGTCCTGGTAGAGGGCGGGGATGTGCCAGAGGAAGAGGTTGGTAGCCCAGAGCGGGAAGGCGACCAGCGGGTGGGCGAGGACCCGGAGGCGGTCGAAGGCCCGGATCGAGAGCGCCGGCTGCAGCAGCGAGCGGGTCAGGCCGAGGACCAACAGCAGCGCGGCGAGGTCGCCGATCATCAGGTGCTCGACCATGTGGGCGAGGACCAGCTCCTCGGAGATATGGCCGATCGGGCTGAACAGGGCTATCGCGATCAGCGCCAGGCCGGAGGCGAAGCATGCCTGCCGCCAGGCGGGCACGGGCCGCCCGGCCCAGGAGAGCGTCATCGCCCGGTGCCAGTAGAGGATCGCCGCGGCGGTGATCGGGATCACCTCCAGCGGGGCAAACGTGCCGCCGACGTGCGCGAGCGATGGGGCCACGGATTCAGCGTAGCGACGGCGTTTAGGCCGGAGCGGAAGCGGGCAGTGCTAGGTTGGCCCGGACTGCATCCGAAAGGGGATTTCGAGATGGCTGAGTTGACCGTCGACGGAGGCATATTCGCCGAGGAGAACCGCGAGAAGCGCGAGCGAATCGTCGCGATGCTCGCCAAGGGGTACTGGATGGAGATCGAGACGGTGATGAGCTACATCGCCAACTCGATCAACCCCGACGGAGTGCGCGCCCAGGAGATCATCGAGTCCCTGAAGGAAGACATCCAGGAGGAGCTGGGCCACGCGCAGCGCTTCGCCGAGCGGATCAAGGAGCTCTATGGGGTCGTGCCCGGCTCGATGGAGTTCAGCGCCGAGCAGTCCTTCCTGCAGCCGCCGGACCACCAGACCGACATCGTCCACGTGATCCGCGGCGTGATCGCCGCCGAGTCCGGGGCGATCGACCACTACACGAGGATCGTCGAGGAGACCGAGGGGATCGATCCGGTAACCCAGGACATGACGATCGAGATCCTCCACGACGAGCAGGGGCACCGGCGCCTGTTCGAGGGCTTCCTGCGCGAGTACGAAGCGGAGGGCCTGGCCTAGTCGCCTCGCGGCGCGTTTCGGGCCGCGGGGTTCGGGTGAGGGGGGCGTGCTGAACGGGTTTCCGCCGATCGGGAGCTACGGCTTCCTCTCGGATTGCCACACCAGCGCCCTCGTCTCCCACAACGGCGACGTCGAGTGGCTCTGCCTGCCGCGCTTCGACTCGCCCAGCGTCTTCGCGGCGCTGCTCGACCGTGAGGCGGGGCACTTCCGGTTCAGGCCGCGAGGCGTCGTCGTCCCGATCGGCCGCCGCTACGAGCCGGGGACGCTGATCGTCGAGACGACCTGGGTGACCGACACCGGCTGGGTCGTTGTCCACGACGCGCTGACGATCGGCGAGTGGGCCGCGAGCGACGGCGGGCGGCTGCGACCGCAAACCGCGCACGAGTCCGACGGGTCGCTGCTGCGGATGGCAACCTGCATCGACGGCGAGGTCGAGATGACGATGGAGTGCCGGCCGCGCTTCGCCTACGGCGCGGAGGCGGCCCGGTGGGGCGGCGGCGAGCTGGGAGAGGCGGTCGCCGAGGGCCCGCACGCGGCGCTGCGGCTGACCAGCGACATGGAGCTGGAGATGGACGGGGAGACGGCGCGCGGGTCACTGAGGCTGCGCGACGGCGAGACCGGCTTCTGCGCGGTCACCTGGGGCGACGACGACCTCGGCGGTCCGCGCAGCGCCCCGGAGGCGCAGGAGCGGCTCGACTCGACCTGCGAGTTCTGGCGCGCCTGGCTGCGCGACGGGGACTTTCCGGACCACCCCTGGCGGGTGCATCTGCAGCGCTCGGCACTGGTGCTGAAGGGGCTCACCTACACGCCCACCGGGGCAATCGTCGCCGCACCCACCACCTCACTGCCCGAGACGCCCGGCGGAGTGCGCAACTGGGACTACCGCTACAGCTGGATCCGCGACTCGACCTTCAGCCTCTGGGCCCTGCACACGCTCGGCTTCGACCAGGAGGCGCGCGACTTCATGCGCTTCATCGTCGACATCTGCCGCAAGGACTCGGCCCTGCAGATCATGTACGGGGTCGGCGGCGAGCGCGACCTGACCGAGCGCACGCTCGACCACCTCAGCGGCTACGGCGGCGCGCGGCCGGTGCGGATCGGCAACGGCGCCTACTCGCAGCGCCAGAACGACGTCTGGGGAGCGCTCCTCGATTCGATCTACCTGCACGAGAAGGCGCTGCGCGGCCGCGGCAACCAGGAGGACCGGCAGATGATCCGCGCCCAGGTCGAAGCGGCGATCGAGGCCTGGCCCCACCCCGACCAGGGGATCTGGGAGTCGCGCGGGGAGCCGAAGCACTACGTCTCCTCGAAGCTGATGATCTGGGTGGCGGTCGACCGCGGCGCGCGGCTGGCGCGCAGCACCGGCCACGACGAGCTGGCCGAGGAGTGGGAGCGCAAGGCGGAGGAGTTCCGCGAGGAGATCCTCGCGCGCGGCGTCCGCGACGGCGTCTTCCGACAGCACTACGACACCGACGTGCTCGACGCCTCCACCCTGCTGATCCCGTTGCTGCGCTTCCTGCCGCCCGGCGACGAGCGGGTGCGCAACACCGCCGAGGCGATCGCCGACGGCCTGACCCGCAACGGGCTGGTTCTGCGCTACCTGGTCGAAGAGACCGACGACGGCCTGCACGGCGAAGAGGGAACCTTCCTGATCTGCTCCTTCTGGCTGGTCTCGGCGCTCTCGGAGATCGGCGAGCCGGAGAAAGCCCGCGACCTCTGCGAACGGCTGCTGGAATCGGCCGGCTGGCTCGACCTTTACGCGGAGGAGTTCGACCCCCACACGGAGCGCCACCTCGGCAACTTCCCCCAGGCCTTCACCCACTTGGCGCTGATCAACGCCGTCTCCCACGTGATCGCAGACGAACAGCGCGAGGACGGCGGCATGACCGCCGTCTTCAGCGAGATGGGCGGCGTCCGCGAGGACGGTTGAGCGACGGCACGGCCCGGACGCCTCACCCGGCGAGGCTCGCCCGGGTTGGTCTTTTGGACTCCAGCGGGAACCGAATCGAATCGGTGAAAAGCCGCCGAGGTCCGGGCCGGCCGGTCCCGCCCCTACGCTCGGCTGGCGCCGCCGCTCAGGCGGGGCACGACGATCAGCGCCAGCCCGACCAGGACGCAGACGATGCCCAACGCGTAGTGCACAAGCACCGCGAGGACGATCCCGATGATGATCAGCAGCAATCCCAGGCTCATGCGGGCCTAGTACCCCCGCCGAGATTCCCGAAACAGCTCCTCCCGCTTGAGTAGTCTGCCGCGCGATGCGGATCGGAGGGGGAGTCAGCTATAGGCGGTTCTTGCCGGCCGCCGCGCTATGCGCCGGCGTCCTGGCGGCACTCCTCGCCCTCTCTGTTCCTGCGCAGGCAGACGCCGCCCAGGCGACGCTGAAGGGACAGGTGAAGAGCGGCAAGTTGCCGTTGCGTCGCACGCAGGTGACGCTTTACCGCCACCGTGCGAAGGCAGGCCGCCCCGTCGCGCTCGGCTCCGCCCGCACCGGACGGCGAGGCGGGTTCGCCCTTCGCTACCGCGTGCCGCGCAACGACAAGTACGTCCTCTACGCGATCGCCCGCCGCGGTCGGTACGTGGCACTGGCCACGGTCCTCGGGACCAAGCCGGTGGGGCCCAGAATTGCGATCAACGAGCGGACCACGGTCGCTGCCGGCTCCAGTGAGGCGCAGTTCCTCGCCGGGCGCCGTCTCATCGGCCCCTACCCCGGCCCGCAGAACGCCACCAAGATGGCCAGCAACCTCGCCCACCCCCGCACCGGCGCCCTCTCGCGAGTTATCTCCACCCCGCCGAACGGTCGCCAGACGACGGCGCGCCGGACCCTCAACTCACTGGCGAACATGGTCGCCCGCTGTGTGCGATCGGCGCGCGCCTGCCGCGCCTTCCTCAAGCTCACGACGCCGCGCGGCGAGCGGGCGCCTCGCACGACCCTTCAGGCGCTGGTCAACATCGCCCGCGACCCCTCCCACAACCGCAAGGCGCTCTACCGCTACGCCCGCGGCGGCCGCCCGGTCTACCGGCCCGAGCGCGTCCAGTCCCCGGACACCTGGACGGTGATCCTCCGCTTCGACGGCGACGGCATGTCGATGGACGGCCCCGGCAACTTCGCGATCGATTCCGAGGGCAGCCTCTGGGTCGTCAACAACTACGAGTACTCGCCGAACCGGCGCCAGGCGGCATGCGCCGGCGACACGCTGCTGCGCTTCACCCCCGACGGCCGCTACTACCCCGGCTCGCCCTACACGGGCGGCGGCCTCAGCGGAGCCGGCTACGGAGTCACGATCGACACCAGGAGCCGCGTCTGGGTCGGCAACTTCGGCTTCTCCGCGCCTCCCCCCTACTGCCCGGATCCACCCGCCAACAGCGTCTCGCTGTTCAGTCCCGGCGGAAAGGTCCGCTCCCCCGCCGACGGCTACGTGGTCGGCGGCATCGACTGGCCGCAGGGAATGGCCTCCGACCGCGACGGCAACGTCTGGGTCGCCAACTGCGGCTACGAGACGACGCCCGGCGGCAACATCAGCAGCGTCACCCGGATCGAGGACGGCAACCCCGCCAAGGCCACCAACATCAGCGGCATTGGGATCTACAAGGGCTTCGGGATCGCGATCAACCACAGGGGCAGGGTGTTCGCCGGTGGTAACCGCAGCAACAGCGTCGCGATCCTCAATCCGAATGGCACGCCGGCCCCGGGCTCGCCGGTCACCACCGGCGGCATCAAGGCTCCGATGGGCCTCGCCTCCGACAGCCGCGGCTACGTCTGGGTCGCAAACTCCCAGGTCGTCGACCCCCCTTGCCCGCCCCCGGTGAACCCGGCGCTGAGCGGTGGTGGAACGCTGACGCTGCTAGGACTCGACGGCCGGCCGGTCCGCGAGCTGCCCTTCAAGGGGGGCGGCCTTCGCATGCCCTGGGGGATCACCGTCGACGGCGACGACAACGTCTGGGTAGGCAACTTCTCCGGCCAGCGGCTTTCGAAGTTCTGCGGCACCAGGCCGAAGACGTGTCCGGCCGGCAGGCAGCAGACAGGCAAGGCGATCTCCCCGCCCAAGACCGGCTACGGCTTCGAGGGTCTGGTCCGCATCACCGGGGTCGCGGTCGACCCCTCCGGCAACGTCTGGGCGGCGAACAACTGGAAGCGCGACCCCGCCACTCCCACCGAGGACGGCGTCCTGCTGCTCAACCCGGGCGGCTATGAGATCGTCGCCTACATCGGCGCCGCCGCGCCGATCAAGACGCCGACCATCGGCACCCCCACCCCACTCCTCCCCCGCGGTCCGAGCTAACCTCGGAGCGATGTCCTTCGAGGCGCCCGGAGACGGGCGACGTGCCGGGGTCGCCCGCTCAGGCGGGCGGCTGCTGCTCGCCGCGGTCGTGATAGGTGCGCTGCTCACGGTGGTGCTCGCGTCGTTCGCAGGCGGCGCCCCCTCGCCGGCTCCGGTCACCGCGCTTGTCTCGCGGGCCGGCGGGAACGGCCCGGGCGCCGACGCGAACTCCTTCACCCCCTCGATCTCCGCCGACGGCCGCTATGTCGCGTTCGCCTCCCGCGCGAAGAACCTTCACCCCGCCGTGGACGACGGAGGGCTCGCGATCTACGTGCGCGACATGGTCGCGAAGACGACCACCCTGGTCTCCCGCGCCGGCGGCCCGAACGGGGCCCCCGCGGACGGCCACTCGGCCGAGCCCTCGATCTCCGCCGACGGCCGCCACGTCGCCTTCCGCTCCAACGCCGACAACATCAGCCCCGACGACACGGCCTTCAACGACATCTTCGTCCGCGACCTGGTCGACGACACCACGATCCTCGTCTCTCGAGCCGACGGCCCGGGAGGAACGGCGGCCGATGACGAGTCAGGGGCGCCTTCGCTCTCCGCCGACGGACGTCACGTCGCCTTCGAGTCGCGCGCGGACAATCTCGTCGCCGCCGACGCCGGCGGCCTGAGCAACGTCTTCGTTCGCGATCTCGACACGGGCGCGACGGAACTCGTCTCCGAGGGTGGAAGCGGTGAGGACTACTCCTCCGAGGCCTCCATCTCCGGCGACGGACGCTACGTGGCCTTCACGACCGATGCCGACCTGGCAGCCGACGACGTCGACCAGGCGAACCTCGAACGGGACGTCTTCGTCCGCGACCTCGTCGACGACACGACGACGCTGGTCTCGCGCGCCGGCGGCGCCACCGGCGCGGCGAGCGACGCCCAGTCCTCCGATCCGGCGATCTCCGCCGACGGGCGTTTCGTCGCGTTCGTGTCCGATGCGAAACTGACGGGGCAAAGGCGCTATATGCGCAATGTCTTCGTCCGCGACCTGGTAGACGAGACAACCGAGCTCGCCTCGGTCGGCGACGAGGGCAAGGCGGGCGATGCGAAGCGGCTTCCCTCGATCTCCGCCGAGGGGCGCTACGTGGCCTTCCAGACCGGAGGGAACCGGCTCAGCCCGATCGACGCCGACAATCGCCCGGACGTCTTCGTCCGCGACACGAGGCGGGACATGACCATCGTCGCCTCGCGACAGTCAGGGCGGCTTGGGCTCCCCTCCAACGGGATCTCGGGCAACGCCTCGATCTCCGCCGACGGCAGCTTCGTCGCCTTCGACTCGCGCGCCACCAACCTGAGCGGCGCCGACGCGCCCCGCTTCGTCGATGTGTTCCTGCACCGCCCGACCTACGCGCCCGAGCGTCCGCTGCCACGCTGCGCCGGGCGCACGGCGACCAAGCTGGGGACGCCAGGCAGAGACATCATCAAGGGAACGAAGCTCAAGGACGTGATCATCTCCTTCGGCGGCAACGACCGGATCCGCACCTTCGCCGGTGCTGACGTCATCTGCGCCGGCGCCGGGCGCGATCGCGTCGACGCCGGCACCAGCCATCCGAGCGGCTTCGACCTCGTCCTGGGCGGTCCCGGTGACGACCGACTCTCGCTCGGCCCGGAGCTCGGCAAGCTCTTCGGACAGGGCGGCAACGACGTCCTGCTCGGCAGCAGGGGCGGGGACAACCTCTACGGTGGCCCGGGCAACGACGTCCTTCGCGGCCGCAGCAACCCGTTCTTCAACAGCGACATCCTCTACGGCGGCCCCGGAAACGACATCCTGCTCGGCGGCCCGGGCCCGGATCAGCTGCACGGCGGCCCCGGCCGCGACCGCGAGGTGCTCGGCCGCGAAACGCCTCGCCCGCCGCGACGCGCGCCCGAGCGGTAGGCCTGGCCCTAGGAGTTCGGCGCGCTTCCCTGTTCGCCGGTTCTCGAGTCAGAGGAATTCCGGCTGGTCGCGCTGTTGGGCTAAGCTCGGACCAGCTGACCGATGGAGACCGCGACGCTGCGCCGAATGCCGCTGCCGGCTGCGATTCAGCTGGGATTGATCGCCACGCTGCTCCTTTTCGCCGTGGTCGCCTGGGCGCTCGCCGACGAGCGCATGGGGGGCATGGACGCCGGCCCGGGGACTGACCCCGGCGCCGTCGGGTTCTTCCTCGGGGTGTGGGTGGTGATGATGGCGGCGATGATGTTTCCCTCGATCGCGCCGATGGTTCTGACCTACGCGAGGGTGCAGGCGAAGAGCCGGCAGCGCGGTCGCGCGACGCCAATCGGCGGCACCGCGACGTTCGTCGCCGGCTATCTCGTGAGCTGGACGGCGGCGGGACTCTTCCTCTACGCCCTCGCCCAGGGCGCCGGCCACCTATCGAGCGACCTCTTCGCCTGGAATAGGGCAGGGCCGTATCTCGCCGGCGGGATCATCGTCATCGCCGCCGTCTACCAGCTGACTCCGCTGAAGGACGCCTGCCTGACCAAGTGCCGCAACCCGCTGAGCTTCGTCATGACCAGCTGGAGGCCGGGACGAAGCGGCGCCCTGAGGATGGGGATGGAACACGGCGCCTGGTGCGTGGGCTGCTGCATAGCCCTGATGGCTGTCATGTTTGCTCTCGGTGTGATGAGCCTGGTCTGGATGGCGTTCGTGGCGGTGCTGATCGCAATCGAGAAGCTACTGCCGTGGAAGGCCTTGGCCAACCGCGGGATCGCGGTGCTGCTGGTCGTCCTCGGACTCGCCGTCGCGCTGGCGCCGGAGCGCGTTCCGGGCCTGATCGAGCCTGGCTCGGCCGAGGCGATGCAAGCGATGGAGATGCAGCCCGGCGAGATGCGCGGGATGGCGTCCCCGTAGCGCCTAGAACTCGTCCTCGCTCGACCACTCGAACGGGATGTGCTTGCTCGAACGGCCGCTGACGTCGAACGTGAGCCCGAATCCGTCCGCCCGGGCATCCTCGGCGATGCCGTACGTGGTCGGCCCGCTGTTTGGCCCAGGCTCTGCGCCGGGGATGTTCTGCACCCGAACCTGCTTGCCCGGGACGCTGGTCGGCCCGGTCAGGATCTCACTACGGCCCTGTCCGATGCCGGCGATGGAGACGCTCCACGAGTCCGCATCGTCGGCGACCTCGACCTCGATCGGGGCGATCTCGAGGCCCAGCATCTCACCGAGGGAAGTCTTGACGAACATCTCCGGCCAGCCACCCGCTTCGCCGGCGAAGATCGTCTGGAGCGCCTGGCGCTGGGTCTCGTCGGCACGCTCGTCGAGGACGAACCCCGCCCTCATCTTCGTGTCCTCCTCCCAGATGTTCCCCTCGAACTGCCCTAGTCCGGCGACGTTCAGCCCGTCGAGCTTGACGTCCCCGTAGCTGCCCTCGCGGATGTGCCACGCGATGATCCCATCGCAGTCGCCCTCGGTCGGAGCCTGGCCCCATGAACACGGGCATGGCACCGCGCACTTGCAGAAATCAACGAAGTCACCGACGACACGCCACTGCTCGGCCATGTTCTTTCCTCTCGTAGAGGTTCGGAAATTCAGCCTAAACCGTGCCCTTTCGTCTATCAAGTGAAGAAACGCAGGCCCGATCACGAACAGGCCTCGCTGGGCCCGAGCTGGCAGGGCTTTCTGAGGGGTGAGCGACGGGACTCGAACCCGCGACCGCCTGGACCACAACCGCTGCCGACGTCTTCCGGCGGGTTCCATTTGGCTCCTGGCCGGTGGTCCCGATGACCTCGGTTCAAGCAGTTGCTCTCAGTTCAGTACCCCCCGTAGTACCACGGCCGGCCATGACCTCCTCAGTGGACAGCCAGCCTCTGCCGAATCGCAGTCGTGCGTATGCAAGGGGTATGGGACCCAAGCGATGGGACCCAGCGGCGCGCCAAGGGGTGGCCGGGGGGCGCGGCGTCGACGTCGAGCAACGCGCGCTGAATCGAGTCGCCGATCACGCGCATTTCGCAGCGCATCGGTACTGATCCGTTGGACCGCAAAGGTCAGGCGCCGACATCACCATCGAGCGCAGCGCCCCATGCTGCGCCCCTCGGACTGGCGGGGGTACGGGCCTACGTCTGCGCCAAGGCGTCAGCCCCAGGCACGGTGTCCTGCTCCGCTGCCTTCCTCCCGTCCTCGCCTGGTCCAGGCCTGAGCCTGTCGCCTACGCCGCCGATTGTCGGTGGGACTAGACGGCGGTGGCGGAGCCAGCCTCCGAGTTCCTGAGATCTTCCGCCGCCTTCGGTGCGAACGCCTGCTCGACCCAGGCCGCTTCGTGCTCGCTCGGCGCGTAGTCGGCGTAGATCAGCGTGGTCTTCAGGTCGCGGTGCCCCATCCATTCCTGCAGGGTCCGCATCGGGACGCCGGCGCCCGCCATCCGCGTACCGAAGGTGTGCCGCAGGTCGTGGAAGCGGGTCAACGGCTTCAGCTCGATCTTGCCGTCCTCCCCCTTGACCCTTTCGAACTGGCCAACCTCTGCCCGCTTCACAGCCTCCTTGAAGCGCTTCAGCACCTTGGAGCGGTCGAGCGGGGTTCCGAGGACCGGATGCGGGAACACGAGATCCTCGTCGCCCGCGAAGCTCGACTGTCTTGCATGGCGGTCCAGCTCGCCGGCGACCCGATCGGCGAGCGGCACGGAGCGGCTCGACCGGCGCGACTTCGGAGTCCCGTACTCGCCGCGCACCCAGTTGCGCCGCACCCGGACGCGCGCAGCCGTCCAGT
>Ga0299914_10000048_pt1 | contig 71874 bp, 63 predicted proteins | sample RVTome_10_FD_201361 | JGI IMG/M metagenome (GOLD analysis project Ga0299914, IMG submission 201361) | Soil microbial communities from uranium-contaminated site in the Upper Colorado River Basin, Wyoming, United States - RVT153D57 (version 2) ... | reverse complement strand
CGCCGCCTCCACTGCTATCCCGTCGAAGATGGTGCGCATGGCAAGCACCACTTTGACCTACCTCACCTCGACTATACGACCCAAACGACGGAGCAGGAACTGAAACCCAAGACCGGCAACGGGCAAGTTCAACTTTTCAAGCGCGGGTTCATCAAGTTTGAGACCCAGCCCGAGGAGCTGGAGCGTCAGACTGTGTTTGCTAGTGCACTCGACGGGAGAGAGACCGTTCAGAAGACGACTGTGCATTACACGGCATACACAGTGAACGAGGTCGTCAAGAAGCTTCACAACCGCCTTAAGTCAGTAGACACGGAGGGCGGTACTTCCTACGCGAAGGAGTATCCACCAAAGCAGCTGAGGCGCATCATTAGGAAATCCCTCGACAAGATCGGCGACAAGCGCGACATCGTGACCGAGCAAAACCTGCAGCACGCCTACCGCGCGATGGGCAACATCAAGCGCGAGGTTGCGAAGGCAGTTCGAATCGAGCGCAGCCCCGACCAGCTATTTACCGTCTCGACGAGGGAGATGCGTGTTCGCTCGGTGGCACTTAACAGCTTCTACAAGGACGCGACGGTCTGCTACGACTCCGAGTCGTGGGATCTAAGCAAGGATGTCGATCGACGGGCTCTGACGGAGCTCGCCGACGACGACGCGCCTTATCCCCGCAAGGCGGTCATCGAGATCGACAACAGATACCGCTTCAAGACCCCAGTCAACGTCCTGCTTACGACTCATGAACCCGAGCGCCAGTTCGTCCGCCGCTTGTTCGAGCCGGAGGTCGCCGACAAAATGGAGGCGTGGATTAAGGCACCAGACACCGGGTTCTACGAAATCGGGTTCTCGTGGCGTAAGGGCGATCACACCAAGCAGGGAAAGTTCAACCCCGACTTTTTCCTAAAGCTGGAAGGTTCGCCAGATGTCGTCGTTGTCGAGTTGAAGTACGACCAGGATGTCTCGGACGAGAATCGGGCTAAGCATCGCTTCGCGACCGAGCATTTCGCCCGGCTCAATAAGCTGCAGTCGGATGCCCGCTACTCAATGAAATTCCTTTCGCCGAGCAGTTACGACGCCTTCTTCCAGGCACTGAAGACGGGTACCGTGCCTGCCTTCGTCTCTGCCCTCGAAGCCAAGCTGCTCTCGCGGTAATGAGCGCCTGGCGAGTCGGTCTCCGGGAGGTTCTCAGGTAGTCCCCTTGGGGCAACGCATGGGGCAACATGCCCCACGGATTCCAGCCGATATCTACGTAGTCCGATCTCACGAAAACCGCTCTACAAAGCGCTCCACGTAGTTCAGCCGATCTCGAGGTCCGGGCTCATAACCCGAGGTCGCGGGTTCGAATCCCGCCCCCGCTATTTCACGGAAATCTCGTATTTGCGGGGTTTTTGTTAGTCGAAAGCGCAGACAGAAGGGTGCAAGAACGGGGCCTGGGGCAACATGAGGCTGCGGGGGATGCTTCGGACCCCTTGCAACACCCCTGTTTCTTCGGTCGACGCGCTTCTACTGCGGGTCTGCCACCCGATGGCGATTCGGGAGGTTCTCCGCTGAGAATCGCGACGTCCCTGTCCGGGGACGCGGTAGGTTCTCACCTCCGCTTGGAAGACCCTCTTGCCGATGTCGATCTATCGATCAAAGCCCAGTCCGTTCTTCGAGGTGCGGGTCCAGGAGCTCGATCCGTTCCCGACCGTGACCGGGCTCTGCGCGGGATATGAGCGTGGGCGTTGGCGCGCTGAGGAGCTCGGCGACTACCTTTTCGACTACCTCGCCGAGTTCGCCTTGTCGCACTCCGAGCGCGAGAAGTTCAGCCACCTCACGGCGCGACGGCTGATGCAGGCGGCGGCGAAGTCCGTCTATGAAACCGACAAGTTCGCCCAACGCGGCGAGTTCGGCGAGCTGATGCTCCACGCTGTCGTCCGTCAGCTCTTCGATAGCGAGCCTGCGGTCTCGAAGATCTTCTACAAGAGCGCCTCAAACGACACGGTGAAGGGCTTCGACGCCGTCCACGTCGTCGCCCCACCCGAGGCAGAGCTTGAGCTCTGGCTCGGCGAGGTGAAGCTCTACGAGGACGCGAAATCGGCTATCCGCGACGTGTGCTCCGAGCTGCGCAAGCACTACGACGACGGCTTCCTGCGCTCCGAGTTCGCTGTCGTCGCGCGTTACCTCGACCCCTCCTGGGAGCACGCAGCGGCACTTGCGGCGCTGCTCGACCTGAACGCCTCACTCGACGAAATTGTCAGGTGGATCCGCGTGCCGGTCCTAGTCACTTACGACAGCGCCGTCCTCGCTTCTCATACGAGCAGCAGCGAGGCTTACGTCGCGGGCTTCGCGGAGGAGATTGCGGGCCTCCACGACTACTTCAAGGAGCGCGACCTGCCGGCCGAGATCCTTATCCACTTGTTGCTGGTCCCGCTGCGCTCCAAGCGGGAGTTCCTGGCGACGCTCGACGCGAAGCTGCGGGCATGGCAGGCGATCTAGACCTCGATACCCTGCGCGATCTGGTCTGGGACCGGGAGCGCTTTCTCGCGGATCCCTTCGCCGCCCTGCGCGCGCTCGGCACCGCCGCCTCTACTCCGCGGGAGGGCACGGACGAGGAGCGCCTTGTCCGCAGCATGGTGATCCGCTGCCTCGAGTACCGCGAGGACCTTGGCACCGAGGTCGCAGTCCTCGACGCGCTGGTGCGCAGGCTCGGCCTCTTTCCCTACCTTGCTCCCGACGCCGCGCTTTCCAGCGCCGATGCGCTTGCCCTTGAGGCCCACCGCTCGCCAGCAGGGGGCGGTGAGGTTATTTTCCACGCGATGCAGGCCGCCGTTTACTGGCGGCTCCTCGAGGGCGAGAACGTGATCTTGAGCGCTCCGACCAGTTTCGGCAAGAGCCTCATCATCGATGCTCTCCTTCTCACTGGCCGCTACCGCAACATGGCGATTGTCGTCCCGACCCTTGCTCTGATCGACGAGACCCGCCGCCGCTATGCACGCTACGGCACCGACTACAAGATCATCACCCACGGCACCCAGACTCTTGGCGAGAAAAACGTCTTCGTCCTGACCCAGGAGCGCCTGATCGAACGCGAGGATCTCCCGGAGCTCGACTTTTTCGCGGTCGACGAGTTCTACAAGCTCGCTTCGAGCGACGAACGGGCCGAGCTTCTGAACCGCGTCTTTTACCGGCTTCGCAAGTCAGGCGCTCAGTACTACCTGCTGGGCCCGAACATTGAGGGCCTCGACGAGGCGCTGCCCGAGACCCTGCGCCGAGAGTTCTTGCTGAGCGAAGACACCACCGTCGCCCTCGATGTCGAGCGGGTAGCTGCTGGCGGCGATCGTGACGTTGCGCTCCTCTCGCTCTGCAGCCGCCTTGAGGAGCCGACGCTGATTTTCGCTGGCAGTCCGGCTAAGGCCCATGCGGCCGCTGCGGCGCTCCTCGCGGGCGGCCTCGACCGCTCCGACGGCTCGCTGACTTCGGCGGTCGAATGGAGTGCCGAGAACTACCATCCCCACTGGCTGGTCGGGCGCGCGCTGGCCGCCGGGATCGGCATCCACCATGGCCAGCTCCCTCGCTCTCTCGGGCAGTTCATGGTGCGGGCGTTTGAGCAGGGCAGGATCAACTTCCTGATCTGCACCTCGACCCTCATCGAGGGCGTGAATACGCAGGCCAAGAACGTGGTCGTTCTCGATGACCGGATCTCCAACCGCCGGATCGACTTCTTCACCTTTAACAACATCCTCGGCCGCGGGGGGCGCATGTTCCGCCACTTCACCGGTCGCGTCTTCCTCTTTCATGATCAGCCCGCTGAGGAGCTCTTCAAGGTCGACATCCCCATCCTGAGCCAGGGTGAGGATGCGCCGACCGGCCTCCTCCTGCACGTGGACCCCGACGACCTGCGCGGCTCTTCCGAGGCACGGCTGACGCCGCTCCTCGAGCAGGACCTCCTGCCTCGCGAGGTGCTCGAGGCCAATACTGGCATCGACCCCGAACAACAGATTTCGCTCGCCGAGGCACTGGTCACCGAATCGCAACGTTGGCACCAGATTCTCGGCTGGCGTGGAAACCCCGACTTCGAGCAGCTGGCCGGAACCTGCGAGGTCCTTTTCGAGTACCTGCAGACCCGCCAGCTTCGAAGTGGCTACGTCAAATCGGCTCGCCAGCTTGCCTTCCGATTGCGTCGCCTCGCCGCGGTCGGTAGTGCCCGCGCTCTGATCGACGCGGAGCCCGAGTCCGCCGACTCCGGGAAGGTCGACGATCTTGTGCAGGGGGTCTCTGAGTTCCTGCGCCGAATCGCTGGCTATCAGTTCCCGATGCGCCTGCGCGCCCTCGAGCGGATCCAGGAGGTCGTCTTCCCGCGCTTCGGGCTTCGACCTGGCAGCTACGGCGCCTACGCCCTTCGGGTCGAGAACCTCTTCTTGCCGAACCCCCTGATCGCCCTCGACGAGTACGGGATCCCGCCTGAGCTAGCACGCAAGCTTCGCCACGACCTCCAGGCCGACGGCGACCTTGACCTGGTCCTCGAGCGTCTGGCAGCGATCGACCCGGGGAGGGGGGACCTGAGCGAATTCGAGGTTGAGCTCCTCACTGAGGCTCAGGCCTCGCTCTGAGACCGGGCGCGGATGATCTCCCGCTCGCGCACCCCTCCTCCGGCTTCGGTCTGCGACGAAGGATGGATCAGACTGGCTGGAGCGAACCCGCCGTTCCCTACGCACTCTTTAGGCTCAAGTCGCTATGCCGAACAGACGCCTCAGTGCGCTGCTCTTCCTCAGCGCTTACTCGCCGGTGTTCCTGCTGCTCGGTCTGCGAGCCTATGGTCGCGTTTGCGTTGTGGTGGTCCTGTCGGCAGCTCTCCTGGTTCTTGCGCTGCTGGGCACCCTCGCCTTCCTTTCCGTTGCGCGCCGCATGCCGACTCAGAGGATGACCGTCGTCACCGTGGAGCAGCGCGACGGCGACGTGGCCGGGTTCCTTGTCGCCTACCTTCTGCCGTTTGTCGGAGTGCTGGCAAGTGACTGGCGCGATGTGCTCGCCCTCGCACTTTTCATCTGCTTGATCGGGATCGTGTACGTCAACTCGCGGATGATCTACGTGAACCCTCTACTTGCAGTGTTTGGGTACCATCTGATATTGATTCGCGCGACGACGGATGCGGCTGGCAGGCCAGCGGAGGCGCTCTCCCCACAGTTCTTGGTGACCAAGCGCAGTTGGCTTCGACCAGGCGACATCTTCACTGCACGCCCGATCACCAATGCTGGACTAGTCGCTTTCGCGGGGGACGACGCCAATGCCACCGAACGAGGTTGAGGACCAGGCTGAGCTAGTTGAGGCCCTGGAAGGCGCCACCATTCACTTCGCCTTCTCTTGGCGGGATGAACCCGATAAATGGCACGTCGAGCGAGTTCCAATCCTCACCGGCCTTGCTGACGAGCTCAAGAGGGTCGCAGCTAGCGCCGCAGGTGATCTCCATGGCAACCGCGCGGAGATCCACTACGACCCCGAGTATCCACTGAACGAAACCCAGTTCTTTGCGATCGAGAATCCGCGCTCGACGGACGGCGCTGTGGCGGCAGTAGGCGGCAATCTCTTCCCCCAGCTCGACGACTTCGGCCAGCTTTCCTCTTACGCTGATACGAGGCGTCGCTCGTCTCCCAATCTTTACGTCATCATTGCCCAGCTCGCTGACGGTTCAATTGCCAAGTTCGGGCGCAGGGTCAAGCCGAGCCAGCTCCTAAAAAGCTCCCGTTTCCTTCGTACCCTCTGGAAAGAGGGAACCCTCGATCTGTTGGACGACGGCCCAGTCCTGGCGCTCGAACCGATGATCGACTGGATCGAATGGCGGTCGATGGTCCTAGTCCTCAATTCACCCGGATTCCATGCCAGCTTCCGCACGATTGCGGCCTTGAAAGAAGCTGTGGCCGGGCATGTTGAGACGCTGATGGCCGAGCTTGTGATCGAGAACTCGACCGAGTTCGTTGAGCGATGCCAAAAGACGCCGGCGATGGCGAGCAAGCTTGAGAGCGTGATCGAACAGGGCCATTACAAAAAGCCGATCGACGTCCTCCGCGCCTACTCCGACAAATATCCCGAGCTTGGGGTGGAGTGGAACGGCGAAGCTCTCGTCTTCGATGGCTCGCTCGAGCGGCAGTGGAGCATCCTGCGGCTGCTCGATGAGGCTGGTTTCACTGGCGAACTCAGCGGCGAGAAGTTCGAGGCGCCCTCGAAGCGCCACCTATAAGACGCCGGAATCTAGCGGCACGAAACGTTGCTGGCGTTACCCGCAATCTCGCCATCTGCAGAGCTGACGTCCCGGATCCGCCGGAATCGAGAGTTACGATCTGATGTATGACGAAGGCAGAGTTGCACACGCAGATCGACGCGATGACCGATGAGGAAGCGGCGGAGGTGAAGCTGATCTTCGCCCCGGATTGGCCATCCAAGACGACCTCGGTCGAGGAGATCTGGAAGCGGACGGGCACCGCGCCGATGAGCCGAGAGGACTTCGACCGGCACTTCGGCTCTCTGCCCACCGACGGCGAGGGGTAGGCGTGGCGAGCGCGGGGGGGCGGGTCCGCTCTTCAACGTGCGCGTGGTCGATGAGGTGCTGACCGAGGACCTCGCTCGCTGCACGTCCGCCGCGCGAGCCTCGGTCGAGCCGATGGTCGCGACGCTGCGCGAGGTGGCGTGCCGCGCGAATGGCTGCGGCGCTGCGAAGAGGAAGGCCGGGACGGAACCCGCCTCGGCGGCTGCGTCAAGCTCTACAGCCTGCAGGTCAGTGGGGCGCGGTTCTCGCCGGCGATGAAGAAGCTGCCAAGCTGGCCTTGGTGCTGATGCAGTAGGCGAGCGGCATCCTTCTCAGCCTTGGAAGCCGAGCGTCTATGAGACGCGCATCGTCGGCTGCACATGTAGTCCTTGGGCAACGAATGGGGCAACACGCCCCACAGATTCCAGCTGATCTCCACGTAGCTCGACTTCGCAAAAAGGCCGCTCTAGAGCGCGCTCCACGTAGTCCAGTCGATCTCAAGGGCCGCGCTCATAACCCGAAGGTCGCAGGTTCGGATACTGCCCTGCCTTCGACCTGCGCCATGCCAAGTACGAGGTTCTCGATTGCGTTACGTGATGCTGCGTCCTTGACCTGATCGAGCAGTAGATATCGCAGCTCGCTTTGGTTGATTTTGCCTATGTAGCTGCTAGCCTGTTCGAATGATGCTACATCAATCCCATAGCGAAGTCGGCGTCCGCGAGCTGCATGATCGGCTGAGCGAGTATCTGGAGCGAGTGGAGGGGGGAGGCGAGATCGTCGTCACGCGCCGTGGCCGACCCGTCGCTCGCCTCAGCGGGCTCGGGGAGCGGCCGCTCGATTCTCTCGCGCGACGTGGCTTGGTGCGGATGCCGGAGGGGACGCGCTCTCCTCGGTCGGCGCAGGTCAAAGGCACCGGTTCGGTGTCGGACCTCGTCTCCGAGCAGCGGGCCTGATCTTCTACTTCGACACCTCGGCGCTGATCAAGCTCATCGTCGTCGAGGATGGCTCTGATCTGGCGGCCAAGCTCTGGGACAGTGCCTATCCCGCAGCGTCGAGCATCCTCGCCTATCCAGAGGGACGGGCCGCCTTGGCGGCTGCCCGGCGTTTGGGTCGGCTCGGGAAGGATGCTCATGAAAAGGCGCTCGTGGCCTTCGAGGAGCTGTACGCGGACCTAGTCACGATCGGCGTCGATCAGGAGCTCGCTCGCGGTGCAGGCGAGCACGCGGAACACCTGGGACTGCGCGGCTATGACGCGGTTCATCTCGCCACCGCGCTCGAACTCGACGATGAGGAAGTCGTCCTTGTGACCTGGGATCGGGATCTCGCCCAGGCAGCCGAGCGCGTCGGCCTGGGTATCGCTGGCCTCGGATAGCTCTTTGAGGCTGTCGCTTCGCCTGCGCGACAGCCTCTGCGGACTTTCAAATGCGGCTGAATGGAGTCGAACCATCACGGGTGTTTCCACCCACAAGGCCCTCAACCTTGCGCGTCTACCAGTTCCGCCACAGCCGCTTGCGGGCGGTCGATTCTAGATGCTTGCGGCCTTGGGGCGTGGATCGGGGGCGCCGGGGTGGATTGAGAGATGCGGGGCTTGCATGTGTCCGGAGGAGGGGGTACCCTGCGAACAGGTGTTCGAACGAGCGGCCGTGCCGGCAACGAGGAGGATCGCTGCGTGGACCTGGACCTGACCAAGAGGCAGAAGGAGATCTTCGACTTCATCCGCCGCTACGCGGATAAGACGGGCTACCCGCCGACCGTGCGGGAGATCGGCAAGGCGGTCGGGCTGCATTCGTCTTCGACCGTGCACGCCCACCTGGCCAACCTGGAGAAGATCGGGTTGCTGCGCCGCGACCCCTCGAAGCCGCGGGCGATCGAGCTGCTCATCGACAAGGCGAAGAAGACGATCCTGCCCGCAGGCTCGGGCTTGCCGCTGGTCGGTCACGTCGCCGCTGGCGCGCCGATCCTCGCCGAAGAGAACATCGAGGAGTACATCGAGATCCCCGACGTGATCGGCGGCGAGGAAGGCGACTACGTCCTCCGCGTACGGGGCGAAAGCATGAAGGAAGCGGGGATCTTCGGCGGCGACTACGTCGTCGTGCGGCCCGCCGAGGACGCGGGCGACGGCGAAATAGTCGTCGCCCTGGTCGGCGACGAGGCGACCGTCAAGCGCTTCTTCCGCGAGTCCGACCACGTCCGCCTCGAGCCGGAGAACAAGGAGATGGAGCCGATCCGCACCGAGGAGGCGACCGTGCTCGGCCGCGTGATCGGCGTCCTCAGAAAAGTCTGACGAGACCAGGGGTCGCCGGGTAGCCCCGTCCGGCCAGGTCGATCGCAATCGCCCGCCCAAGCCCCCTCCCGCTCCGGAGATCGCCGCCGTCGGCATGGCCGGAAGGTCTACTATTTGTCGGGCGGGCCGAGCGACCGCGGGGGGAGAGAAAACCCCTCGAGGAAAGTCCGGACACCACAGGGCGAGGCGGTGGGTAACGCCCACCCGGGGAAACCCGCGGGAAAGTGCCACAGAAATGACACGGCCGATGACGCGGCCACACGTGAGCCGCGTACAGGCAAAGGTGAAATGGTGCGGTAAGAGCGCACCGGCGCCGCGGCGACGCGGCGGCCAGGCAAACCCCGCCCGGTGCAAGGCCAAACGGGACCGTCGACCCTGCCCGGCGAGGTCCAGGTAGGCCGCAGGGCCGCTCCGGCGGCTCCGCCGGGACTCCGGTCCCGGCGAGATAGATGGTCGCTCTCGACAGGATCCGGCTTACAGGCCCGCTGCGGAAAGGCCCCCTCGCCAGCGAGGGGGCCTTTCTCAACCTCTTCACGAATTTCTGTCTTAGCGTCTGCTAACGTGCCGCCAACTTCCGCTGAATCTCCGCCACATACCGCGGGGAGCGGGGAACCCATGGTTTTGGGGCGAATCGCCGGCATCCGCCGCGTAGCGCAGCTCTTTCAGCGCGAGCCCGTCAGCTAACCCCGCAAGCGCCCGAAAGAGCGATGAAGACAGAGATCCACCGCCCCTGGCGGAATGCCCCAGCCCGCGCCGCAGCCCTGCTGCTGGCCCTCGTCGCCTTGGCGACGGTGGCCGTCGCGCCCTCGCCGGCGGCAACCGGGGGTGCGCCGACCCTCGCCTCCACCAAGGCGCAGGTAGGCAGCGGCCTCGCCTTCACCCCGCTGCGCTGGGCCGGCGCCACCTGGTACGGCCCCGGCCTCTACGGCAACCGCACCGCCTGCGGCAGGGTCCTGCGGCCCGGCACGATGGGCGTCGCCCACCGCAGCCTGCCCTGCGGCACCATGGTCAAGTTCGCCCACCGCGGCCGCCGCGTCGTCACCCGAGTGATCGACCGCGGCCCCTTCGCCCGCGGCTACACCTGGGACCTCACCAACGGCGTTCGCCGCGCGCTCGGCTTCAGCGGCGCGGGCAAGATCCGCTACGCGCTTGCGCTCCGCTACGCGAAGGGCGCCAGTGCCGCCCGCAGCGGCGGCTAGTCTTCCCGGTCCGGAGCAGGTCTTTTCCAGAGAGGAGCATGGGCATGTCGAGGTCTTCGCATCGCAAGTTGGGGATTGCCGCGGCGCTCGCCGGCTGCCTGGCCGTGCTCGTGCCCCTGGCGAGCGGCGCCGGCGCGGCGACCAGCTCGCGCACGACCGTCGTCCTCGGCAGCACCGCCGGCATGCCCGACCCCTCCTGCCCGGAGATGCCCTGCCAGGCGGTCGGCAGCGTCACCGGCTTCCAGGTCGGCACCAACCAGTCGAAGCTGCCCTTCCGGGTGCCGCGCAAGGGCAAGATCAAGGCCTGGACGCTGACTCTGGCGCAGCCGACCAACCGCCAGCGGGCCTTCTTCAACGGCTTCTTCGGCACGCCGCCGGAGGCGCGCCTCTCGATCCTGCGCCGCGTCCCCGGCACCAATCCGCCCCGCTACAACCTGCGCCGCCAGGGCTCGATCCGCGTGCTCAGCCCCTACCTCGGCCAGACGGTCAAGTTCGGCGCCTCGCTGCGCGTCCAGAGGGGCGACATCGTCGCCCTGACGATCCCCACCTGGGCCCCCGGCTTCGCCCAGGACCTCTCCGCCCGCAACGCCTGGCGGGCCAGCCGCGAGCCCGGCGAGTGCAGCAACGCGACCGACATCCGCCAGGGCAGCGCCCAGCAACGCGTCAACCGCCGCGCCACCTACGGCTGCCTCTACAGGACGGCCCGCTTGCTGTACACGGTCACGGTGGTCGAGGACTAGAGAAGGGGCGCGGTGCCCCTCCCCGCGGCTTGTACTTTTTGCGCGGCTGCGCTGGCGGACAGCCGATAGCTGTCTTCGCAAAAAGTTGAGCGGGGAGGGGTACCGCGCCCCTCTAACGCCTATGCCGCGGAGGGCAGAACCTCGGGCGTCGCCTGGTCTTTGGGCAGCGCCGCGGCGCCGGCGATCAGGCTCTGGAACTCGTTGAGCGCCAGGTGCGCGACCGCCTCCAGCAGCTCCTCGTCGGTCCAGCCGATCTCCCGTGCCTCCTCGTGCAGGTGGTTGGGCGGGTAGTCGTCGGCCTCGAGCGTCGCCTTCAGGAAGGCGAGCAGCGCCGCCTCCTTGGCGTCGCCCGATGTAAAGCTGCGCGCCCGCGAGACCTCGTCTAGGCCGAGGCCGGCGCGCCGCGCCGACTTGGCGTGCTGGGCGATGCTGTAGTCGTCGTTGCGGTGCTCGGCGACCGCCAGGGCGATCCGCTCGCGGGTCGGCCTCGGCAGGACGCCGCCGCGCAGCTCCGAGCGCATCCGCGTGTAGGCCCGTAGGACCGCGGGCGCGCCGGCGAGCACGCCGACGAACTTGGTCACCGCGCCACCGGCCGCCTGCACGCTCTTGATCAGGGGAGCGCTCTCGTCGGGGGCCGTCAGCTCGTCGTGGATCTGAAATCTGCTCAATGCTGTTTTTACCGTCACCTTGCATCCCGCCTTTGGCTCGTCACGGTCGGATTCCGCTTCGCAGAGCCTTTAAGTGGCCTTTACTTTACTTTAAGCCAATAACTTACGCGAAGTAAGTTATAGCGCCTTTCGGACGCTCTCGCAAGCCCTCCGCGGCGCAGCCGTCCTAGCTCGGAAATACCCGGAATACGGCCGATCGCACCTCACCGCTGCGGTTCGCCTATCTTTGCCTCCCACCAAGCGACCGCCCGGGAGGCCGGAGATGGCAGAGCAACCGACGAGTGCCGCCGAGGTAGCCGAGATCGTCAAGGAGCGCGACGTGCGCTTCATCCGGCTCTGGTTCACCGACGTGCTCGGCCAGCTGAAGAGCTTCTCGATCAACTCCTCCGAACTGGAGGACGCGCTCGAGGGCGGCATGGGCTTCGACGGCTCCTCGATCACCGGCTTCAACCCGATCGAGGAGTCGGACATGATCGCGATGCCCGACCTCTCCACCTTCGCGATCGTCCCCTGGCGGCCGGAGGAGGAGAACGCGGTGGCGCGCATGTTCTGCGACATCAAGGTCCCCGGCGGCGACCCCTACGAGGGCGACCCGCGCTGGATCATGCGCCGCGCCCTCAAACGCGCCGAGGAGATGGGCTTCGAGTCCTACAACATCGGCCCCGAGCTGGAGTACTTCTACTTCCGCTCGTCGAAACCCGAGGGCGGCGTGCCGGAGGTGCTCGACGAGGGCGGCTACTTCGACCTGACCACGCTCGACGCCGGCTCCGACGTGCGCCGCGACACCGTGCTGGCGCTGGAGAAGATGGGCATCCACGTCGAGTACACCCACCACGAGGTCGGCCCCTCCCAGCACGAGGTCGACATGCGCTACAAGAACGCGCTGGCGATGTCCGACGACTGCATGACCTACCGCATCGTCGTCAAGGAGTACGCGATGAAATACGGCTGGCACGCGACCTTCATGCCGAAGCCGCTGTTCGGCGAGAACGGCTCCGGCATGCACGTCCACCAATCGCTGAGCAAGGACGGCAGGAACGCCTTCTTCGACCCCGACGACCAGTACTACCTCTCGGCCACCGCGAAGGCGTTCATCGCCGGCCAGCTGCGCCACGCGCGCGAGATATCGCCGCTCTTCGCCCAGTGGGTCAACTCATACAAGCGCCTCGTCCCCGGCTACGAGGCGCCGGTCTACCTCTCCTGGTCGCGGCGCAACCGCTCGGCGCTGATCCGGGTGCCGCTCTACCACCCCGGCAAGGAGGGCGCCACGCGCGCCGAGCTGCGCTGCCCCGACCCCGCCTGCAACCCCTACCTCTGCTTCGCCGGCATGCTGCAGGCGGGGCTGGAGGGGATCGAGAAGGGCTACGAGCTGCCCGAGCCGATGGAGCAGAACCTCTACCATCTCTCGCCCGAGGAGCGCGCCCAGCGGGGGATCGAGCAGCTGCCCGAGACCCTGGGCGAGGCGATCGACGTCGCCGCCGACTCCGAGCTGGTCCTGCGCACCCTGGGCGAGCACACCTTCCGCCGCTTCATCGAGATCAAGCGGCAGGAATGGGACGACTACCGCGTCCAGGTCACTCCCTACGAGATCGAGAACTTCCTGCCGGTGCTCTAGATCTAGAGCAGCTCGGCCAGCTGCTGGGGGCTCGTCACAGGGGCCTTGCAGGCGAAGCGCTCGCAGACGTAGGCCGCCGGCCGGCCGCCGACCTCGCTGCGGCCGGCGAGCAGGGGAGGGGTCTCGGCGCCCTCCGGGCCGCCCGCCAGCACGAGATGGGGCCGGAAGCCGCCCCGCACCGCGGCGGCCGGCTCGCCGAGGTCCTCGCCGATCAGCGCCACCTCCTTGGTCGGCGCCAGCTGAAAGTCGATCGCCCGCAGCAGGTGGGCGAAGGCGTCGGGCCGCCGCGGCGCCGCCAGGGCGAAGAGGCGCAGCACCCCCTCGGCCCACTCGCCGTAGGCGCGCTCGCCGCTCAGCGCCTCCAAGCGCAGCAGGCCGAGCGCCGCGGAGGAGTTGCCCGAGGGGATCGGGTGGTCGCCGATCTCCTTGCGGCGGGCGATCAGCGCTTCGTGGTCGCTCGAGGTGGAGAAGAAGCCGCCGCGCTCGCGGTCGCCGAAGCGCTCGATCGTCGTCTCGGCCAGCGCCGCCGCCTCCTCGTACCAGCGCTGCTCGAACGTAGCTTCGTAGAGGGTCAGCAGCGCCTCCAAGAGGAAGGCGTGGTCCTCCAGGTAGGCGTTGAGGCGGGCCTCGCCGTCCTTGTAGGTGCGCAGCAGGCGCCCCGCGTCGTCGCGCATCTCGCCGAGCACGAACTCGGCGCAGCGCCGTGCCGCGCCGAGGTAGTCCTCTCGCTGCAGGGCGGCGCCCGCCTCGGCCAGCGCGGCGAGCATCAGCGCGTTCCAGGAGGCGAGGCGCTTGTCGTCGAGCCCCGGCCGCACCCGCCGCGAGCGCGCCTCCAGCAGCGAGCGGCGGATCTGCTCGATCCCGTCCGGCTCGGGCGTCGCCGCCCCGCCGGACAGGTGGAGGACGTTGCGTCCCTCGAAGTTGCCGGCCTCGCTGACGCCGAAGTGGGCGATCGCCTCCCCGGCCCGCTCGCCCAGCACCTCGCGCACCTCGTCCGCCGTCCAGACGTAGAAGCGTCCCTCCTCGCCCTCGGAGTCGGCGTCGAGGGCGGAGTAGAAGCCGCCCTCGGGGCCGCGCATCTCCGCCAGCGCCCAGTCCAGGGTGCGTTCGCAGACCTTGCGGTAGCGCTCGTGGCCGAGCGCCTGCCAGCCGTGCAGGTAGGCGCGCGCCAGCTGCGCGTTGTCGTAGAGCATCTTCTCGAAGTGGGGGACGAGCCAGCTCGCGTCGACCGAGTAGCGGGCGAAGCCGCCGCCGAGCTGGTCGTGGATGCCGCCGGCCAGCATCGCGTCGAGGCTGCGCTCGACCGGCCCGCGGACGCCGCGGGCGAGCAGCAGCTCCAGCGCCGCGGCGGGCGGGAACTTGGGGGCGCCGCCGAAGCCGCCGCGCTCCATGTCGGCCCCTTCGCGCAGCGCGGCGACCGCCGCCTCCAGCCGCTCGGCCCCGAGCGCCTCCTCGGCCACCTCGACCGCGCCGATCGCCCCCAACCGCGCCCGCACCTGGGGCGCCCGCCGGCGCAGCTCCTCGCGGCGGCCGGCGAAGGCCTGGACGACCGCCTCCATCACCATGCGGAAGCTCGGCATGCCGCGGCCCTCGTCCGGCGGGAAGTAGGTGCCGCCGTAGAAGGGCACCCCGTCGGGGTCGCAGAAGACGGTCATCGGCCAGCCGCCCTGGCCGCTGATCTCCTGCACCGCCTCCATGTAGAGGGCGTCGACGTCGGGGCGCTCCTCGCGGTCGACCTTGACGTTGACGAAGTGTTCGTTCATGTAGGCGGCGGTGTCGGCGTCCTCGAAGGACTCGCGCTCCATCACGTGGCACCAGTGGCAGGCCGAGTAGCCGACCGAGAGCAGGATCGGCCGGTCGAGCCGGCGCGCCCGGGCGAGCGCCTCCTCGCCCCACGGGTACCACTCGACCGGGTTGTCGCGGTGCTGCAGCAGGTACGGGCTGGTCTCCTGCGCGAGGCGGTTGGCCATGCCTCCCACACTACCCGTGGGTGCCAGTGGCCAACTATTGGGAGCGCCGGGTCGCCGAAAGTGGGGCTGCAATGCGGGAAATCGACCTTTTTCGCCACTCCTACGGCGCCGAACGGATTACCTTCCATAAGTGGCCGAGGAACGACTTTCCGCGCAGAGCGAGCCGCAGATCGAGGCCGTGCTGCAGAAGCTCGACGAGGCCGACCGCGAGGTCGTGTGGGCGGCGCTGCGCCGCGCCGAGCGGACCGAGGCCGAGCTGCGCTACCTCGCCGACCACGACTCGCTCACCGGGCTGCTCGACCGCCGCCGCTTCCGCGCCGAGCTCGACCAGCACGTCTCCTTCAGTGCCCGCTACGGCGGCCAGGGGGCGGTGATGATCGTCGACATCGACACCCTCAAGGCGGTCAACGACTCGCTCGGCCACCACGCCGGCGACAACCTGATCCGCCGCGTCGCCGACGTGATGCGCGAAAGGGTCCGCGCCACCGACATCGTCGCCCGCCTCTCCGGCGACGAGTTCGCGATCCTGATGCCGCAGACCGACACCGCGGGGGCGCTGCAGCTGGGCGAAGACCTGCGCGCCCAGGTCGCCGAGAGCGTCGGCTCGGACAGCGACCCGGTGAGCACCACGATCAGCGTCGGCATCACGATGTTCGGCGGCGGGCGGGGCGGCGCCGAGGCGGTGCTGGTCGGCGCCGACCAGGCGATGTACCGGGCGAAGGAGGGGGGGCGCAACCAGATCGCCCTCTTCCGCGACCCGAGCGAGCCGGAGCGCGTCCCGAAGCGCAGCCAGACCACCGCGGCGCTGATCCGCGACGCGCTGACCGCGGACCGGTTCAGCCTCCACTCGCAGCCGATCCACAACCTCGCCTCCGGAGCGGTGGAGCGCTACGAGCTGCTGCTGCGGATGACGACCGACGAGGGCGAGCTGATGCCCGCCGCCAGCTTCATCGAGGCGGCGGAGCGCTCCGGCATGGTGCAGGAGCTCGACCGTTGGGTGGTCGGCAGGGCGCTCGAGCTGCTCGCCGAGCGGGACCGCGCGGGATCGCCGCTCTCCCTCCACGTCAACATCTCCGGCGCCTCGCTGGCCGACGTCTCGGTGCTCGAGTTCATCGAGCGGCGGCTCGACGAAGGCGGCGTCGATCCCTCGCACTGCACCTTCGAGATCACCGAGACGGCCAACGTCTACGACTACGAAGCCGCGGCCGGCTTCGCCGACCGGCTGACCGACTTCGGCTGCCAGGTCGCGATCGACGACTACGGCGCCGGCTTCGGCCCCTTCCACTACCTGAAGACGATCCCCTTCGACCTGATCAAGATCGACGGCTCCTTCGTCCGCGACATGCCGAGCAACGACGCCGACCAGCTGACCGTCAAGGCGATCGTCCAGATCGCCCGCGGCCTCGGCAAGACGACGATCGCCGAGTACGTCCAGGACGACCGCACGACCGAGCTGCTGCGCGAATACGGCGTCGACATGGCCCAGGGCTACCACCTCGGCCGCCCGGTGGACCTGGCCGAGTCGCCGGCCGGCAACGGGGCGAGCGCTTAGCGCAGCGCGGCGCGGCGGACCTTGCCGCTGTGGGTCTTCGGCAGCTCGGTTGCGAACTCGACGATGCGGGGGAACTTGTAGGGGGCGGTCTCGCGCTTGCAGTGCTCCTGCAGCTCGCGGGCGAGGTCCTCGCTCGGCTCGCGGCCGCGGGGCACGACGACGGCGCGGACGACGGCGCCACGCTCGGGGTCGGGGGCGGGGACGGCGGCGGCCTCGGCGACGGCGGGGTGGGCGAGCAGCGCCGACTCGACCTCGGTCGGGCCGATGCGGTAGCCGGCGGAGACGATCACGTCGTCGTTGCGCCCCTCGAAGAAGAGGTGGCCGTCCTCCTCGCGGACCAGGTCGCCGGTCGGCCACCAATCGCCCTCGAAGCGCTCGCCGTCGAGGTAGCTGGAGAAGAAGGTTGGGGAGGAGGAGGCCTCGAGCTGAAGCTCGCCGTCTTCCACCCGCACCGCGATCCCCGGCAGCGGCCGTCCCATCGATCCCGGCACGACCGGCTCGCCGGCGAGGTTGCCGCAGATGTGGCCGGTCTCGGTCTGGCCGTAGCCGTCGGCCGGCTCCGAGCCCATCGCCTCGCGGAAGGCGACGACCGTCTCCGCCTCCAGCGCCTCGCCGGCGGAGACCATGCGGCGCAGCGCCGGCAGGGGGTGCAGCGCGGTGCGCTTGGCGAGCATCCGGTACTCGGTCGGCGCCTGGCAGAGCACGTTGACCCCCAGCGCCTCGGCCAGCTCCAGCCGCTCGGCCGGGTCGAAGCGCCCGTCGTGGATCACCGCGGCGGCTCCGGTCAGCCAGGGGGCGAGGAAGACGTTGCGCGCCGACTTCGACCAGCCGGGCGCGGTCGTGCACCAGACCAGCTCGCCGGGGCGCGAGGCGAGCCAGTGCTCGGCCTGGGCGCGCTGGCCGGTCAGGTAGCGGTAGGCGTGGACGACGCCGCGCGGCTCGCCGGTGGTGCCCGAGGTGAAGACGATCAGCGCCGGGTCCTCGGCGCCCATCTGCTCGACCGCGGCCGGCGTCTCCTGCGGGCGGTCCTCGTCGAGCGCCTCGGCGACTTCGGCCAGGGTCATCGCCGGCACCTCGTCGGGCAGTTCGCCGAGCAGCTCCTCCTCGCCGACGCAGAGGGCGGGCGCGGCGGCGGCGGCGCGCAGCTCGAGGTCGTGGCGGCGCAGCTGCGGGCTGCAGGGCAGGGCGACGGCGCCCATCCGCCAGCAGGCGAGCAGCGTCAGCGCCCACTCGACCCGGTTGCCGAGCAGGGTCATCACCACGTCGCCGCGCCGCACCCCGCGCGCGGCAAAGGCCCCGGAGAGCCCCGCCGAGCGGGCGATCAGCTCGCCGAAGTGCCAGTCGCGCCGCCCCCCCTGGGCGTCGACCGCGACGATCCCCAGCCGCGAGGCCGGCGAGCGCTCCATCACGTCCTCGACGAAGTTCACCCCTCAAACCACCGGTCCCGCCTCGCGACCTCGTCCAAGCTTTCGACTCGCCGTCGGGCGTCGAGGGTGGAACACCGCTCGGCACTGTGAAGCAGATCCAGTGGCTGATGCTCACTGTCATCAATGATTTCGTACGCAATCTCAAGCGGCATTTGCCTCTCTAGGGATGCATGGTCCAGCTGTACGGTGCGCGCCGAGGGCCACCAGGCGAGTGCCTCGTACCATTCTCTGAATCGGGCGGGACTTCCTGTCCACCGTTCCGAGTTCCCGGCGGCGAGTACGCCGAACTCAAACTCAATCAACCATTTAGCGATCCCGCGCCCGGCGAGATCGGCCGTCGTAGCGCCTTCTCGCTTCTCATAGGCGTTGCACGTCTCCTGGACCCCGACTCTTCCTGCGGTTACCGCGAACAGCCAAGCCGGAGCGTCGACGTCGAGCAAGAATCCGCTGCTGAGGGGCGGCCCCGCGATTCCGGGCAGGGCTGCGATTCGCCACGAAACGCTCGCGAGCCAGTCGATCGAATTAGGTGTCAGACGGTCGTGTAGTGCGAGAAGGGGATCCCGGATCTCACTGAGCGCCGATTCTGACGCACTCGTCCAGGCCAAGGCGGCAGCGAGCGCGGCCTCCTCCTCGCTGGTAGCCGTGTCGAGGGTCTGCAGCCACCACCGCACATCGTCCCCGCATCTGCGAGCGTACATAGCTCGTCCGCAGAGCGAAACCCCATCGTCGAATAGGTCGCCGTGGGTGTGGGTGAGTGCGTCAGCGTCGTAGTCGACCGACCCAACCACAGCCAGGGCGGTCAGCGCTGGCCGGTTGCCCCAAAGCGAACGGCCGAGCTCGACGATCTCGTCTCTCGCGACGAACCGCCCCGTTGCGGTATCGGACGCGCCAGCCAGTGATCGTGCCGCTGTCTCAACGAAACCACGAACACCGTCGCCGCATCCGGGAGGCGAGGTCCGGAGCCGCTCTGCTAGGTCTGACGCACCTCCAAACAAAAACATGTGATCGGCTGCGAACATCTCACTGAGGAGAGCGAGGGGCTCAGTGGTCGGATAGGCTGCCCCGCCGGCTCCGGCGCTCGGCTCAGCCAGGATGACGTCGATGGCCTTGCGTTCCAGAGCGCCGTCATCGGCAAGTGCACCGTACTGTTCAGCGTAGAGCAGTGCCTCTACGGTTCCCAGATCGGCTTCGGAGAGGTCGCCGAGGTCGCCGCGGGTGAGGTGAGCTGGGTTCAAGCCAAGAGAGCGTATGTTCCGATACCAGGCAGCGCGGGCACTTCCACGCAGTTCGGCCAACCCCGCAACCCATAGATCGTGGACGATGAAAGGATCGCCGACTTGGCTGCGAATGAGATTTGCCAGCGCAATCTGCCTATCGGCGCGGGGCTCAATCATCAGTAGTGCAACGGCGCGGTCGACAAGCTGGTCCCCTCCGCAATCGCACGGCAGCGGCTGGACACTTTCGCGTGCCTGCCTGGAGAAAGCGACGTTCTCCGGCCGGCGGTACTTGAGGACCTCCACCAGTTCGTTCACAGTTCGTGCCTGTGACCGCCGATCTTGCTGGAAGGTCCTGTCCGCGAGCAGGCTTGACGCGACGTTCCGCGGGTGCGAGGTCCGCCCCCAGAGGAAGTCCTCGTGAAGTGCGGTGAGCCGATCCGCCAGCGATGGAAGCTCACCGACATCGTAGAACCCCGCGTAGAATCGAGTGACGTTGAGCCAGTACGGATCCCGGGCGAGTGCGTCGAAGCGCTCTGGTCGGGTGCCGGACAGGCTATGCCCAGGCGCGGAGTACGGCGCCGTTTTGTAGAGGTGGCGTGCCGCGAAGTACTCCCGCAAAGGCTGCACCTCGAACTCGACCGTACTTTGCTCGCGTGAAACCAGGGCACCTATTCGGTCGAAGACATCCCCAAAGAGGTCCTTAAACAGATCTTCCTCATAACTTTCCTCGTTGAGGAACCTGCCGACGACCTGCTGAAGTTCGTCAAAAGTGAATCGGCCTGCCCCCTCGGCGTGCTCGGCCCGACAGTGAAGCAACCAGGCGAGATAACCGTGCAGTCTCAGCAATAGGTCACGATGCTTTCTGACCTCCGCACTCTTGCGGGCCTCACGATCGAGAAAAATCTCTATGTAGCTCGAATAGAGTGCGGTTCGCTGGTCCGGTAGGCCCCGGTCACGACGATGAACGAGATTCAACAGGATGGCGAGCTGCATCGGGTTGCGGGCTAAGTCACGTACGTGAGGCCTATTTAGTTGGGTTTCCAACGTGGTCAATAGTTCTTGACGCTCACGGGGTTCCAGCCTGCGTGCATCCATCCATCTCTTGGCGTACAGATCGATCAGGAAGTCTCCGACTGGGCAAAGCTGAAGAAGCTCAAATCCCTGCGGGGGAAAAGTCTCCGGACCCGCAAGCGAGTCAGGACGGGTGGTTAGCACCACTTGGACCGCGGTGGCGACCGCATCCAGTCGGTTGAGGCCGGCGAGAATCGACTCCAGTGCGGCGTCGCGTTCGTTGAGATCGCCAACCTCGTCGAGTCCGTCGAGGGCGAGAAGGATGTGATTGTCGCTAAAGACCGCCTGGACATCGGCCACGTCGAATCGCACGCCGCCGCTTAGAGTGGCAATGTGGTTCGCTAGGAATTCCTCCAGCGATGCGCGTGTCTCGGGGGGATCGTGTGACTTTGTGGGCTCGTCTTGGTTTGCCAGCCAGCGAGAGAAGTCGCGCAACTCAAGCTTAAGGGGGAGACGAACCGGACTAACCGCGTGACTGGCGGGAAGGGAGTCGAGCTCGCTGGTCTTGTCAAGGAGCCTTATTCGATGCACCTGGCAGATGTACTGCAAAGCAGTCGACTTGCCCTCCCCTGGGGCTGCTTCGAGGACTACACGTGGGGCTAGGGCTTGAAGCTCGTCGTTGAGAAGAAGCGTGGCTGCGCCGCACCTGTCCTCTTGGCCATCCTCAAGAGAGGAGTCGGCGTCCGCTTCAAGCCTGGTAGCGAGTCGCTGAAGGTCAGTTCTACTCATGTCGGCTGGGGCGGTGTCGGCCTCGGCCGGGGGCCACGCCTTGACGTCGACGAACATCTGCAGGAGGTCGTTGGCGAGATCGGCCTGCTTGAACCGCACCTCCTTGTCGTTGCGGTACTGAGCAGCGAGATAAGCGCGAATCGCGCGTCCGCGTCGTTCGGCGTCTGGGTCGTTCTGGCTGCGCTCGATCAGTAGCCGGCAAAAATCCGTGCCGGTGAAAAGCTCTGGGTAGGAGAGCTTGAGATCAAAGGAGGCCTCCAGGCGCCGGTCGAGGTCGTCCCTCCACCAACAACCCGCAGGGATGGGAAGTGACTCATTGAGGATACGCTGGACGCGATCGAGTGAGCCAACATCGAGATGTGCACTGGCTGAAAGGTTGGTCACCAGCTTGTAGGACGTGGCACCTCGTTCGGCGAGTGCCTTCACCTTCGGCCGCTCCGCCTCAACTACCTGCTTGATCCATTGTTCGGGATCGCTGAGGCGATCCGGCCGCCGCGAAAACTTGACTTGGAAGACCCGGATCTGCCTGAGTCCGTCGAGTTCCGTAAATGCGTCTCGTCCACCGTCTGGCTGGCCAACGGGAACACACTGAAGCTCGGGGAATGCAGCTGCAAGCAGCGCTTGACAGAGTTGCTGGAAGCGCTCCGGCGTTAGTTGCTCAAAGGGGTGCCCCGCCACGGTTCAAGCGTAGCGGCGCAGGCGACTGACTACGCCTCGGAGAAGCCGAGGCGCGCGTAGACGCGGCGCAGCGGCCGGGGTGCCCACCAGTTCCACTCGCCGAAGAGGCGCATCAGGGAGGGGACGAGGAGGGCGCGTACGACGGTCGCGTCGAGCAGGACGCCGACCGCCATCCCGATCGCGATCTGCTTGACGAAGAAGACTGAGCTGACGCTGAAGGCGAGGAAGACGACGGCGATCGCCAGCGCGGCGGCGGTTATGACGCGGCCGGTGCGGCCGATCCCGGTCGCCACCGCCTCCTCGTTGCTGTCGCCGAGGTCGCGCCGTTCCTTGATCCGCGCCATCACCAGCACCGCGTAGTCGGTCGCCAGGCCGAAGATCACGGCGAAGAGGAAGACGAGGCTGGTCACCTCGATCGCGTCCGGCCCCGTGTAGTCGAGCAGGCCCTGCAGCCAGCCCGCCTGGAAGGCGAGGACGAGGATGCCGAGCGTCGCTCCCAGGGTCAGCGAGTTCATCAGCAGCGTCTTGACCGGCAGCAGCACCGAGCCGGTCAGCAGGAAGAGGAGGGCGAGGGTGGTGAGGACGACGATGCCGACGACGAGCGGCGCATGGTCGAGCAGGCTCTGCTTCTGGTCGATGAAGCCGGCGGTGTTGCCGGAGACGAGAGTGGTGGAGGCGCCCCGCGGGGCCAGCTCGCGAATCGCGTTGACCGAGTCCTGGGCGCCGACGTGGAGGGCTGGTTCGGAGAGGGCGAAGCTGGCGTAGGCGACCCGTTCGGAGGCCGGCGCGAACGGGGAGCCGCCCGCGACCCCGTCGACGGCTTCGATGCGCCGTTGGAAGCCGGCCAGCCGGCCCGGGCCGGCATCGCCGTCGACGGTCACGGTGACCGCCTCGGTGACATCGCGCGGGTAGTGCGCTTCGAGGTACCGGTAGGCGTCATACGACGGCTGGCCCGGCGGCACGGCTTCGGCGCTCGGACCCGTCAACGTGGTCCACAGCAGTGGCGCGGCGGACGCCAGCAGCAAAGCTGAGCTGGCGAGCGCGACGGCGACGGGTCGGCGCATGACGCCGCGCGCCAGCCGGTACCAGCCGTCGGAGGCGTCGGAGACGGCCGGGCCGCGACGGATCGAGAGGGCGTCGATCCGGGTGCCGAGCAGGGCGAGCAGCGAGGGCACGACGAAGATCGCGATCAGCGCCGAGAGGATCGCGACGCTGGTGCCGGCGACCGCCATCGAGTAGAGGAAGCGCTGCGGCATGACGATCAGCGCCGCCATCGCCGCCGCCACGGTCAGGCCGGAGAAGACCGCGGTGCGGCCGGCCGTCTGCACGGTGCGGCGGTGCGCCTCCCGCGAGGCGCCGCCGCGCCCGATCTCCTCGCGGTAGCGCGAGACCAGCAGCAGGGCGTAGTCGACCGCCAGGCCGAGGCTGAGCCCCGTGGCGATGTTGAGCGCGAAGAGCGAGGTGTCGACGAAGCCGGCCATCACCCGCAGCACGAGCAGCGTGCCGACGATCGAGATCACGCCGATCAGCAGCGGGATCGCCGCGGCGACGACGCCGCGGAAGACGAAGAGCAGCAGCAGGGCGAGGATCGGGAAGGCGATCAGCTCGGCCTTGGTCAGGTCCTCGCGGGTCTGGTCGTTGGTCTCGTTGAAACCCGGGGCGAAGCCGCCCATCGCGACGTCGAGCTTGCTGGAGGCGGCGATCGGCTCGACGTCTTCGGCGGCGTAGCCGCCGGCGTCCTCGACGTCGGCGGTCGAGAGGTAGGCGGCGATCGCCACCGACTCGCCGTCGCGGGCGATCAATTTGGCGCCGGCGGAGCGGTCGGCGAGCGGGTTGACGACCCGGCCGACGTGCTCGACCGCCGCCGTCTCGGCGGCGATCCGGCCGACCTCGCGTCGCACCGCCGGGCTGCCTATCTCGAGCCGGCCGCCGTCGGGGTCGCGGACGACCAGGACGATCGCCGGGTTGGGGTTGTAGCCGAGCGAGTCGCGCAGCAGCGCGGTCGCCCGCTCGCTCTCCGAGGCGCTGTCGGTGAAGCCGGCCGCCTTCAGCCGGCTCTCGACGTCGTGGCCGACCGCCAGGGCGAGGACGACGAAGGCGGCGACCGCGGCGAGGACCCGCTTCGGGTGATTCCAGGTGAGGTCGGCGATCCGGCTCATCGGGGAGTCAACGAGCGGCGGGGTCCGTGTGTGAGGCGGGCATCGGAGCCGGACCCTACCAGAATTCAAAGTTAGAACTTTGAAAATCAAATTACGCTACCATCAGCACATGCCCCGCCGCGAATACGACCAGTCGTGCAGCCTCGCCTGCGCCCTCGACCGGATCGGCGAGCGCTGGTCGCTGCTGATCGTGCGCGAGCTCTCGCTCGGGCCGCTGCGCTTCTCCGACCTCGTCCGCAACGTCGGCGGCGCCCCCACCGACGTCCTCACCAAGCGCCTGCGCGAGCTCGAGGGCCACGGGATCGTCGCCCGTCGCGAGCTCGACCCGCCGGCCACCGGCGCCGTCTACGAGCTGACCGAGGTCGGCCGCGGCCTGGAGCGGCCGATGCTCGAGCTGGGCCGCTGGGGGATGAACTTCGAGCGGGTCGACGACGTCGTCGGCCTGCCGCCCACCTCGCTCGCCAACGCGGTCCGGGTGATCGTCCAGCCGCCCCCCGATGCGCGGTTGACGGTCGGCTTGCGCAGTGGCGGCCAGTCCTACCGGCTGCGGATCGAGGACGGCTGGGTCGAGGCCTCGCGCGGACCGGCCGAGGACGCTCAGCTCAGCCTCGAAGGCGAGCCGGTCGACGTGCTGGCGGCGTTGGTCGTCGGCGAGGCGGGCGAGGGCGAGATCGAGATCGAGGGCGATCGCAGCGCTCTGGAGGAGCTGCGGGCGATGGTCGTCCTGCCCGAGCGCCTGCGCGAGGCCGCCCGCGCCGAGGTCGGCGTGCCGGTCGCCTAACGCAGTTCCGAGGAGCTCTTGCCGAGCAGTTGGCGGGCGACGATCAGCAGCTGGATCTGCTGGGTGCCCTCGAAGATGTCGAGGATCTTGGCGTCGCGCGCCCACTTCTCCAGCAGCTCGTCCTCGCCGTAGCCGGCCGCCCCGCAGAGCTCGACGCAGCCGAGCGCCACCTCGACGCAGGTGCGGCCCGCCTTCGCCTTCGCCATCGAGGCCTGCAGCGAGTTCGGCTTGCCGTTGTCGGCCATCCAGGCGGCGTGCAGGGTCTGCAGGCGGGCCGCCTCGTAGTCGGCCTCCATCTCCAGGTAGCGCGCCGCGGCGGCGGGCTGGGAGAGGGCGGGGGTCGCATAGTCGATCTCCACCCCTGCCTCGGCTAGCAGCTCGCGGCTGCGCTCCAGGGCGGCGCGGGCGACGCCGACCGCCATCGCCGCGACCAGCGGCCGCGTGTTGTCGAAGGTCTGCATCGCCCCGCCGAAGCCCTGCTTGTCCTCGACCTCGGAGCTGCCCAGCAGCGCCCCCTTGGGCACGCGGCAGTCCTGCAGGGTGAAGTTGGCGGTGTCGGAGGCGCGGATGCCGAGCTTGTGCTCGAGCCGGTCGAGCTTCAGTCCCGGGTTGTCGCGCTCGACGATGAACGACTTGATCGCCGCCCGCCCCTGTGAGGGGTCGAGCGAGGCCCAGACGACGATCAGCTCGGCGCGGTCGCCGGAGGTGACGAAGATCTTCTCGCCGTTGAGCACGTACTCGTCGCCGTCGAGCTCGGCGGTGGTGCGGATCGCGGCCGAGTCGGAGCCCGCCTCGGGCTCGGTGATCGCCATCGCCGCCCACTTGCCGCCGTAGCGCTCCAGCTGCTCCTCGCTGGCGACCGAGGCGATCGCCGAGTTGCCGAGCCCCTGGCGCGGCATCGAGAGCAGCAGGCCGACGTCACCCCAGCAGAGCTCGACGATGCCGAGCACGGTCGAGAGGTTGGAGCCGTTGCGGTTGCCGTCGTCGCCGTCGCTGGACTCCCGCCGCACGCCGGCCGCGCCCGCGCCGCTGCCCGAGCCCTCGTTCATCCCGTCGATCAGCGAGGCGAGCATGTCGAGCTCCTTTGGATAGGAGTGCTCGGCCTCGTCGTACTTGCGCGAGATCGGTCGGAAGACCTCGGTCGCGACCTGGTTGGCCTGGCTTGCCAGCGGCCTGAACTTCTTCGGTATCTCGAGGTTGATCATCTGATGTGCTTTCGCTCGTGTCTTTCGGTCGTGGGGCGGCCCCTCTAGGCGAGCAGGGCGCCCTCCATCACGCCCGCTGCGCGGAGGTCGCGGTACCAGCGCTCGACCGGATGCTCCTTGACGAAGCCGTGGCCGCCGAGCAGCTGCACCCCTTCGGAGCCGATCCGCATGCCCTTGGCGGCGGCCAGCCGGCGCGCCAGCGCCGCCTCGCGGCCGAACTCCTGGCCCTGGTCGGCGCGGCTGGCGGCGCGGTAGGTGGCGAGCCGCATGCCGTCGGTCTCGATGCCGATGTCGGAGACCGCGAAGGCGACCGCCTGCCGGTTGGAGATCGGCTCGCCGAAGGCGGTGCGCTCGTTGACGTAGGGGATGACGTAGTCGAGCACCGCCTGCGAGGCGCCGACCGCGAGCGCCGCCCAGGCGATCCGCGCCCGCTGCACGCACTCGACGTAGTCCTCGCGCTTGCCCTCGCCGAGGATCGCGTTCCCCGGCAGGCGCACGTCCTCGAGCAGCAGCCGGCCGGTGGCGGCGGGCCGCAGGCCCATCGCCGGCTCGTCTTCGACCGCCAGGCCCTTGGTCCCGGACTCGATCGCGAACAGCACCGGGCCGAGGTCCTCTGCCTCGGCAGCGACGAGGAAAAGCTCGCACTGGGCGGCGCGGGCGACCAGCGACTTGGCCCCGTCGATGACCCAATCCTCGCCGTCGCGGCGCGCCTTCGTCGCCGGCTTCAGCGGGTCGAAGAGGGCGCCCGGCTCGAGCAGCGCCAGCGCCGCGACGGGCACGTCCTCGCCGCTGAAGGCGGGCAGGTAGGTGGCCTCCTGCTCGGCGCTGCCCCAGTGGCCGATCGCGGTCGCGACGGCGCCGGGGGCGAGTGCCGCGTAGGCGATCCCCATGTCGCCGTGGGCGAGCGCCTCGCCGATCAGCACGCTGGTCGTCGCCGCCTGCTCGTGCACGACTCCCCCGAGCTCCTCCGGGATGCCGAGCATGTTGACGCCCAGCTCGTTGGCTTGGGCGAGCAGCTCCGCCGGCGTCTCGCGCTCGGCGTCGGCGCCCTGCGCGGCGGGCCGCACCTTGTCGGCGGCGAAGTCGCGCACCGCCTCCTGGAACATCTGCTGCTCGTCGTCGGGGGTGACGTCGAAGAGGTTGCGTGGCTTGCCCGCCGCCTGGCGCGCCGGGCGGGCCAGCTTCTGCGCGGCCTTGAAGGTGCGGCCGGCCGCGGTCGCCGAGCGGAAGCCGCCCTTGGTGCCCTGGAAGAGCGCCCGCTCGACTCCTTTGCGGACGCGGATTCGGTCGAGCAGGTCCGAGCCGGCGAGCCAGTTGAGCGCCCGCAGGCCGTAGCCCATGCTGCGCTCCGCCATTCCCTTGCCGTTCCCGTTCACTTCGCTCTCCTCCCGCTTCTCGTCTTGGCCTCGACCTGCCGCAGCCGGCCGTCCAGGTGGGGTATGTGCCGCTTCGCGTCGCGCACGGCGAACTGGATCTCGTCGTCGCTGTCGCCGCTGAGGAGTTCGACCCGCCCCGGCAGCCGGATCGGCTTGCGGAAGCGGACCTCGACCGCAAAGGCGTCGGGCAGGCGGCTCTGCAGCGCCGCCAGGCAGCGCGCCTTGGTCCACATGCCGTGCGCGATCGCGCTTGGGAAGCCGAGCGGCTTGGCGGTCAAAGAATGCATGTGGATCGGGTTGCGGTCGCCGGAGACGGCCGCGTAGCGCCGCCCCAGGTCGCCGCCGAGCCGCCACTCGGCGCTCGGGGTCAGCTCCGCCGTCTCGCCCTCTACCCGCGGGCGGGTCTCCTCGGAGCCCTTGCCGCGGCGCAGCATCGTGCTGGTCGACTCCCACGCCTTCTGGCGGCCGCTCCAGGCCTCGGTGAGGAGGCCGAAGGTGCGGCCGCGGGGATGGGGCTCGAGCGGCGTCGGGCGCACGGTCAGCTTCAGCTCCTCGTCGAGGCCGATCGGCCGGTGCTGGACGATGCGGTTCTCGACGTGGACGAGGCCGACCGCGCCGAAGGGGAAGCTGCCGTCGGCCATCACCGCCATGTGCAGCGGGAAGGCGAGCACCTGCGGGTAGGTGGGGGGGAGCTGGTCGCGCAGCGAGAAGCCGCAGACGCGGGCGTAGGCGGCGACCTCGTCCGGCTCGGCGCGCACGCCGGCCAGGGTCAGCTCGAGCTCCGGCACCTCGTCGCCGCGGCCCGGCACGAAGGGCAGCAGCGAGGCGCCGGGGATGAGCGGCGCCGCGGCGCGGGCGTAGAGCGGCAGGATCGCCGGCGGCCTGTCGAGCGTCCGCGTCCTCATCAGGCTCCCAGGAGGCTCTGGCCGCAGACGCGGACCGTGTTGCCGTTTACACCGGTCGAGGCGGGGCCGGCGAGCCAGGCGATCGTCTCGGCGACGTCGACCGGCAGGCCGCCCTGCGACATGCTGTTCATGCGGCGCCCGGCTTCGCGGATCGCGATCGGCATCCGCGCCGTCATCTGGGTCTCGATGAAGCCGGGGGCGACCGCGTTGATCGTCGCCTTGCGCTCGGCCAGCTGCGGCGCCAGCGCTTCGACCATGCCGATCACGCCGGCCTTCGAGGTGGCGTAGTTGGTCTGGCCGGAGTTGCCGGCGATGCCGCTCATCGAGGAGACGCAAACGATGCGACCGTTCTCGCGCAGCAGGTCGCGGGAGAGCAGCTCGTCGTTTATCCGCTCCTCGCTGGAGAGGTTGATCTCGATCAGCGAGGTCCAGCGGTCCTCGGGCATCTTGGCGATCGTGCGGTCGCGGGTGACGCCGGCGTTGTGGACGACGACGTCGACCCCGTCGGCGAGCTGCGCGGCGATCGTCCCCGGCGCCTCCTCCTCGGTGATGTCGAGCTCGATCGTGCGGGCGCCGAGCCGCTCGGCGATCGCGGCCAGGTCGGCGCTCAAGGCCGGCACGTCGAGCAGGACGAGCTCGGCGCCGTCGCGGTGCAGGACCGCGGCGATCGCTGCGCCGATCCCGCGCGAGGCGCCAGTGACGAGCGCGGTCTTGCCGGCCAGCGGGCGCTCCCAGTCGATCTCGGGCAGCGCGCCGACGCCGGCGCCGACGCGGACCACCTGGCCGGAGAGGTAGGCGGAGCGCGGCGAGAACAGGAAGCGCAGGGTCGAACCGAGCTGCTCCTCGGCGCCCGCGGCGACGTAGACGAGCTGCACGGCGATGCCGCGGCCGACCTCCTTGGCGAGCGAGCGGGCGAAGCCCTCCAGCGCCCGCTGCGCGGTCGCCGCCCGCGCCGGCAGGCCGGCGGGCGGCGTGCCGAGCACGACGATGCGGCCGCTGTGCCCAACCCGCTTCACGTTGGGATGGAAGAAGCGCTGCAGCTCGACCAGCTCGGTCGAGTCGGCGATGCCGGTCGCGTCGAAGACCAGCGCGCCGAGCGGCGAGTCGGATTTCTCCGGCCGCGGCGCGTCGATCTCGCCCAGCAGCCGCTCGACCGCCTTGCCGAGGCGGCCGCCCGGCGCGGCGCCGAGCAGGGTCGCGCCGGGGCTATCCGGCTCGCCCGGCGAGTGGCGCTTCAGCTCGACCGGGCTGGGGAGGCCGATCCGGGGGGCGATCAGCCGCCCCGGCGGCGAGTTGACCAGCTGCGCGTAGAGGTCGCTCACCCCGCACCTCCGGCGCTCTCGAGTACCGCGACGACGCCCTGGCCGCCGGCAGCGCAGATGCTGATCGCGCCGCGTCCGGAGCCGCGCTCGCTCAGCTGCTTGGCGAGCGAGGCGACGATCCGCCCGCCGGTCGCGGCGAAGGGGTGGCCGGCGGCGAGCGAGCCGCCGTTGACGTTGAGCCGCTCGCGGTCGATCGGGCCGAGCGGCTCCTCGCGGCCGAGCCGCTCGCGGCAGAAGCGCTCGTCCTCCCAGGCGCGCAGCGTGCAGAGCACCTGCGCGGCGAAGGCCTCGTGAATCTCGTAGAGGTCGAAGTCCTGGAGCTTCACCCCCTGGCGGTCGAGCAGGCGGGGCATCGCGTAGGCGGGCGCCATCAAGAGGCCCTCGCGCTTGTGCACGTGGTCGATCGCCGCGGTCTGTCCGTCGACGAAGTAGGCGAGCACCGGCAGGTCGCGCTGCTTCGCCCACTCCTCGCTCGCCAGCAGGACCGCCGAGGCGCCGTCGCTGAGCGGGGTCGAGTTGGCGGCGGTCATCGTCCCGTCCTCGCCGCCGAACACCGGGCCGAGCTTGGCCAGCCTCTCGGGAGAGGAGTCGGGGCGCAGGTTCTGGTCGCGCTCCAGCCCGAGGTAGGGGTCGACCAGGTCGTCCATGAAGCCGCGCTCGTAGGCGGCGGCAAGCTTGTGGTGGCTGGCGACCGCGAGCTCGTCCTGCTCCTCGCGGCCGACTTCCCACTCGGCCGCCATCACCGCGCAGTGCTCGCCCATCGAGAGGCCGGTGCGCGGCTCCTCGTTGCGGGGGATTGCCGGCACGACATGGCCCGGGCGCAGCCTGGCCAGCTGCTTCAGCCGCCCCAGGTTCGACTTCTCGCGGTTGGCGTCGAGCAGCACCCCGCGCAGGTCCTCGTTGAGGGCGAGCGGCGCGTCGGAGGTGGTGTCGGCGCCGCAGGCGATGCCGACGTCGATCTGGCCGAGGGCGATCTTGTTGGCGACCAGGATCGTCGTCTCCAGGCCGGTGCCGCAGGCCTGCTGCACGTCGTAGGCGGGCGTCTCGGGGGCGAGCCGCGTGCCGAGCACGCTCTCGCGGGTCAGGTCGCGGTCGCGCGAGTGCTTGAGCACGGCGCCGCCGGCGACCTCACCCAGCGCCTCGCCCTCCAGCCCGAAGCGCTTCACCAACCCGTCGAGCGCTGCGCTGAGCATGTCCTGGTTGGAGGCGCGCGAGTAGGCGGAGTCCGAGCGCGCGAAGGGAATCCGGCTGCTGCCGACCACGGCGACGCGACGTGGACTGTCGGTCAAGGTGAGATGCCTTTCGGAGTCTGGTGCGGGGCGTGCAGGGGCGCCAAGGCCTCCCGCCGCTACAAGGGATCAAGGCAAAGATAACCGAGACATCGATCGATGTCCAGGTCTATGTGACCTGTCGCACGCTTAGGGCCTATCCCTTAGCAGCTCGGCGGCTCACCGACGAGTCGTTCTCAGAGCGAAGTCGGGGGCGCCTTGCCGGCACCCCCGATTCTGCGTCAGTTGGTCGGTTCTAGAAAGCGGGCTCGCCCTGCGGGCCCGGGATCGTCTTGTTCTTGCCTCCGTCAACGCCGAAGTAAGCCTCATCGAAACCGCGAACCTTGTTGTTGGTGACCTCGTTTTCGCCGTTGCTGGCGATGCCGTAATCACCATGCGGGCCGTCGGGACCCTCGTCGAAGACGCGGTTGTTGTCGACGATGGCGCCGGACCCTTCGGCGTAGATGCCGATGTCGGAGTTGCCGCGGACGTCGTTCTTGCTGACCGTGGCCCCTTCGCCCACTTCGAACAGCAGCACCGCGGTGGCGGCGAAGTTGCTTGCTCCGAGCCACTGGTTGCCCTCGATCCGGTTGTGCTCCACGGAGCCCAGGGCTCCGAAGCCGAGCTGGATCGAGTTGGCGGCCAAGTCCTCCTGAGTGGCGCTATCGCCGACCTCGTTGTGGGTGACCTCGACCGCAACGTTGCCGTTGGCGACGATACCGGTCTTCTGGTAGTCGTCGACTGAGTTGTGGTCGATCGTGACCACGATCGGGTCGGTGCCGCTGCCGTCGAACGGTTCGTTCCGCACCTCGATCGCGTTGCCCTCCTGGCAGCCGCTGGGACCTTGGTTGATCCCGGTCACCTCACTTTTCGTGATCGCGCCTTTCGCGCCTTCGAACATGATCCCGCGCAGCCGGTCGGCGCCCGCATCGCAGGCATTCACCAGCTCGTCGGCGGTAACTCCAAGGTCGGTGACATAGGCCTCATCGCCTTCGTTTGCCACCACGGCGCCGGTGAAGTGGCCGGCGACCGGGTCCTGCGCGGTGATCGTGTGCGAATCGCCGTCCAGCGTCATTCCGTCCGGCACGCCGATCGTTTCGTCGGTGACGCAGTCGTCCACGAGCGTCATCGTGTCGCCCGACGTCTCGAATTCGCAGTTCGTAAACGCGGTGGCACTGCCTGCCGCCAGCATCGAAACCGCTGCGGTCGTGGTGAGCGCGATGAGCACCTTCCATTGCATTGCGGGATTCCCCCTGTCTGACTCTGACTGGATTTGACTATCGGTATTGGCCTGTGTGGCCGAGGCCGGTTTCGCCGCTAGCTCCCTGCCCGGTCAAGGCGACCATTTACAGCCAGACAGATCGATGCTTCCCCTTGTGACTGACTCTATAGGCGGACCTTGAAGCTGTCAATTTCCGCTCGACCGGGGTTTCTCAGATATTTGCTGGTCAATGGTCGAGGGTGAAAGTAACTGTTTGCGTACATTACTGTTTGTTCTCTTGACTCAGTCGTCGGGCTCCGGATCGGTTAGGGCTGCGACGTCGGTTTCGTCGACCGGGCGGCCGCGAGCGAGCTTCATCCGGATCAGGTCGTCGCGGCCGGCGACTGGGAACCGGAGGTCGCCGAGTGCGATCACCAGGGCGCGCTCGCGGAGCTCGGCGTACGGGGCGGCACCCGGCGCTTCGTGCAGCACGTCGATGTCGCCGTGGGGCGTGGCCAGTTGCCAGATCGTTGCTCGTGGCAGCATCGCGGCGTCGATCTCCAGATTCTCATGACCGGGGTTGAGGACACGGGCGTCGAGGGAGCGGAGTGCTTCCGCCAAGTGCTCGAGGTTGCCCGGATCGGGGGCCGGGATGAGGTCGACGTCGTTGGTCATCCGCGTGTTGCCGTGCGTCTGGGCAGCCATGCCGCCGACCACGACGAAGTCGACGTCGTGCGCGGTGAGCTGCTCGAGGATGCGCCGTGGGTCGAGCTGTGCAGGCTGGTGTTCAGCTGCCATGAGCACGTCGGCCCGCCTCGCTCAGGTCTGCGGCCAGGCGGTTCCAGGAGATCGCGAGCTCGAACCGTTCCTCGGGAGTGCGCTCACGCATCGCTCGCACGTGGACCGGGTCGTGCGCCGGCTCCGGCCGCTCGGCGGCAAGCCGAAGGTCTTCCCCCATCGCCGCAAGCAGCCGTTCGACCGTCTCGAGGCTGGGGGAGACCTCGCCACGCTCGATCCGGCTGATCGCGGCCTGGTCGGTTCCCGCACGGATGGCCAGCGAGCGCTGGCTGACGCCATGCTTCCCGCGGGTGCGCCTGATTAGCCCGCCGACATCCATATCAGATGATTATGCCTGATATGACATCAACTACCAGCTTGTCGACTAAATCGGCCGCCGCTATGCGAGCTCGGTGCCGTCGTAGAGCTTCTTGACGTGCACGGTGCCGGCGGGCGCCGCTTCGATGCAGAGCCGGCAGAGGACGCACTCGTCGAGGTTCTCCTCGACTATCCGCACGCCGGAGTCGCTCGCGGCGAAGATGTCGACCGGGCAGACTTCCTCCAGCTTCTGGGCCAGGGCGGCGTCGCCCGCGACCGAGTCGTCGACCTCGACGTCGATGAAGACCTTGTTCAGCGTCTCGGCCATCAGGCGGGTACCTCGAGCTTCTGCTTGACCGCGTCGGGGATCTCGTCGATCCGCTCGACCACGCGGATGCCGGCCGCTTCGAGGCGGGCGATCTTCTCGGTCGCGGTGTCCTCCTTGCCCTCGACGATCGTGCCGGCGTGGCCGAAGCTCATCCCCTTCATCTCCTCGTCGTCCATGAACTTGCCGGCCATGAAGGCGACGATCGGCAGGCGTGAGTCGTTCTCCTTCACCCATTCCGACAGCTGCACCTCCATGCGGCCGCCGGGCTCGGTGTAGATGACGATCGCCTGCGTCTGCTCGTCGGCCTCGAAGTAGGGCATCAGCTCGGCATAGGTGGAGCCGATGATCGCGTCGCCGCCGATCGAGACGGCGGTGGAGACGCCGAGGCCGGCGGCGGTCAGCGAGGAGGAGATCTCGGTGGTCATCCCGCCCGAGCGGCTCATCACCCCGACCGGGCCGGGCGCGTAGGCCTTGGCGGCGTCCTTGGCCGGGCCTCCTATTCCTCCCATCTTGCAGACCTCGGGCACGATCAGGCCGAGGCAGTTGGGGCCGATGATGCGGGCGCCGCGCAGCTCGGCCAGCTCGACCATCTGGGCGACGTCGCGGCGCGGGATGCGCTCGGTGACGACGACGATCAGCTTTATCCCGTTCTCGATCGCCTCGAGGACGGCGTCCTTGGTGAAGGCGGGGGGGACGGTGACGACCGAGCCGTCGATCGGCCCGCCGTGGTGGGCGACCGCCTGCTCGACCGTGTCGAAGACCGGCACGCCGTGCACCTCGCGGCCCTTGCGGCCCGGGGTGACTCCGCCGACGACCTTGGAGCCGTAGTCGAGGCACTCCTTGGTCAGGTTGACCGCCTCGCGCCCGGTGATCCCCTGGACGATGAAGGTGGTGTCTTGAGTTAGAAGAATGGACACGTGACTAGCCGCGCCGCCCCCGGACGCGGGAAGAAATCCCTGTCCATATCTGATTCTTCAGGGATTTCTGGGAGCAGAGGAGGCGGCGCATTATGGTCATCCTTGGATCTTCTGCACGGCCCGCCCGGCCGCCTCCCACATCGAGACCGAGCGGTCGCAGTACTCGACCCCGTACTTGTCGAGGATCTTGAAGCCCTCCTCCTCCCAGGCGCCGGGGATGCGGAAGATCGCGATCGTCTCGGCCGGGTCCTTGCCCAGCTCGAGGCAGGCCTTGATCGTGCCGCGGGCGACGATGTCGACCCGGGTGTTGGAGACGATCGACATCATCACCGCGATCTTCTCGACCCCGTCCTTTTCCAGCACCTGCTTGGCCAGGCCACAGGCCTTGGCGACCGACGGGTTGCCGCCGATCTCCGAGTAGTTGGCCGGCTTGCCGCCCTGGCTGCGGACCGCGTCGGTCAGCGTCAGCGAGCCGCCCCCGGCGCCGATCACCAGGCCGAGGTTGCCTTCGAAGCCGTGGTCCTTGCCCTGGATCACGCCGCGGTGGTCGGCGGCGTCGATCGCGCCGACGTTGCGCTCGAACTCGGAGGGCTCATACGGCTCGCGCGCGTCGTCCTCGGCGATCTCCAACTGCCTGCGCAGCAGCGCCTTCTGCCGACCGGCCGCCTCGTTCTCTATCTCCATGTGGGCGTCGAGGGCGACGAAGCTGCCGTCGGCGAGCTCGGCCAGCGGGTTGATCTCGGCCAGGGTCATGTCGTTGTCGCGGAAGAGCCGGGCGAGGCGGGCGAGGATCGGCGTCGCCCGCTGCAGTTGCTTGCCGGTGACGCCGGTCGCCGCGACCGCCTGCTTGGCCTCGAAGTCGGCGATCGGGAAGAGGTTGGAGAGCCGGCCGCGGCCGACGTGGTCGGGGTGCTGCTCGGCGACCTCCTCGATGTCGATCCCGCCCATGTCGCTGAACAGCATCAGCGGCCGCTTCGCGGTGCCGTCCCAGACGACCCCGGCGTAGTACTCCTGCTTGACCTCCGCTTTCGGGTCGACGAGGACGCCGCGCGGCATGTGGCCGTTGATCTCCAGCTGGAGGATCTGCTCGGCGTGCGTGGCCGCCTCCTCCGGCGTGTCGGCGAACTTGACCCCGCCGGCCTTCATCCGCCCGCCGGTCAGGACCTGCGACTTGACCACCGTCGGTCCGCCGATCCTCTCGGCCGCCGTCCGTGCCTCCCCGGCGGTCTTGCAGAAGCCGTACTCGGTGACGGGGATCCCCGCCAGCTCGACGATCTTGCGTGCCTCGTACTCGTAGAAGCGCATCAGCGGCGCGCAACCCTATCTGAGAGCCCCTCCCGAAATGATCGCGGCGCTGATTTCGGTCGGGGGCTCTCTCCAACAACCCTTTGTTAGCTTCAACTGGGGTGCGACTCGTTCTTGCCATCGCGTTGGCCCTACTGCTTGCGGCTGTGGCCGGAGGGTGCTCTTCCTCTTCCTCTTCCTCTTCCTCGTCGGTCGACGAGTTGTTTGCCGCCGACTTCGAGTCCGGCGATCTGAGCGAATGGCGCAACGCCCAGGCGATCTCCGAGCGGGCGACGGTGGTCGAGGACGATGCCCCGCAGGGCTTGCACGCGGGTCGCTTCGAAGTGCGGGCCGGCGACGAGGAGCCCGAGACCGGCTCGCAGCGGGCTGAGGTCGTCTCCGGCCTCGAGTTCGACGAGGGCGACGTGCGCTATTTTCGCATCCTTGCCCGGATCGAGTCGTGGGACGACGATCGCTGGGGCATGATCTGGCAGATCCACGACGACAGCGACGGCACGCCGCCGCTCTCCTTGCAGGAGGTGGACGAGTCGAGCCGCACGCTCTGGCTTGGCCCGGGCGACGGCAACGACGCCTACTGGGAAACCGAGCTGCCCGCCGAGGACGAGTGGTTCGAGGTCGTCGTCCGGGTCGAGTTCGGCGAGAGCGGCTCGGTACGGGTCTGGCTGAACGGCGAGGAGGAGGAGATGGCGAATGGGGAGAAGGTCGTCGAGGACGTCGACACGCTCGGCGAGCCCGAGGCGTACGACAAGCTCGGCGTCTACCGCTCCTCCTCGGCGGGGGAGACGGCGGTCGTCTTCTACGACGACTACCGCGTGACCGGCGAGCTCTTCAGCGACCCGCCGGGCTGAGCGGCGCGCAGCTCGGCGGCGATCCGGGCGCCGAGCTCGCTGCGCTCGCCGAGCGGCGCGCCGTCGAGCGCCCGCGCCCGCTCCACGCCGCGCACCGATCCGGTGAGGAAGACCTCGTCGGCGGCGCGCAGGTCGTCGCGGCAGAGCGCGGCCTCCTCCGCCTCGACCCCGATCGCGGCGGCGATTTCCAACACCCGGGCGCGGGTGATCCCGGGCAGGATGCGTCCGTCGAGCGGCGGTGTCGAGAGGACGCCGTCGCGGACGGCGAAGAGGTTGGCACGGGCCGCCTCGAGGGCGGCGCCGTCATCGTCAACGAGTAGCGGCAACTCGTCTGCAGCCAGTTCCGCCTGAACCGCGTCGAGCAGCGAGCGATCGGCCCACTTGTGCGGACCCAGCCCGCCCGGAAGCGTGAAGCTGCTGAGCGCGACCGGCGGCGGGTCGAATACCAGCTCTCGCTCGACCTCCCGTACCGACACTCGCGCCCGGAGCCCGCCGCCGGCCTCTGCCTCTGCCTCGGGCACCACCGTCACCCGCATCGCCTCCGTCGCCGCAGCGGACGTGCGGGGAGTTAAGCCCCCATATCGACGGCGAAGTCCCGGCACGTCCAGGAGCGGAGGCTCACGCTCGGGGTAGAGCGCTTCGAGGCTCGCGTGGAGGCGGGCCAGGTGAGCGTCAAGGTCGAGCGGTTGGCCATCGAGGACGAGCAGCGTCTCGAAGACTCCTCGGCTGGGGTCTGGGCGCGGTTGGCCGGGCACCTCGGCCATTGTGGCAACCTCGCGGTTGGCCCCGGGCTGGGGTCCCCTTGTGAAGACACTGCTGATCGACAACTACGACTCCTTCACCTTCAACCTCTTCCAGCTGCTGGCGGAGGCCAACGGCGAGGAGCCGTTCGTCGTCCGCAACGACGAGCTGAGCTGGGCGGAGGCCTCCCGCCTGCCGTTCGACAACGTCGTCATCTCACCGGGCCCCGGCCGCCCGGAGCGCGAGGCAGACTTCGGCGTCTGCGCTGCGGCGATCCGCGAAACGACCGTGCCGCTGCTCGGCGTCTGCCTCGGCCACCAAGGGCTCGGCGAAGCCTTCGGCGCGCTCGTCGCGCCGGCACCCGAGCCCGTGCACGGCCGTCTCAGCGCCGTCCTCCACGACGGCTCGCCGCTCTTCGCCGGCATCCCCCGTGAGTTCCAGGCGGTCCGCTACCACTCGCTCTGCGTTGAGTTACCGCTACCGGACGAGGTTCGGGGTACAGCCTGGACAAGCGACGGCGTGCTGATGGCGCTGGAGCACCACGACCGGCCCCTCTGGGGCGTCCAGTTCCATCCCGAGTCCGTCTGCACAGACCATGGCCGCCGTCTCCTCGCCAACTTTCGCGATCTATCCAGGCGGTCCCTTTCGCGCACGTCAAGCGTTTCGCGAAGAGGGGGTGGGGACACCCCTGAGCGGGCGGATACTCAAAGTGCCGGTCTCATTAGACCGGCACTTGTCCGGGCAGGGGTGTCCCCACCCCCTCTCCCGCTAAGGCTGGTCATAAGACGCATCGATTCGCTGGTGGATCCCGAGTCAACGTTCCTTCATCTGTACGGAGACAGCAAGAACGCCTTCTGGCTGGACAGCAGCAGGCTGGACGGTGGAGCGCGATTCTCGTTCATGGGCGATGACGGTGGGGCGCTGGGGGGGACCGTCAGCTACGACGTCGATTCCGGCGAGCTGCGGGTCGAGCGCGGAGATGGAGAGGTCGAGCTGGGGCGGGAATCGATCTTCGAGTACTTGGCGAGGGAGCTGTCCGCGCCGCGGCCGGAGGGTGGGGAGGAGTTGCCGTTTGGGTTCGACTGCGGCTTTGCCGGGTGGTTTGGCTATGAGCTGAAGGCCGAGTGCGGGGGGGAGGCGGCGCATTCGTCGCCGCTGCCCGACGCGGCGTTCGTCTCGGCGGCGCGGATGGTCGTCTTCGACCACGCCGAGGGGCATACGTACCTGCTCTGCCTCGCCGAGCCGGGAGGCGCTGCGGAGGCGGAGCGATGGATCGAGGCGACGAGCCGTGCGCTCGCCGCGTTGCTGCCGCCTGGCGACGCGGCAATGCCGGAGACGGTTGAGCGGGAGTGGCTGGACTCGCCGGAAGGTGGCACCGGTTTCCACCTCGCCCGGCCGCGCGAGTGCTACCTGGAGGAGATCGAGGAGTGCAGGCGCCGCCTGGCCGAAGGCGAGACCTACGAGGTCTGCCTGACCAACCGGGTCGTCGCCGCGACCGGCGCCGACCCGCTGGCCCTCTACCGCCGCCTGCGCCGGGTCAACCCGGCGCCCTTCTCCGCCTTCCTGCGCTTCGGCGAGGCAGCCGTGCTGAGCTCATCGCCGGAGCGCTTTCTCGGCATCGGCCAGGACGGCTGGGTCGAGGCGAAGCCGATCAAGGGGACATGCCGCCGCGGCGACACGCCGGCCGAGGACGTGCGGCTCGCCGAGCGATTGCGCGTCGACGAGAAGAACCGGGCGGAGAACCTGATGATCGCCGACCTGCTCCGCAACGACCTCGGCGCCGTCTGCGAGGTAGGCACCGTCCACGTCCCCAACCTGATGCATGTCGAGAGCTACGAGACCGTGCACCAGCTCGTCTCCACGGTGCGCGGCCTGCTGCGCGAGGACCTCTCGCCGGCCGAGTGCGTCCGCGCCTGCTTCCCCCCCGGCTCGATGACCGGCGCGCCGAAGCTGCGCACGATGCAGATCATCGACGAGCTCGAGGGCGAGCCCCGCGGCGTCTACTCCGGCGCGATCGGCTATCTCGGCCTGGGCGGCGCCTGCGACCTCAGCGTCGCGATCAGGACGATCGTCGTCGCCGGTGGCACGGCGTCGATCGGCTCGGGCGGCGCGATCGTGACGCAGTCCGATCCCGAGGACGAGTACGAGGAGATGCTGCTCAAGGCGACCGCCCCGATGCGGGCGATCGACCCTCAGCCCGCCGGCCTGCCGAACGGCGGCTGCGGGAAGTCGCCGACCGGGTGCATCGAGAAGGGCACCGAGCCGCGGCCCTTGTAGACGGCGCGGACCTGGCCGTTGCGGTCGCGGCCGTAGGCGCTGCGGACCCGGCCGCGGAAGATCCCGACGCGGTCGGCGCGCACAACCCCGACCTTGCGCCAGCCGCCCTTCCAGACCTGGATCACGACCCTGCCCTCCCTGCTGGTCGGCGTCCGCCCCCAGAGGGCGAGGCCTCCCCTGCGCGGGTAGGCGACGAAGGGGAAGCGGAAGGCGCGCAGCACGTCCTTGGGGTGGTCCTGGGCGACCGTGGGGCCGCGGAAGTAGAGGCCGGACTCGACCGAGGCGTGCGACGGCGTCCCCGGATCGGCTTCTTCGTCGCGCACGCTGAACCAGAAGAAGGTCCCGATCCCGGCCCGCCAGGCGGTGTGCAGGGCCTCCGCCGTCCAGCGGGTCGCGATCCCCATCGGCAGGCCGCCCGGGTCGGGGGGGTTGGTGTCCCAGGAGAACTCGGTGACCCAGAGCGGCGTGTGGCGGAAGCTGCCCTTGATCCGGCCGGCGCGGTCCGCCGCCCGCAGCAGCGCATGCAGCCGCCCGAGGCCGCCGAGCTGAACGTCGTTCTTGCCGCCCTCGTGGGTCGGCCCGCCGGTCGTGTATGGGTGGATGGCGAAGATGTCGAAGGCGACGCCGCCGCCGCAGTTGCCGCGCGCCGGCCGGAAGCGCTCGTGGCCGCGCATGCAGAGCAGCTCGCGGCTGAAGCGCAGCGGGCCGATCGTGTATTTCGGCACCGCGATCGGGCCGAGGCCCGCGGCGATCACCAGGTTGCTCGGGTCGACCGCCTTGATCGCCGCGTAGAACGTGTTGATCAGCGTCCGGTAGAGGATCGGCGAGACCGCCCGGTTGCCTTCGAACTGGGGCAGGAAGAAGAGGCTCAGGTTTGGCTCGTTCAGCCCCTGCCAGTAGCGCACGCGCGGCAGGCCGCCGAAGTTGCCGCTGTAGCGGCCGGCGGCGGCCGTGGCGAAGGCCGCCAGCTGCGCCGGGTCGGGGTTGCACGGCGTGTCGCTGCTGAACACGTGGGCGCAGCGCTGTGCCCAGCGCGGCGCGCCGCGGATCTGCAGCACCGGGGTCAGCCCGGCGGCGACCGCGTGGCTGACCCAGCGATCGGTGTCCTCCCATTCGTAGCTTGGCTCGGCGGGGTTGCCCGGCTGGAAGCCGGCGGACGGCACGTCGGGGGCGATACTGCCCCAGCGCACCGGGGTATGGGCCAGCCGGGCGCCGGTCGCCTTCACCTCGGCGAAGGTGGCGGTCGGTTCGTTTTCGTCGTAGACGTAGGAGACGCCGGTCTCCAGCGGTCGCACCGCGGCGCCCGCCGGCGCCGCGAAGACGGCAAGCAGGAACACCGCGGCGATTGCAGATCGGATCCGCATGTCGGCTCAGCCGGTCCGCTGCCTATGGCGCAGCGCGTAGGCGCCCGCCCAGATCGAGGTGGCGACGATCAGCAGCGGCAGCAGCAGCCCAAGCCGGCCGGAGGAGGTCCCCGTCGCCTCGCCGACCACCTCGGCGATCGCCGACGACCCGTTCGGCTCCGCGACCTCGGTGCGCTTTGCGGTTGCGGTGTCGCCGTTTGAGCCCCCGGATGCCGGCGCGCCGCCGGCCGACCCGGATTCCCCATCGCCTCGGCCTGCGCCGGCTCCGCTCCCGCCTTCGTCCTCGGCCGGCTCGGTCCCGTCCGCGCTCGGCTCGGTGGCGGCGGCGAAGGCGGCGACGGCGCGCCCGTCCTCGCCCTGCCGCTCGAGCCGCCGCGCGTTGCGCTTCCCCAGCGCCTCGCTGGGCGACGGGCGCCGCTTCCCCTCGCTCTGCTCTGAGTCCCGCGAGCCGCGCGGCGTCGGCAGCGACTCGGTGTACTGGTTGACCGCCGAGTTGTCGGGTGGCACCAGGAATTCGGCCGCGGCGGCGGACGGCAAGGCCAGCGAGGCGGCCAGGGCGGCAGCCAGCGCGAGTGTGCTCTTGGTGGTCTTCATGCTGTGCGTCCTGCTGTGCGTCCGACTTCCGCTCGTAGCATAGAACCGGATGAGGGCGAGATCGATGCGGTTGGGCGACGGGCTGCGGGAGCGGCTTGCCGAAGCCGATTGGGGCGCGGTCGCGATCTGGTCGTTCTGCTTCGCGCTGGTCGTCTACCTCGGGCTCGAAGGGGGCGGCTACGACGCGCTCGTCCACGACCAGGTCGGGATCGCCGTGCTCTGGGGCCTGCTGGCCCTGGTGCTGGCCGGGGCGCTGCCGCGGGCGCGCCCGACGCCGGTCGCCTGGGCTGCGCTCGGCCTCTTCGCCGCGCTCACCGCCTGGACCGCGCTGAGCCTGATCTGGACCGAAAGCACCGAGCGCACCGCCGCCGACGTCGCGCGGCTGGCGGGCTACCTCGGCGTCTTCGCCCTCGCCCTCTTCGCCGGCCGGCGCGGCTCGCCGCGTTACATCGTCGGCGCGGTCGGCGCCGGCGCCGCCGTGGTCGCCCTGACCGGTCTGCTCTCCCGCCTCCACCTGGCCTGGTTCCCCGACGCGACCCAGACGGCCGCCCTGCTCTCGACCGGCGAGGAACGCCTCTCCTACCCGATCGACTACTGGAACGGGATGGCGGCGATGGTCGCGATCGGCCTGCCGCCGCTCTTCGCCGCCGCGACCGAAGCGAGGTCGCTCCTCCTGCGGGCGCTGGCCGCCGCGGCGCTGCCGGCCCTCGGCCTGACCGCCTTCTTCACCTTCTCGCGGGCGGGGATCGCCGCCGCGCTGATCGCCGTCGCCGTCTTCTTCGTCCTCGCCCCCAACCGCCTGCCGAAGCTGATGACCCTGCTCGTCGCCGCGGCGGGCACCGCGGTCCTGGTCCTGGCGGCGACCCAGCGCCAGGCGCTCGAGGACGGCCTGCTCGGCGAGGCCGCCCGCCGCCAGGGCGACGAGGTGATGCTGATCGCGGTGCTGGTCTGCGCCCTCGCCGGCCTCGCCCAGGTCGCCCTGGCGCTCGCGTCGCGTCGCGGCCTGCGTCTCGGCTGGACGCGCGTGCCCCGCTCGGCGGCGCTCGCGGCGAGCGTCGTCGCCGTGCTGGCACTCTTCGCCGGCGCCGCTGCGCTCGACGCGCCCGGCCGGGCGAGCGACGCCTGGGACGAATTCAAGCAGGGCGAAGAAGGGCCCGGCAAGGGCGCCGCCCGCCTCGGCAGCGCCGCCGGCGAGAGCCGCTACGAATTCTGGGAGGTCGCCGCCGAGCAGAACGCCGACGCGCCGCTGATCGGCACCGGCTCCGGCACCTTCGAATTCTGGTGGACCCGCAACAGCGACGGCTCGGGCACGGTGCGCGACGCCCACTCCCTCTACATGCAGACGCTGGGCGAGCTGGGGATCGTCGGCCTGCTGCTGCTCCTCGGCTTCCTCGCCCTCGTGCTGCTCGCCGGCGCCCGGCGCACCGTGCGCGCCCCGCCCGCCGAGCGGACGCTGCTCGCCGCCGCCCTCGCCGGCTTCCTCGCCTTCTGCGTCCCCGCCGCCTTCGACTGGCTCTGGCAGATCCCCGTCCTCGTCGTGGCGACGCTGTTGCTCGCCGCCGCCCTGCTCGGCCCGGGGGCGCGGCCCGACGGCGAGGAGCGGGCGCCGTTCCCGCTGCCGCTGCGACTCGGCATCCCCGCCCTGGCGTTGTCGGCGATCGTCGCGATCGCGATCCCGCTGGCGACGACCAGCCTGCTGCGCCAGAGCGAAGCCGACGCTCGCGCCGGCGACCTGGACGCCGCGCTCGAGGCGGCGCGCAGCGCCCAGAACGTCGAGCCCGGCGCGATGAGCCCGCGTCTCCAGCAGGCCCTCCTGTTCGAGACGCTGGGGGACCTCGACCAGGCCGCCGCGGCCGCCCGGGCGGCGACCGAGCGGGAGCCGACCAACTGGCGCACCTGGCTGGTCCTCTCGCGGATCGAAGCGCAGCGCGGCCGCGCTGCGGCGGCGGTCGCCGACTACCGCCGCGCGCGATCGCTCAACCCGCTCTCGGAGCTGTTCGAGCGCTGATCGGCGGCCGGCGACCTCCCCTTGGGATACTGCGCGGCGAGATCCGTCGAAAGGAACGAGAGATGAGCTTGCTGGGCAGATCCGGCGCGCTTGCCGCGCTGGCGATCGCCGCGCTTCTCGCGGCGGGCTGCGGGGAAACGGTCCTCGACGACGCCAAGACCGAGGACGCGATCACGGCGAACCTCGAGTCCCTGGGCAAGAAAGTCGCCGCCGTGGAGTGCCCCTCGGGGGTCGAGGTGGAGGCCGGCGCGAGTTTCGAGTGCAGCGTCACGTTGAGGGGCGGAGAGGAGGAAACCGCCTTCTTGAGGATCCGCAACGAGGACGCGGACGTCGAAGTAACCCGCCTCCAACCTGCCGAGTAAAGTGCCCCGGATGAGCCAAACGAGCACGGCCAACGCGCCGACCACCCACGCAAAGCTCCTCGATTGGGTCGGGGAGATCGCCGAGCTGACCCAGCCCGACGCCGTCCACTGGTGCGACGGTTCGGCCGAGGAGTACGACGCCCTCGCCCAGAAGCTGATCGAGGCCGGAACCTTCGAGCGCCTCTCCGAGGCGAAGCGCCCCAACTCCTACCTCGCCCTCTCCGACCCGGGCGACGTCGCCCGGGTCGAGGACCGCACCTTCATCTGCTCGCAGCGCGAGGAGGACGCCGGTCCGACCAACAACTGGCGCGACCCGGCCGAGATGCGCGAGACGCTCGCCGGCCTCTTCAGGGGCTGCATGGTGGGGCGCACGATGTACGTGGTGCCCTTCTCGATGGGGCCGCTCGGGTCGCCGATCGCCCACATCGGCGTGCAGCTGACCGACTCCGCCTACGTCGCCACCTCGATGCGGATCATGACCCGGATGGGCAAGGGCGCGCTCGACGTGCTCGGCGCCGCGGGCGACTTCGTCCCCTGTGTGCACTCGGTCGGGATGCCGCTGGCCGAGGGCACCGAGGACGTGCCGTGGCCCTGCAACGCCGAGAACAAGTACATCGTCCACTACCCCGAGACGCGCGAGATCTGGTCCTTCGGCTCGGGCTACGGCGGCAACGCCCTGCTCGGCAAGAAGTGCTTCGCGCTGCGGATCGCCGCGGCGATGGCGCGCGACGAGGGCTGGATGGCCGAGCACATGCTGATCCTCAAGCTGACCTCGCCCGCGGGCGAGGTCAAGTACGTGACCGGCGCCTTCCCCTCGGCCTCCGGCAAGACCAACCTGGCGATGCTGATCCCGACGCTCGAGGGCTGGACAGCGGAGACGATCGGCGACGACATCGCCTGGATGAAGTTCGACGAGGACGGCCGCCTGCGCGCGGTCAACCCCGAGGCGGGCTTCTTCGGCGTCGCCCCGGGCACCGGCCACAAGACCAACCCCAACGCGATGGAGACGATCGAGCGCAACTCGATCTTCACCAACTGCGCCAAGACCGACGACGGCGACGTCTGGTGGGAGGGGATGACCGGCGAGCCCCCGGCCCACGCGATCGACTGGCACGGCGAGGACTGGACGCCCGACTCCGAGCAGCCGGCCGCCCACCCCAACGCCCGCTTCACCACGCCGGCGGCGCAGTGCCCCTGCATCGCGCCGGAGTGGGAGGACCCGGCCGGGGTGCCGATCGACGCCTTCCTCTTCGGCGGCCGCCGCGCCACCGCGGTGCCGCTCGTCTCGGAGGCCTTCGACTGGGAGCACGGCACCTTCCTCGGCGCGACGATGTCGGTCGAGACGACCGCGGCGGCGGCCGGCGAGGTCGGCCGGCTGCGCTTCGACCCGATGGCGATGCTTCCCTTCTGCGGCTACAACATGGCCGACTACTTCGCCCACTGGCTGCGGCTGGGGGAGCGTGAGGGGGCGAAGCTGCCGAAGGTCTTCCTCGTCAACTGGTTCCGCAAGGACGCCGAGGGCAGGTTCATCTGGCCCGGCTTCGGCGAGAACAGCCGCGTGCTCGAGTGGATCTTCCGCCGCTGCGAGGGCGAGGGCGAGACGGTGGAGACGCCGATCGGCCTGCTGCCCGCCGAGGGCGAGATCGACACCGAGGGACTTGACGTCACCGCGGAGCAGATGCGCGAGCTGCTCAGCGTCGACCCGGCGCTGTTCAAGCAGCAGCTGCCTCAGGTTCGCGAGCACCTCGAGCGCTTCGGCGACCGCCTGCCGGCCGGCATCGAAGCGCAGCTGAAGGCGCTGGAAGAGCGCCTCGGCTGAGCGGCCCCCGCGCCGCGCACCTACAGCTCGTAGGCCTCGGCCAGCTCCGGGTCCTTGGCGGCCAGCAGCTCGGCCAGCTCGACCATCACCTTGCACTGCTTCCAGGTGGCGTCGTCCTGCATCTTGCCGTCGATCATGTGGACGCCGCGGCCGTCGGGGATCGCCTCCAGCACCTTCTTGGCGAACTTGACCTCGTCCGGCGGCGGGCTGAAGACCTGCTTGGCGATCGCGATCTGGGCCGGGTGCAGCGACCAGGCGCCGACGCAGCCGAGCAGGAAGGCGGCGCGGAACTGGGTTTCGCAGCCGGCCGTGTCCTTGATGTCGCCGAAGGGGCCGTAGAAGGGCAGGATCCCGGTCGCGGCGCAGGCGTCGACCATGCGGGCGATCGAGTAGTGCCAGGGGTCCTGCTGGGCGGTGACCCGGTCGGCTTCGGGGTTCTCGGGGTCGGCAGGGTCCTCCATCGAGCGGTAGCCGGGGTGGCCGCCGCCGACCCGGGTCGTCTTCATCCGCCGCGAGGCGGCGAGGTCGGCGGGGCCGAAGCTCATCCCCTGCATGCGCGGGCCGGCGGCGGCGATCTCCTCGACGTTGACGACCCCCTGCGCCGTCTCGAGGATCGCGTGGACGAGGATCGGCCGCTCCAAGCCCGCCTTCGCCTCCAGCTGGGCGAGCAGGCGGTCGACGTAGTGGATGTCCCAGGGGCCCTCGACCTTGGGCACCATCACGACCTCCAGCTTGTCGCCGATCTCGCCGACCAGCCTGGTCAGATCGTCCAGCACCCAGGGGCTCTCCAGCGAGTTGACCCGGGTCCAGAGCGCCGTTTGGCCGAAGTCCGACCCCTTGGCGGCCTCGATCAGGCCCTGGCGCGCCGCCTCCTTGCGGTCGACCGGGATCGCGTCCTCGAGGTTGCCGAGCAGGATGTCGGTCTGCGCGGCGATCGCGCCCGCCTTGGCGACCATCTTCTCGTTGGAGAAGTCGAGGAAGTGGATCATCCGCGACGGCTTGACGGGGATCTCGCGCAGCGGCTCCGGCGCGCCGATCGCCTGCGGCTGGAAGAAGTCTCGGGGGTTTCGCAAGTCGCTCCTCGGGTCGGGTTTGCGGGGCCGAAATCTACCCACCTGCCATTCCGGTGCGCCTTATGCCCATATTGAGGGCAAAAAGCGCACCGGAACGCTTGTTGAGGTGCCGCAGGGATTCGCCGGTCGCCGCCGTACATGGGGGAGATGAGCGAGTTGGAGCGCAACGGCGCCGAAAACTGGGCCCTGCCTGCGCGCGACCGCCCACCCCTGCTGGGCGAGCTGGTCGAGCGGATCGACGAGGCGCTGGCGACGGCGCGCGCCTCGGAGGCGGCGGTGATGACGGTCGGCGCCGCCGCCCTCGACGCCGCCGAGCAGGCGAAGCGGGCGGCGGAGCTGGCCGAGCGGGCGAGCGCCGCGATGAACGGCGGGCCGCGCCGCCCGGCGGAGTCGATCGACGACTTCACCGCCCGCGCCGACCGCCTCGCCCAGCGCCTGCAGCGCCTGCAGCGTCTGCCACTTTCAGCCTAGCTGCTTTATAGATTTACCCATATCGTCTTTATGGGTTAATCTATCGACCATGCCTCGTCCATCTCGGCCACTGTTTCCGCAGACCCAACGGCGCGCCGAAGCGCTCGGAGAGCGTCTTCGGCTGGCGCGCATGCGCCGTCGCATGTCGCTCACCGAGCTCGCCACACGGGTCGACGTGACGCGGCACACGCTTTCCCGCCTGGAGCGGGGCGATCTCTCGACCAGCCTCGGGGTGCTGGCGCGGGTGTTTGCCGTCCTCGGACTCGAAGAGGATCTCGACCTGCTCGCCCGCGACGACGAGCTGGGACAGCGCCTGCAAGACGTGCGCCTGCCCCGACCTCGCCGCAGCGGGGCAAGCGACGGCGATGGCTGACGACCGCGATCGGGTCTCCGTTCATCTCGACGCGCCCGACCTGCTGCCGGCGCGCCGAGTGGGAAGCCTGGCTCGCGAGCGAGGCAGGGGGAGGAGCGTGATCTCGTTCGCGTACGAATCAGAGTGGACCGCCGCCCGGGATGGGTTCCAGCTGGACCCCTCGCTGCCCCTCTTCGAGGGAGAGCAGTACGCCGCCTCCCTGCCGGGGATCTTCGCCGACGCGGCCCCGGATCGCTGGGGCCGGACCCTGCTGGAGCGCCGCGAGGCCTACCTCGCTGACCGCGAGGAACGGCGCCAGCGACAGCTCGTCGACTGGGACTTTCTGCTCGGTGTCGATGACCTGACCAGGATGGGTGCCCTGCGGATTGCGCCTGCCGCGGGCGGGGCCTTCCTCTCCGGCGAGGCGCTGCCGGTACCGCCGGTCGGCGAGGTCAGGCGCGCGGTGGGTCATTGGCGTGAGGTGGCCGCCGAGGCCCGCCTTCCAACCGAGGAGGTCGAGCGCTTCGCCGGCGCCTTCCCCTCGCCCTGAGCGGTCCCGCCGATATCCTTCGGCTCCCTTCCAGCACCCGACCGGATCAGGAGCCATGGCCGTAGAGACCGCCGCCTACAGCGAGCAGACCGACACCCAGCGCGACATCACCGAGATGGTGCGCCAGTTCGCCGACGAGCAGATCCTCCCCAACGCCGAGCGCTACGACCACGAGGACTCCTTCCCGGAGCCGATCGTCGAGCAGATGAAGGAGCTCGGCCTGTTCGGCGTGACGATCCCCGAGGAGTACGGCGGCATGGGGCTCGACCTGACCACCTACGCGATGATCGTCGAAGAGCTGTCGCGCGGCTGGATCTCGATCTCCGGCGTCGTCAACACCCACTTCATCGGCTCCTACCTGCTGATGAAGTTCGGCACCGACGAGCAGAAGGACCACTTCCTGCCGAAGATGGCGACCGGCGAGATCCGCGCCGCCTTCTCGCTCTCGGAGCCCGAGGTCGGCTCCGACGTGCAGGGAATCAAGTCGACCGCGAAGAAGGGCGGGGACGGCAAGTGGGAGCTGAACGGGCAGAAGATGTGGGTGACCAACGGGCTCGGCTCGGGCGTCGTCTTCGTCCTGATGAAGACGGACACCAAGGCCGATCCTCCCTACAAGGGGATGACCTGCTTCATCACCGAGAAGGAGCCCTGGAAGGAAGTCAACGAGGGCGACTTCGCCGGCCTGACGATCCCGCCGAAGATCAAGAAGATGGGCTACAAGGGGGTCGAGTCGACCGAGCTCGTCTACGACGGTTACCGCTGCCCGCCCGAGCGGGTGCTGGGCGGCGAGGAGGCGGGCGTCGGCCAGGGCTTCGTGCAGATGATGGACGCGCTCGAGGTCGGCCGGGTCAACGTCGCCGCGCGCGGCGTCGGCATCGCCCAGCGGGCGCTGGAGCTGGCCCTCCGCTACAGCCAGGAACGCAAGACCTTCGGCAAGCCGATCGCCCAGCACCAGGCGATCCAGTTCAAGCTCGCCGACATGGCGACCAAAATCGAGGCGGCGCGCTTGGTGACCCGCAAAGCGGCGCGGATGAAGGACGCCGGCGAGCGCTCCGACCTGGAGGCGGGGATGGCGAAGCTGCTCGCCTCGGAGACCGGCAAGGAGTGCGTCGAGGAGTGCTTCCGCATCCACGGCGGCTACGGCTACTCGAAGGAGTATGAGATCGAGCGCCTCTACCGCGACGCGCCGCTGCTCTTGATCGGCGAGGGCACTTCGGAGATCCAGCGCATGGTCATAGGCAAAAAGCTCCTGCAGCGGCACAAGGTTTAGGCCGATGGCGTCGACCGCCGACCAGATCCGCACCGCGGTCGAGCGCTTCCAGGCGGAGGTGCCGGCGCTGCGCAACCTGAAGCTCGTCTTCGGGCTCGAACTGAAGGGCAGGGGCGACATCCAGCTCTACCGGGTCGAGCTGCCCGGGCCGAAGGTCAGCAAGGACCTCGCCCAGGACGAGCGGGTCCTCGTCCAGATCGATCGTCCGCAGTTCAACGAGCTGGCCGAGCGCGGCACCCTGAAGGGCTACCGCAAGGCGTATGAGACCGGCCACATCAAGGCGACCGGCGACTCCAACGTGCGCAAGCTGATCGGCCAGGTCGTGGAGAAGCAGGAGCAGCGGGCGCGGTTGAAGAAAGCGCACTAGCATCGCGCCGTCCAATCCCAGAGGAGACCACCCGACCGATGAGCGAGCAGACCTACGAGCTGACCACCGACCAGGCCGAGCGCGAGGCGTCCGGAGCGCACAGCTACGGCCGCTACCTCGAGGAGTTCGAGGTCGGCGCCGTCTACAAGCACTGGCCGGCGAAGACCGTGACCGAGGCAGATCACCACCTCTTCTGCCTGATCACGATGAACCACCACCCACTGCACCTCAACGACGTCTACGCCAAGCAGTCCCAGCAGGGCCGCAACGTCGTCGTCGGGCCGCTGGTCTACTCGCTCGCCCTCGGCATGTCGGTCTCCGACATCTCCGGCAAGGCGATCGCCAACCTCGCCACCGAAGAGCTCAGCCATCCCAACCCGGTCTTCCACGGCGACACCCTCTTCTGCGAGACCGAGGTGCTCGACGTCAAGCCCTCCAAATCGAAGCCCGACCGCGGCGTTGTCAAGGTCCACACCCGGGTGCTGAACCAGGACGGCCTGCTCGTCGCCGAGTTCAAGCGCCTCGTCCTGGTGCCGCGCAGGGAACCGGGCGAGCAGGCCGAGTAGGCGCCGGGGGCCGCCTCAGAGGTGGACCAGGTTGCCCGCGTCGATGCTGCGGGTGACGCCGCGGAAGTCGACGACCAGCGGCGCCTTGGCGACGACCTCGCCGTAGTCGAGCTCCGGGTGGGCGGTGACGATCGCCGCCACGTCGGCCCCCGCCAGCCCCTCCTCCAGCTCGACCGAGGCGAGCCCCAGCTCGGGCAGCTCGGCGACGTGCGGGTCGTGGTAGACGACGTCGCCGCCCAGCTCGCGCAGGTACTTGACGATCTTCAACGCCGGCGACTCGCGCACGTCGCCGATCCCGTTCTTGTAGCTGACCCCGAGCACGAGGATGCGCGAGCCGCTGACCGGCTTGCCGGCCTCGTTGAGGGCGCGCTGGATGCGCTCCGCGCAGAAGGCCGGCTGCGCCTGGTTGACCTTGCCCGCCAGCTCGATGAACTCCGGGTAGAAGTCGTGCTCGCGCGCCTTGAAGGCGAGGTAGAAGGGGTCGACCGGCAGGCAGTGGCCGCCCATGCCGGGGCCGGGGTCGAAGCGCATGAAGCCGAACGGCTTGGTCGCGGCCGCGTCGACCACCTCCCAGACGTCGATCTCGAGCCGGTCGCAGAGCTGGGCCAGCTCGTTGACGAGGGCGATGTTGACCGAGCGGAAGATGTTCTCCAGCAGCTTCGCCAGCTCCGCCGTCTCCGGGCTGGAGAGGACGACGACCTCGTCGCAGATCAGCTCGTAGAGCTCCCTGGCCCGCTCGGTGCAGGTCTCCGTCAGGCCACCGACCAGCTTCGGCGTGGTGCGCACCGTGTAGTCGGTGCGGCCGGGGTCGATCCGCTCCGGCGAGAAGGCGAGGTGGAAGTCGCGCCCCGCCGACATCCCCGACTCCTCGAGGATCGGCGCCAGACGTTCGCGCGTCGTGCCGGGGTAGGTGGTCGACTCGAGCACGACCAGCTGCTCGGGCTGCAGCACCTGGGAGAGGCCGGTGGCCGCCTCCAGCAGGTAGGTGAGGTCGGGCTCGCGCGAGCTGGTCAGCGGCGTCGGCACGCAGATCACCACCGCGTTGCAGGAAGCGAGATCGGCGTGCCGGGGGGTCGCCCGCAGCTTCTCGCTCAGCGGCTGCAGTACCGAGTCCGGGATGTCCTCGACGTAGCTGCGTCCCGCGTTGATCGCCTCGATCTTGCGCGGGTCTGCGTCGAGGCCGACCACCTCGTGCCCCGCCTCGGCGAAGGCGACGGCGAGGGGGAGGCCGACGTATCCGAGTCCGACGATCCCGATCTTCATGCGCAGGAGTCTAGGTCGGTGGGCGGCGCGACCTCGCCCACGCGCCCGCTCTGCCGCCGCGCAGTGGTCGCCGCCAACAGCGCCACCGTCGCCGCCTCGCAGCAGCCGACCAGGGCGACGGCGCCGGCGACCGCGATCACGCCGGCCGCCTCAGCCGCGCCGACGCCGAGCGCCACGAGGACCACGAGCGCGACCGCGTAGACGAGGGCGAGCGGGCGGTAGCGGTGCTGGGTCATCATCAGGTTGGGGCCGGGCATCGTCGTGTAGTTGACCAGCGCCGGCAGCAGCAACAGCTGGAAGATCGGCACCGAGTCCGGGTAGCGGCCGCCGTCGAGCAGCGGGATCAGGAAGGGCGCGGCGATCGCCGCGGCAGCGGTGGCGGCACCGACCGGGAGGATCGAGCGCCTCACCCAGCCCGTGATCATCTCCGCCTGGTTGCGGGCGGAGTCGACCATGTCGTGCTGGGAGGTGCGCACCCGCAGCACCGCGAGCAGCGCCGGCACCGGTCCGAGGACGATCGCGATGTAGCGCAGCGCCGCGCCGTAGCCGGCGATCGCGCTGTCGTCGAGGAGCGAGGCGACGATGAAGATGCCGGCGTAGGCGAAGCCGGCGGAGGCGAGGTAGTAGACGGTCAGCCAGCCGGCCTCGCGGCCGAAGCTGCCGCCGAGCGCGGCGCGGGCCGGCGCGACCACCGTCTGGCGCACCAGCGGCGCGCAGGCGACCGCCGCCACCGCCAGCACCGCCCCGGCGGCGGTCGCGGCGACGACCGCTCCGGTCTCGACCAGGCCGGCAGCGGCGGCGACCGCCGCGGCGAGGATCGCGGCGCTGCGCGCCACCCCGATCGCGCCGCCGCGGGAGAACTTCAGGTGGGCCTGGTTGTGGTACATCGCCAGCTCGACCGAGGCGTGGCCGGCGGTGAAGGCGGCGGTGAGGACGACGAACAGCCAGGCGTCGGCGCCGGAGTCGCCGGCGTCGACGATCGAGACCGCCGCCACCGCCAGCGTCGCGACGCCGAGCACCAGGGCCAGCCCGGCGGCCATCGCCAGGGCGAAACCGGTCGCCTGCTCCTCACCGCGCGAGACGCGCTCCGCCTCGGCGCGCAGGTAGCGCATCCGCACTCCGCCGGTCAGGGCGCTGCCGGCGAACTGGCCGATGTTGAGGAAGAGCACCAGGTAGGCGAAGCTCTCGATGTCGAGCGAGCGGATGAAGATCACGGTTGCGACGGCGCTCAGGCCGCGCGCCACGACGTCGAGGCCGAGGGTCGAGAGGAAGCCGCGCCGGAAGGTGGAGAGACGCCTGAGCATCGCTTATCGTGGCCGCTCCATGGGGGACGAATCTAAGGCTTTTGGGGGGGACCTGACACTCGAGATCCACCCCGGAAAGGCGCCGCCCGGCTGGGACGACGACCTCCTTGGCGCCGGGGGCGTCGTCTTCCACAGCGAGGCGTGGGCGGCGCACAAGACCGGAGCGGGGGAGGGCGATCCGCTCTTCTGCCTCTGGCGCGAGGGGAGCGACGGCGAGGTCATCGGCCGCGGCCTCGGCATCCGCCGGCCGGGCGAGGGCTCGCGCGCCGGCCGTTTCGCCGCCAAGCTCAGCTTCGACTCGCCCCCGGCGTCCACCGCCGGCGGGCGCGACTTCGTCGCCCCGCTGGCCGCCTGGGCGAAGCGCGCCCCGGCGCTGGTCGAGCTGAAGCTCGGCTCCTTTGACGCGTTCGGCGCCTGGCGCGAGGCCCCCCTGCCACGGCTCCGGCCGCGGCTCGAGTACGTGCTCCCCGCGGGCGGCGGCGAGGAGGAGCTCCGGGCGGGGATGCGCCAGCTCGCGCGGCGCAAGGTGAAGCGAGCCGAAAAGGAGGGCCAGGAGGGACGGGAAGCGCACTCGGCGGGGGAGCTGCGCGAGTTCGTCACCGTCTACCGCACCACCGAGGAGCGGCTCAGCCAGACGAAGCGGGGCTACGTGCCCGACGTCGGCCCCGACGCCGAGGCCTTCGCCGCCTCCCTGGAGCAGCTGACGACGCGCGGCTGCGGCAAGCTCTTCGCCGCCTTCGCCGGGGACCGGCTGGAAGCGGGAACCTTCTTCGCCACCTTCGGCAAGCGCGCCTACATGATCTACTCCGGCGCCACCGACGAGGGCCGCGCGGCCGGCGCCCCCTTCCTGGCGATGTTCGCGGCGCTGCGCGAGCTGCGCACCGCCGGCTTCGAGCAGATCAACCTCGGCGGCGCCGCCGGCGACGCGGCCGATCCCGACTCCGAGGACCACGGCTTGCACCAGTTCAAGACTCGGTTCGGCGCCGCGGCGGAGCCTCGCACCAGCGGCTCGCTCCTCCTCCGGCCATTGCGCGCCAGGGCAGTCGAGGGCGCCCGCAGGCTGGTGCGGCGATGAGCGCCGGCCTGCGCCGCGCGGCCGGGCGCCTCGGCGAGCTCACCGAGCTCTCGCTCGACGTCCTGCCGGCGATGCGCGACGCGGAGAGCGGCCTCTTCTCGCACAAGACCCTCTGCCGCGACGGCGCTTACGTCAACCAGGGGGCCAACGTCCTCTACACCACCGTTTCCCTGGTCGGCATCCTCAGCCAGACCCGCCGCCCCGCCGATTCGGTGCTCGAGCTCGGCGCGGCGATGGACGCCGCCCACGACGCGGTCGCTCGCCGCGACGTGCCGGGCGAGCTGGCCAACATGGTCTGGGCCTGTGCGCTGGCCGGCGACGGCCGCGGCGAGGCGCTGCTGGCGAGGCTGGCGGAGGCCGAGCCCCGCCTCTGCCCGAGCGGCGAGTTGGGCCAGGTCCTCTATGGCCTGGTCGCGGGCGCCGGCGCCTACCCCGCCGGCAACGACGCGGCGATGACCGCCGCCGCGGCCTGCGCCGAGGAGCTTCTGCATCGCTTCAACCCGAAGGCGGGCGTCTTCCGCGCCTCGCCGCGGCGGATGCCGCCGCGCCGCGAGCTGCTCGAAGCGCGCTTTGCCCACTTCGCCGCCCAGGTCTACCCCCTGCACGGCCTTGGCGCCCACTCCTTTGCCACCGGCGAGGAGCCCCCGGCGGCGGTCCGCGGCGTCGCCGAGCGGATCGTCGAGGCGCAGGGGCCGCTCGGCCAGTGGTGGTGGCTGTACTCCTGCCGCGCCCGCGTCGTGATCGAGGGCTACCCGGTCTACTCGGTGCACCAGGACGGCATGGCCTTCCTCGGCCTGACGCGACTGCACGAGCTCGGCGTCGGCGACTTCGGCGAGGCGCTGGCCAGGGGGCTGGAGTGGATCGACGGCGCAAACGAGCTCGGCGCCGAGCTGGTCGACGGCGAGCCGCCGCTCGTCTGCCGCTGCATCCAGCGGGCCGGCAGCGACGCCGACCTCCCCTACGGCATCTCCCGCGCCGGCTTCGGCCGGGCAGTCGCCCGCTCGCTCGTGCCGCGGGCCGGCGGCGATCGCACCGCGGCCGAGCCGGGGCGGTTGGAGGTCCTGCGCGAGTGCCGCTCCTACCACCTCGGCTGGCTGCTCTACGCCGACTCGCTCGTGCAGGCGGCTACGGCGGAGCGCGCGGTCGATGACGGCTGAGACAGGCGCCGGAGGGCGTCGCCTCGCGGTCGTCTCCCTGCACGCCCACCGCCCCCTGGCGCCCCGCGGCGAGCGCACCCGCCGGCTGGTCGAGCGCCTCGAAGAGGAGTGGGAGGTGGAGGTGATCGCGCCGCCGCCCTCGGTCTCGACCGGCGGCGCCTCGGGCAGCGGCGGCTCGAACCGCGCCCGTCGCCTCGCCGCCGCCGCGGTCGACCGCCTGCTGCTCGACAAGTGGGAGCCGTGGAGCGCCCAGCGGCTCTGGCGCTGGCGCCCGCGGGCCGACGCCGCGCTCTTGATCGGCCACCCGGTCTCGCCGCTCGTCTACGCCGGCCGGCGGCTGGCGGCGGCCGGCATCCCCTACGTGATCGACGAGGGCGATCCCTGGGTGATCGCCAACCCCTCCCCCTACAGCAAGGGCCTCTCGCTGTGGCGCGGCCGCCGCGCTGAGCGGCGCCTCTGGGCCGCCGCCGCGGGCGGCGTCCTGACGACGCCCCAGCAGGCGGGCCGGCTCACCGATCTCTTTCCCGCCCTGCCGACCCTGGTGCGGCCCAACGGCTACGACCCGCCGCCCGGGCCGCCTCCGGAGCCCGACCGACGGACGGATGCCGCCGAGCTGCGGATCGCCCACTTCGGCATGCTCTCCAGCTACCGCCTCGACGTCAGGCCGCTGCTGCGGCGGTTGGGCGAATCGGGCCGCTGGGCGCGGGTCGTCTTCGCCCAGTTCGGCGACGACTTCGCCGCAATGCTTGCCGACCCCCCGCCGGGCGTGGAGGTCGAGCTCCAACCCGCCTATCCTTGGGAGCAGGTGGTGCAGCGTGCGGCGGAATGCGACCTTGCCGTGGTGATCGGAAACCTCAACCCGGATCAGCTACCGAGCAAGGCGGTGCAGTACTCCACCCTGCCGGTGCCGCGGCTCGCCGTCACCGGTCTCTCGACGGACGACGCCCTGGCGGCCTACGTGAGCGACAAGCCGGGCTGGCTCGCCGTCGCGCCCGAGGACCCCGACACCGTGCGGGCGATCGAGCAGCACGTGTCGAGGCGCTGGAGCGAGGCGGAGCTGCGGCCGCTGCCGGGGGAGGCCTGGCCGGCGGTCGCCGACAGCGTTGCCGGGTTCGTCGCCCGCTGCACGGCTGCGACCCCGCGGGCGGGGATCGGCCCATGAGGGACCTCGCGCTCGAGCGCAGCTCCGCCCCGGTGGCGCTCGCCGGAGGGGCGGCGCTGCTCGCGGCGCTGCTCGGCGTGCTGATCGCCCGCATGCCGATCCTCGCCGGCGTCGTGCTCGTCGCTCTCGGCCTCGGCATCTCGGTGATGCGCTTCGGCGCGGTCGGCGCCGTCGTCCCCGCCTTCGCCGCGCTGCCCTGGCTGGTGATCCTCGAGGGCCACATCCCGCACGCGGTCGGGACCGCGACCGCTGCCGTCGCGGTCGGCGCGCTGCTCTTCTACCTTGCTCCGCTCAGCTACCGCTCGCCGCTGGTGCCGGCCGCCGCGACCGCCTTCCTCGCCGTCGTGCTCCTGCACGCCGTATACGTCACCGACGGCGAACAGGCGATCCAGGCAGCCAAGTACACGGTCTTCGCGGCGATCGTCCTGGCCGTCTGCAGCGAGCGGGCGCGCGAGCTCTTGCCGCCGTTGAAGACCCCCGTCCTCGCCAGCTGCCTCTTGGCGATGGTCTTCCACCTCGGCGTGGTCGCAGCCGGCGCCGGCGCCTCCTCGACCTACTACGAAGTGGGCGAGAAGCTCGGCTTCGCCGCCGACGGCCCGCACGCGCTGGCGCTGATGTCGATGATCGTCGCCGCCGCCGGCCTGACCGTCGAGCGGACCTGGAAGCAGCTCTCCTTCTTCGCCCTCGGCGCCGTCCCGGTGGCGCTCACCGGCGTGCGCTCGGCACTGTTCGGCCTGGCGGTGGTCCTCGTCATCTACGTGGTCCAGTCGCCGAACCGGCGCCGCGCCCTCTTCGTGCTGGGCTCGCTCGTCGCGATCGCCCTGGCCGCGGGCGGCCTCGACGTGCTCTCGGCCCGCTTCAGCGCCCACCCCGGCGAGTTCTCCTCGGTCGCTACGGCGGGTTCCGGCAGGGGCGAAATCTGGCGGGTCGCCTTCGACGCCTGGGGGGCGGCCGGCCCCGGGGCCTGGCTGGTCGGCACCGGCCTGCGCTCGATCCTCGAGTTCGAGCTCGCCGCGCTCGGCACCGAGCTGGTCGGCCACAGCGACATCGTCGAGGTGCTGGTGCAGCTCGGGGTGGTCGGCTTCGCCGCCTGGGTGGCCCTCTGGCTCGGCTTGCTGCGGGCTCGCCTGCGGGCGGTCGTCCTCCTGCCGATCTTCGCCTTCGCGATGGTCAACGGCAGCCTCGAGTACGTCGCCCCGCTTACCGCCGGGATCTTCCTCGCCGCCGTCTGCGTCGAGCCGCGGCGCGACCCCGCCCCTACCTGAAGGCGCGGTAGGCCCTGAAGAGGAGCTTGTCGAGCGAGGCGCGGGCGGCGTTGCGGCGCGTGTACTGGGACCGCCAGCGCCGCGCGTAGACGCCCAGCCGCGGATCGGGGTGAATCAGGTCGAGCCCTTCGAGCAGCTCGGGGTGAAGCCGCTGGTAGAAGGGCTTTGCCAGGTCGGGCCGGCCGTGGTCGTAGAGGCTGTACAGCGACCACCAGCCGGCGTCGTAGCGGGGCAGCAGCTCGACCAGGCCGGCGGCGCTGCGCTCGAACAGGTCGCGCGCCTGCGGGTCGCCCGTGGAGGCAGCGAGCTCGTGCACGCCGAAGAGGGCGAAGATCCAGCCGTTGAGCACCGCGCAGGAGCGCCCCTCGACCGGGTACTCCTCGAGCACCGGCCGGCCGTCGATCTCGCTCTGCGTCCCGCCCGCGGCGACCGGGCGGCAGAGGACGGGAAAGGCGCCGCGGGCGGCCTCCAGGTACCGCTGCTTGCCGGTCAGCGCGTGGGCGCGCAGCAGCACCGAGATCGCCTGACCCTGGCCCATCGCCGAGATCCAGCCGGGCTGCTTGCCGTACTTGGGCACCGGCACGTCGATCCGCCAGACGACCCCGTCGGGCTCGCGCGTGCTGTGTTCGAGCAGCCAGTCGGCGAGGAAGAGGAACTCTGCGTCGACCTCCTCGCCCTCGAGCCGCCGCTCCCAGAAGCCGAGCGCCGCCTGGGCGACCTCGATCACCCAGTCGTTGAGCTCGCCGAAGCTGTCGACCGGCAGCCCGCCGACGGTGCCGACGGTCTTGTGGCGCAGCTCGCTGTAGTAGCCGGCGAGGCCGTTCGGGTCGACGTTGCGGCCGAGCGGCTGCGGGGTGAAGTCGATGCCCTGCCCCGTGACCGCCCACCAGCCGGCCCGCAGCTCGCGCGCCGCCCTGCGGAGCGGCCCCGGTCGGCTCCTGCTCATCGTGCGGCGACACTATCGTTACGTCCCGCCGGACGGCCCAGGCGCCGGCGAGCGATGGAAGCGAGCGCACCTACCCCCAAGACGGGCTCCAAGCGGATCTGCGTCGCCCAGCTCGGCCCGGACCCGGCGCGGGGCGGCGGCATGGCGGCCGTGCTGCGCGGCCTCTTCGCCTCCGGCCTGGCGCAGCGCTATGAGCTGGAGATGATCGTCACCTGGCGCGGCGAGCGGCCGCTGCGCCGCATCGCCGCCTTCCTCGGGGGAGTCGGCGGGCTGCTGCGCTGGTCGCTGCGGCGCGGGCCGCGCCTCGTCCACATCCACGCTGCGGCGCGCGGCAGCCTCTACCGCAAGTCCGTCTACGTCTTCCTCGCCCGGCTGCTGCGCCGGCCGGTGCTGGTCCACGTCCACGCCGGTCGGGGCGACATCGAGGCTTTCGCGGCGCGGCTCGGCCGGTTGCGGCGCGGCGCGATCGGCGTAGCGCTGCGCGGCGCCACCCGGGTGCTGGCGGTCTCCGCCGAGACCGCGGGGGCGATCGAGCGCTGCTTCGGCGTCGCCGCGATCGACGTCGTCCCCAACGCCGCCCCGCCGGCGCCGGCCGACGCTCCCGCCGCCGGGGAGACCGAGGGGGAGGGAGGGGCGCTCTTCCTCGGCGGCTTCGCCAACCCGGTCAAGGGCGGTGAGGCCTACGTCGAGGCGGTGGCGGCGGTGGCGCCGCGCTTCGCGGCGACCCGGTTCGTCCTCGCCGGCCCGGGCGAGCCGCCGCCGGCCGCGGCCGAGGATCTCGCCCGGTTGGAGAACGCGCGCTGGCTCGGCTGGCTGGAGGAGGAAGCGAAGCGCGACCAGCTCGCCCACTGCGCCGTCTTCGTCCTGCCCTCGCTCTCCGAGGGCCTGCCGGTCGCCCTGCTGGAGGCGATGGCCTGGGGGCGGGCGATCGTCGCGACGCGGATGGGCGGCGTGCCGGAGGTGGTCGAGGACGGCCGCGAGGCGCTGCTCGTCCCGCCCGGCGACCCGGCCGCGCTGGCCACGGCGATCGGCCGCCTGCTCGACGCGCCGCAGGAGCGCCGCCGCCTCGGCCGGGCCGCGCAGGAGCGGGCCGCCACCCTCAACGAGGTCGAGGTCTACGGCCGGCTCGACGCGATCTACCGGGAGGTCGTGCGGTGAGTCGGGCGCTGCGCGGCAGGTCGGGACGCGCCGTCTTCCTCGGCTACCACTCGGTCACCGAGGACGGCCCGCCCTACCTCTCGCTGCGCCCGGGCAGCTTCGAACGTCAGCTTGACGCCCTGCGGCGGCTCGGCTACGCCGCGGGCCGGCGCGGCGACCTGGCCCGCCTCGGCCGCGGCGAGCGGCTGTCCGGGCGGCGCGCCTTCCTCACCTTCGACGACGGCTTTCGCGACACGGTGACGACGGCGCTGCCGCCGATGGCCGAGCGCGGTTACGCCGGCTTCGCCTTCGTCCTGCCCGGCCACCTGGAGAGCGGCGCGCCGCTCGACTGGCCCGAGGTCGCGGGGGAGGCGGCGCGCCGGCCGCAGCTGATGCGCTCGCTCGACTGGCCGATGGCGGAGCAGCTGGTCGAGGCCGGCTGGGAGATCGGCAGCCACACCCTCAGCCATGCCCGGCTCACCGGCCTGGGCGAGGAGGAGCTGCGCGAGGAGCTGCTCGACTCGCGCCGGCTGATCGCCGCGCGGCTGGGCCGCTGCGAGCTGCTCGCCTACCCGTTCGGCGCCTGGGACGAGCGGGTCGCCGCGGCCGCCGCCGACGCCGGCTACGGCTTCGCCTTCACCCTGCCCTTCGGCCGGCAGCTGCGCGCCACGGCGCTCTCGATCCCGCGGGTGACGGTCGACGACCGCGACGTCGGCTGGCGCTTCCGCGCCAAGCTGAGCCGCGCCGGCCGCGTCGCGCTCTTCTCGCCGCTCAGGCCGCTCGCCCGGAGGGCCCTGCGCCGCCGCCCTCACTCCCACGCCGAGTGATCAGCGCCCGCAGGACCATCCAGGCGAAGCGGGCGTTGGTGCGCAGGTAGCGCCCGGCGAGGCGGCGCGGCTCCTGCGCCAGCCGGTAGGCCCACTCGAGGCCGAGCCGCTGGAGGAGGCGCGGGGCGCGCCGGGTGACGCCGGCGATCACGTCGATCGAGCCGCCGACGCCCATCGCGAAGCCGACCCCGAGCGAGGCGCCGTACGCGCCGAGGAAGTGCTCCTTGCGCGGCGAGCTCATCGCGACGAAGAGGATGTCGGCGCGCGCCGCGCGGATCTCCTCGCAGACCGCCTCGACCTCGGCGTCGTCGTAGTAGCCGTCGCGGGCGCCGGCGATCGTCAGCGTCGGGTAACGGGCGCGCAGCCGCTCCAGCGCCGTATCCAGCACCTCGCGCCGGGCGCCGAGGACGTAGACGCGCCGGCTGTCGCGAGCGGCGACGGCGAGCAGCCGCTGCATCAGGTCGATGCCGGCCACGCGTTCGGGCAGCGGCACGCCGAGCAGCCACCCCGCCCAGACGACGCTCTGCCCGTCGGCGGTGACCAGGCCGCTCCCGGCGACCATCTCGCGCAGCGCCGCGTCCTCGGTCAGCGAGACGATCTTCGCCGCGTTGACGCTTGCCTGCTGGAGGTACTCGCCGGCCGCGATCGCCGCCTCGCAGCGGGCCACCGCCTCCTCCATGTCGACGACGTCGAGCGGACAGCCCAGCAGCTGCCGGCGCGCGCCGCGGGCGGGCGGCCCCTCGCTCACCGCTAGGCGGAGGAGTCCGGCGACTTGCCGGCGGCGGCGAAGGGCTCGCTGTCCTGGTTGGTGCGGTAGTAGCTGCTCTCGGGCGGCGCCTGGACGCCGTTGACGACGATCCCCAGGATCGGCGCGCCGGTGTTCGCCAGCTGGTCGCGCAGGTTGACCGCGGCGTCGTGCTGGCTCTGCTGCAGGCGGGTGACGACGACGACGCCGCCGACCCGGCTGAAGAGCGAGAGCGCGTCGGCGACCACCGCCGCGGGCGGCGTGTCGATGATCACCCGGTCGTACTCGCGCTCGGCCCAGGCGAGCAGCTCCGCCATCCGCTTCGACTCGATCAGCTCGGCCGGGTTGGGCGGCAGCGGCCCGGCCGGCAGCACGTCGACGCCGTGGACGCTCTGCACCGCGTCTTTCGCTTCGCTGGCGCCGGCGAGGACGAGGCTGAGGCCGTCCTCGGGGGTCGGGATGCCGACGTTCTGGGCGATCGTCGGCCGCCTCAGGTCGGCCTCGAGCAGGAGCACGCGGTCGCCGGCGCGGGCGTCGGCGAGGGCGATGTTCCAGGAGACCGTCGTCTTGCCGTCCTGGGGAGCGGCCGAGGTGACCAGGATGGTGGTGATCTCACGGTCGACGTTGAAGTAGCGCAGGTTGGCGCGCAGCATGCGGAAGGCCTCGCCCTCCATTCCGGTCGGCGCCAGCTCGGCGCCCGGATCGAGCTCGGGGATGACGCGGCTCTGCGGGATCGTGCCCAGCACCGGCACCGCGAAGAGCTCTTCGACGTCCTCGATGTCGCGCACCCGCCGGTCGAGCTGCTCGCGCAGCAGCGCCAGGCCGACGCCGAGGAAGAGGCCGAGCAGGAGGCCGAGCGCGACGTTGCGCTCCGTCTGCGGCGAGGAGGGGGAGGTCGGAGCAGCGGCGGGCTGCACCAGCTCGGCGTTGCCGGTCTGCAGCGCGCCCAGCACCTCGAGCTGGCGACGGCGCTGTTCGAGGTTTTCGCCGACCTCGGAGAGGCGCGCCGCGGGCGAGAGGTCTTCCAGCTGGGCGTCGATCAGCGCCTGCGCCCGCCGCACTTTGGCCCGGTCGGCGTTGCGCCGGAAGGAGATGTACTGGCGGGAGAAGGTGTTGGCCAGCTCGGCAGCGAACTCGGGGCTCTTGTCGGTGGCCTCGACCGAGACCAGGTCCGATTCGCCCTCCGGGTTGACCTCGATCTTGTCGCTGACTTCGCTCGGGGTCAGTTCGGGGTCGCCGATCGCTTCCTGGGTGAGCACCGAGACACGCCGCAGCGAGACCAGTTTGAGGTTGGTCGCCGCTACCCGCTCGGGGTCGGCTTCATCGCTGAGCGAGCTGCTCTGCAGGCGCTGGTCGAGGCTGGTCGCGCCGAACAGGAGCGAGGCCGAGGCGGTGTACTGCTTGGTCTGGAGCAGCGAGTAGGCGAGCGCCGCCGCCGGCACGGTGACGATGCAGATCGCCAGCACGAGCAGGTTGCGGCGGACGAAGGCGAGGCCGCGCTCGAAGGCGGGACGCTCGTGCGTCCTGCCGCGGGTGGAGTGACTGGCAGGGGGCTGGATCGGGGAGTTGGCCAATTGTCCGCTGAGGGGGCGAGTCGAGCCGCTGCCGCCGTGGGGCCCGTCGACACCGCTGCTCCCGTTCGGCGATTTCGAGGATCGGATCATGATAGCTGGCGGTTGCAGACGGCTTGGCGGCGGAGGGAGGCGCAATCCCATCCGCGGCTCAGTAGGCGCCTCGCCCTGAGATCACGGCGGGCAGGGTGGCGAAGAGGATCTCGATGTCGCGGGCGAGCGACCAGCCGGCGACGTACTGGTAGTCGAAGCGCACCATCTCCTGGAAGGGGCTCTGCGAGCGGCCGTAGATCTGCCAGGGGCCGGTCAGGCCGGGCCGCAGCTCGAGCCGGCGCAGGTGCCAGTGCTCCTCCAGGGCGTCGGTCTCGGGGAAGATCAGCGGGCGCGGCCCGACCAGGCTCATCTCTCCCTTGAGCACGTTGAAGAGCTGCGGCAGCTCGTCGAGCGAGTAGCGGCGCAGGAAGCTGCCGACGCGGGTGACCCGCGGGTCCTCGCGGATCTTGAACATGACGCCGTCTTCGGCCTCGTTCAGCGCCTGCATCCCCGCCTTGCGCTGCTCGGCGTCGACGTACATCGAGCGGAACTTGATCAGCTGGAAGCTGGTCCGCCGCCGGCCGGCCCGCGGCTGGCGGAAGAAGACGGGGCCGCGCGACTCGAGCTTGATCGCGATCGCGATCGCCAGCATCGGCGCCGACAGCAGCGTTATCGCCAGCAGCGAGCCGACCAGGTCGAGGGCCCGCTTGGCGGCCATCGAGGCCGAGGTCAGGCTGGCGGCGCCGATCGAGAGCACCGGCAGGCCGCCGACCTGGTCCAGCGCCCGCACGCCGTCGAGGAACTCGAAGAGGCGGGGGACGACGTCGACCGCGACGCCGGCGTCGCGGCAGGCGCGGATCGACTCCAGCAGCTGTTCGTGGCTGGAGCGCGAGAAGGCGATGATCACGCGGTCGATCTGCTGCTGCTCGATGATCTTGTCGAGGTCCGCGAACCGGCCCAGCCAGGGCAGGTCGGGTGTGCCGACGTCGTGCACCTCGTCGTCGACCATGCCGACCGCGACGAGGCCGAACTGCTCGTTGTTCTCGAGCTTGCCCGCCACCTGGCCGGCGACCAGGCCGGAACCGAGGATCAGGGTCCGCTGGCGCAGGTCGGGGGCGCGGTGGAGGTCGGCGCGGACGATCGTGCGGGCGACGGCGGCGAACGCCGCGGTGGCGGCGACGGTGAGGAAGGTGAGCGGCACGGGCTCCGCGAGGTCGACCAGCATCGCCATGCCGAACAGCGGCCAGGTGATGAGCATCACGGCGACGAAGCCGCGCGGCAGCTCGGAGACCGAGGACGCCCAGGTGGTCAGCTGGTCGACGCGGTAGAGGCCGATGCTGAAGGCGACCAGCGGCCAGAGCAGGCCGGCGACGAGCAGGTAGGCGAGGCTGGCCGGCTGCTGCGAGGCGAGGCCGAGCGCGAGCAGCGCGACGCCTGCCGCGAGCAGCGCCGCCAGGGTGTCTCCGGCGAGCAGCATGCGGGCCAGCACCGCGCCCCGGTGGCGGGCGCGGCTGCCGGCCCCGTCGGCCACCGCCGCAGGCGGCTCGTGCCGGTGCTCGGCGCTGTGCGGGGTGGCGGTTGAGCTCTCCATTTTCACGCTAGTAACGGAATTCGCGGGCAACCGACGATAGTGGGCAAATTGCGAAAACTCCATTGACCAGCCGCGTCGGCAAATTCGGTTCTTCCGTTGATGTCGGCAATCGCGCTTGCAGGGAACCCTGCTGCGAACGCGGGCGGACGGATGTTGGAACACCCGAATCCTCAACGGGGAGCGGTCGGTCGGCGTCAGAGCCTTCAGCCGGCGCTGACCGCGCCGAGGCCGGTGCCGATCACGACCGCGTCGTGTTCGACCAGGCTGGTGCCGGTGCTGGAGCGGGAGCGGTAGATGCCCACCTTGATGTACGTCTGGGAAGTCTGGATCGTCTGCCCGTAGGCGCGGGTCTGGCCGTTCAGCAGGGTCTGCTGGACGCCGTCGAGCCAGACTTCGACGAAGCCCTCGCTCGGATCCTGCGAGAGGTAGACGCGGTAGACGAGGTCATACCAGCGGTCGACCTCGAGCGGGCCGCTGCGCCAGTAGGTCGGCGAGCCGTCGCCGGCGCCGAGCTGCAGGGCGGGCTGCGAGTTGAGGAAGACGGCGATCCCCGGCGAGCCGCCCCAGCTCTTCTCGTGCAGCTGCTGGATGATCTGCCAGGGGCCTTCGTAGGTGCTCTCGCCGGGCACGCGGATCGCGTCGCGGATGTAGAGGTCTTCGCCCTCGTCGAAGGTCGGACCCGAGATCTCGGAGCGCTCCGAGCCGGTGTCGGGCTCGACGTCGCCGTCCTGCACTTCGAAGCGGGCCGCCTGGGCGCCCTCGAACGGCTCGGTCGAGCTGGTCGAAACGCGTTCGGGCAATGACTGCACGTACCAGCCGCCGAAGTCGCCCGACTCGAAGGTGGCCCAGACGAGCACCTCGCCGTCGTCGGCGGGCGGGCTGGGCGGCTGCGGCGCCGGTTGTGGCTCGGGGGGCGGCGACGGATCGGGGGGCGGCGCCGGGACCGGGGCCGGCGGGGGTGGGGAAGGCGAATTGGGCGGGGGAGGGGGCGACGGGTCGGGGGAGGGGGCGTGCTCAGGCTCCTGCGAGCCCGGGGGCTTCGTGGCCGTCGGGGAAGCCGGGCGCACCGCGGCGACGAGCTGACCTGCGGCCGCGGTGGGCTGCGGCTCCGCGGCGCCGGCATCTCCCCGCGCCGGCGGGACGGTCCTGCGCGCCGCGACGTGGCGCCGCTCGACGTGGGCGGGCCGGTTGGCGGCGAGGCCCGCTCGGGCGGGCGAGGAGCCGGCGCGAGCTCTATCGAGCAGCCGCGGCGCGGGGCTTTCGCCGGCGCCCGGGCCGAGCGTCAGCATGCCGGCCAGCAGCGCAAGCGCAAGGACCAGGGCGCCGACCAAGAGGTGGCTGGTCGTCCTGGAGCTCAGCGCCCTGTCCCACACGAGCAAGACTCAGTCTAGGCACAATTCGTATGTTCGTCCAGTCCTCAGCCGATGACCGCGGCGAGGCTGGTGCCGACCACGATCGCGTCGTGTTCGACCAGGCTGACGCCGGTGCTGGAGCGCGAGCGGTAGATGCCGGCCTTGATGTAGGTCTCGGTGGTCTGGATCGTCTGGCCGTAGACGCGCGTGGAGCCGTTGTCGAGCACCTGCTGGGCGCCGTCGAGCCAGACTTCGACGAAGCCCGCCCCGGGGTCGCGGGAGAGATGGACGCGGTAGACGAGGTCGTGCCAGCGGTCGCGGCTGAGCTCAGGCCCCTCCCAGTAGGTGCGCGAGCCGTCGCCGGAGTGGATCGCGATCGAGTCGTCGTCTTCGAGGAAGACGGCGACGCCGGGAGAGCCGCCCCAGTCGTGCTCGTGCAGCTGCTGGACTATCTGCCAGGGGCCGTCGTAGCTGCTCGCGGCGGGGATCCTGATCGCGTCGCGGATGTAGAGGTCATGCCCCTCCTGGAAGGTCGGTCCCGAGACCTCCGAGCGCTCTGAGCCGGTCTCCGGCTCGACGTCGCCGTCGTGGACTTCGAAGCGGGCCGCCGCGCCGCCCTGGAAGGCGCGGCCGTAGAGGAGGTTGGCGCGGTAGGAGAGCGACTGCACGTGCCACCCCTCGAAGCCCGACTCGAAGTCGCCGCGGAAGAGGACGCCGGGATGCTCCTCGCTGCGCGCCGGACGGGCTTGGCGTCCGGCGCGGACACCCTGGCCCTTCGCCACGACTCGAGCCCCGAGGCCGATGCGCTGCTTGGCGGCGCCGGCGCGGCTCTTGCCGCTGTCGTGCTTGGAGCCGGCGGTGGCGCCGGCGACCGCGCAGGCGAGCAGCAGGGCGGGGACGAGGGCGATGACGAGGAGACGGCTGAGGTGGGCGCTGCGCATGACGCCGACGTCGGGCGTCGACGGCCACCGGTTGACGTCCGTCAAGTTCTTTGGACGAATGTTGCAGGAGTCGGGGGCGCACACGGGAAGAGAAGCCGCACGTTTGTGATCCTTTGGGGGCGAGCTCCTCACTGCGGCACGGGCAGACCGCACATGGCTTCGAACCGACACCTGGTGCTTCTGGCGATCGCCGCCGTCGCGGTGCTCGCCGCGGTTCCCCTGGGCCTGCCGCTGGTCGTCGACGTCGACGGCGACGACCTCTCGCGCGACATCGCCGACACCGCGAAAGTGCCCTGGTGGACGGGGGCGATCTCGCTGGCGGGCCTGATGCTGTGGAGCGCCGCCGCCGCTATCTGCGGCTTCGGCGCCGCCGCCGTCTCCGACCGGCGCCGTGGAGACGCTCGTTTCCTCGCCGCGACCGCTGTCCTGCTGCTGCTCGCCGCGGTCGACGACGCCCTGCAGCTGCACGAGACTGTCGGGCCGGAAGAGCTCGGCATACCCGAGCTCGTCTGCTACGCCGCCCTGGGGGTGGCGGCGCTCGCCTGGGCGCTGCGCTTCCGGCGGGAGATCCTCGCAACCCGCCTCTGGGTGCTTGGCCTGGCCGCCGTCTTCTTCGCCGGCTCGCTGCTCTCCGACTTCCTGACCATCGGCCCGACCGCGGCCGAGGACTGGTTGAAGAACTCGGGCATCGCGATCCTCCTGCTGTGGTGCGCGGACACGGCGCTGGGCGCCGTGCGGGCGGAGATCGAGCCGCTCAGTGAGCTTCGTCCGACGCGTGCGCCGGCGGCCGCGACTCCTCCGCCAGGGAGGTGATCTCGAGCGGCCCCTGGGCCGCCGCTTCGAGCACCTCGGTCGCCTCCTCGGCCGAGCGGGCGTAGAACTCGACCAGCATGTGGACGACGATCCGCTCGTCCTCGTGCTTGTGGAAGCGCACGTGGGCGAAGAACTCGCGCACGCCGGCCTCGCCGAGCGCCCCGTAGGCGAGCAGCTCGGCCGCTTCGGGGCCGGCGCAGCTCTCGACCCGGTCCTGGTCGACGGTGACCGTGCAGGAGGCGACCCAGGGGGTGCCGGCGACCATCCGTTCCCAGCGGTCCTCGATCGGCACCACGCGGTCGTCCTGGAAGGTGAGGTGGGGCTGGTCGTGCATGCAGTCGAGGCACTGCACGAGCGACTCCTGCACTTCGTCGATCCCTTCAGCCAGGCCGCCCGACTCGGGATCGACGCGGCGGATCGCGTCGTAGTGGATCTGGATCTCCAGGTTCTGGGACCAGCAGCGGTAGCAGCGCAGCCAGGCCGAGCGGTCCCCGTCCGTCTCGTTCATCGCTCCATTGTCGCGCCGACGCGGCCTGAGTGCATCCCGACCGCGCCGAAACTGCATTGACCGCCGCATAGCGGGCGCTGATGCAGCTTCGTCTTCAGTGGGCCGCCGGGGTGACAGCGACACGCTTCTCGACCAGGCCGGCGATCTCGGCGATGATCTTGTTCAGGTCGAAGTCCTTGGGCGTGTAGACGCCGTCGACGCCGGCCTCGCGCAGGCGCTCGGCGTCGGCCGGGGGGATGATGCCGCCGGCGACGACCGGCGCCTCGACCCCCTCCTCACGCAGCCGCCGCACGACCTCGGGCACCAGCGCCAGGTGGGAGCCGGAGAGGATCGAGAGGCCGACCACGTCGACGTCCTCCTGAAGAGCGGACTCGGCGATCTCCTCCGGGGTGAGGCGGATCCCCTGGTAGACGACCTCCATGCCGGCGTCGCGGGCACGCAGGGCGATCTGCTCGGAGCCGTTGGAGTGGCCGTCAAGGCCGGGCTTGCCGACCAGGATCTTCAGCCGCCGGCCGAGCAGCTCGGAAACCTCGTCGACTCGCCGCCGTACCGCGGCGAGCTCCTCGCGGTCGCCGGGCGGGGCCGCCCCGTCGACCCCGGTCGGGGCGCGGTAGGCGCCGAAGGCCTCGCGCAGGACGCCGGCCCACTCGCCGGTCGTCGCGCCCGCCTTGGCGGCGGCGATCGTCGCCGGCATCACGTTGGCGCCCTCGTCCTCGGCGACGCGGCCGAGCTCCGCCAGCGCCGCTTTCACGGCCTCCTCGTCGCGCTCGGCCTTCCAGCGCTGCAGCGCCTCGACCCGCTCGCGCTCGACCTCCGGGTCGGGGGTCAGGATGCCGCCGTCGGCGCCGGCGGTGAGCGGTGAGTCCTCGGTCTCGGCGAAGCTGTTCTGGCCAACCACCTTCTGCTCGCCGCTCTCGATTCGCGCCACCCGCTCGCGGTGGGACTCGACCAGGCGGGCCTTCATGTAGGGGACGGCGGCGACGGCGCCGCCGTGCTCCTCGACCACCGCCATCTCGGCACGGGCTCCCTCGGTCAGCTCCTCGACCAGGCCGTCCATCACCACCGAGCCCTCGAAGAGGTCCGGGTACTCGAGCAGGTCGGTCTCGTGGGCCAGCACCTGCTGGATGCGCAGGCTCCACTGCTGGTCCCAGGGGCGCGGCAGGCCCATCGCCTCGTTCCAGGCGGGCAGCTGGATCGCCCGGGCGCGGGCGTCGCGGCTCAGGGTCACCGCCAGCGCCTCGAGCACGATCCGCTGGATGTTGTTCTCCGGCTGCGCCTCGGTCAGGCCGAGCGAGTTGACCTGCACGCCGTAGCGGAAGCGCAGCATCTTCTCGTCGCTGACGCCGTAGCGCTCGCGGCCGATCTCGTTCCAGAGGCGGCCCATCGCGCGCAGCTTGGCGATCTCCTCGACCAGGCGGATGCCGGCGTTGACGAAGAAGGAGATGCGGCCGAAGACCTTGGGGAAGTCGGCCTCGGCGACCTGGCTGCGGGCTTTGACTTCGTCGAGCACGGCGATCCCGGTGGATAGCGCGTAGGCGATCTCCTGCACCGGCGTCGCCCCTGCCTCCTGCAGGTGGTAGCTGCAGATGTTGGTCGGGTTCCAGCTCGGCACCTCCTCGACGGTGAAGGCGACCATGTCGGCGATCAGCCGCATCGAGGGCGCCGGCGGGAAGGCATAGGTGCCGCGCGAGAGGTACTCCTTGATGATGTCGTTTTGGGTCGTTCCCTTGAGCTGCGAGCGCTCGACCCCGTTCTCCTCGGCGACGGCGATGTGGAGGCCGAGCAGCCAGGCGGCGGTCGCGTTGATCGTCATCGAGGTGTTCATCTCGTCCAGCGGGATGCCGTCGAGCAGCTGGTGCATGTCGCCCTTGTGGACGATCGAGACGCCGACCTTGCCGACCTCGCCGCGGGAGAGGACGTGGTCGGGGTCGTAGCCGGTCTGGGTGGGGAGGTCGAAGGCGACCGAGAGGCCGGTCTGCCCCTTTTCCAGGTTGCGCCGGTAGAGCTCGTTGGAGCGGCGGGCGTCGGAGTGGCCCGCGTAGGTGCGCATCACCCAGGGGCGATCAGGTTCGGGCAATCGGTGCTCTGACATCGCGACCAATGATATTTGCCTGCCGCGGAAAGACGGCGTTCATCCGTCACGCGGCGCATCTTTTGCCCGGATCTGTGTTTAGGCTGCGGACGATGAGAGTGCGAATTGCAGCCGCTTTCCTGGCGGGGGCGCTCGCCTCGCTGGCGGTCGCGGCAAGCGCCGGCGCGGTGATCGGCATCTACCGCAACGACATGGGCTCGGAGGGGCAGCGCGCCCAGATCGCCAAGCTCTCCGGCGAGCGCTGCCGGGCGGGTGGCTCGGACCACGCCTACCGGATCTTCATCGGCAAACGCACGCGCGAGTGCTCCTACCGCACCCCGGTGATCGGCCGCGACCTCGAAATCGCCGCGGTCGGGCGGCTGCTCCAGGGGACGCCGAAAGCGGTGCGGCGTAAGGCCTTCCTGGCGCTCAACCTGCGCGCCGGCGAGGCCGGCGCCCGCTACCAGCTGGCGGTCTTCCCGCTGCAGCGCAAGGCGCAGCTGCGCAAGATCGACGGCGATGGCCGGATCGACTACCTGCACATCGAGCGCGGGGTCGAGGCAAGGGGGGTAAACCGCGCCAACGAGCTGCGCCTGCGCGCCTTCAACGTCACCAGGGGCAAAGACCGCGGCGACTGCCACGTCTTCGCCTGGGTGGGCAACGAGCTGATCGCCAAAGTCACCGACCCGGCTTCCGGCCTGCTGCAGGGCCGCACCTCGGGCTTCTCGCTTGGATCGGTCGGCAAGGCGAAAGACACGCTCGGCAGCTTCGACGAGGTCGTGGTCCGGGTTCCCGACCCTGCTTGAGCCTTTCTGCCCATAATGCGGCCATGGCGACGACGATCGAGAAGCCGCGCCAGGCGGGACCGGGTGAGGGACTGGGCGGCGATTGGCGGGTGATCGTCTGCAACGACAACCACAACACCTTCGACCACGTCGCCAAGACGCTGGCGCGGGTGCTTCCCGGCGTCACGGTCGAGCGCGGCCACAAGATCGCCGACACGATCCACAACACCGGCCAGGCGATCGTCTGGTCGGGACCGCGCGAGCCCGCCGAGCACTACTGGGAGCAGCTCGAGGCGGCGGGCCTGACGATGGCTCCTCTAGAGCGAGGGTAGACATAAACCGCCGCCTCCTCTGCTCCCGCGAAGGCCCAAAGAATCAGATATGAATGGGCCTTCGCTCCCGCGTCCGGGGGCGGCGGGTCTCTATTCGGCCGCTACGAGGGTATGCCAGGTGGGGAGGATGGGGAGGTCGTGCAGGTCGATGATCGCGGCGCGGGCGGCCTCGATCTCCTCCGAGTACCAGTAGCGCTCGAAGTCGGCGCGGCTCTCCCAGACTGAGCTCTGCTGGAAGGCGAGCGGGTCGTCGATCGAGCGGGTCAGCGACCAGCTCTTGGCGCCGAAGGCGGGCATCCTCGCCGCCGCCGGCTCCCACAGGTCGAGCCAGCGGTCGGCCTTGAAGGGGGCGATGTGCCAGTCGAGCGTGCAGACCTCGGCCATCAGGCTCCCACCTCCGCCCGGATCGCCCCCGGGCCCTCCTCGTTGCGACCCTCCTCCTCGGACTCGGCCCCGACCAGGATCGAGATCTTGCCGAGGTGCTTGTTCTCGTGCAGCAGCTGGTGGGCCTCGGGGACGCCCTCGAAGCCCATCGTGCGCCACAGGACCGGCCGCACCTTGCCCTCGGCCATCAATTGGTTGGCGCGCATGCACTCATAGGCGTTGGCGAAGTGCGAGCCGACGATCTGCTTCTGGCGCATCCACAGGTAGCGCACGTCGAAGTCGAGCTGGAAGCCCGAGGTGGCGCCGCAGATCACCACCTTGCCGAACGGCTTGACGACGAAGACCGAGGTCGGGAAGGTCGCCCGGCCGACGTGCTCGAAGACGATGTCGGGGGCGTCGCCGAGGATCTCCTTGACCCGCTTGGCGAAGGCGCGCGAGG
>Ga0299914_10000047_pt1 | contig 72731 bp, 75 predicted proteins | sample RVTome_10_FD_201361 | JGI IMG/M metagenome (GOLD analysis project Ga0299914, IMG submission 201361) | Soil microbial communities from uranium-contaminated site in the Upper Colorado River Basin, Wyoming, United States - RVT153D57 (version 2) ... | reverse complement strand
TCGGGTTCTCGGCGCGCGGCACGCTGAAGCGTTCCGACTTCGGCATTGCGTTCGGCATTCCGACGCCGGAAATACCGATGGGCGTCAGTGATGCGGTCGAGATCATCATCGAAGCCGAATTCACCGGCCCGCCGCTGGAAAGCACGGCATCGAACTGACGGAGAGCATCATGTCCGCAAGCATCAGTCCGGCCATCAGTCCGGCCATCAGTCCGGCAAGGGACCGCGAACTCGTCATCACGCGCGTACTCGACGCACCGCGCGAGCTTGTCTTCAAGGCCTGGACGGACGCGGAACACATCGCGCAATGGTGGGGGCCGAAGGACTTCACCGTGCCGTTCAGCCGGATGAACGCAGAGCCTGGCGGCGAGTATCGCGTCTGCATCCGCTCCGGCGAAGGTTCGGACTACTGGATACGCGGCGTGTTCCGGGAAGTCGTCGAACCGGAACGCCTGGTGTTCACCTGGGCCTGGGAAGACGATGACGCCAAGCCGGGGCACGAAACGTTGGTGACGCTCACATTCGAGAGCGTGGACGACAGGACGCTGATGACCTTTCGCCAGGCCGTGTTCGAATCTGTTGCGGACCGCGACGACCACGAAGGTGGCTGGACGGAATGCTTCGTCCGTCTCGAGTCGTACCTTGCCGAAACACACACTACCGATAACGATTGAGGGGTCATCATGTCAAAGAAGATTTTCGTGAACCTGCCAGTGAAAGACCTGGACAAGTCCGTGGATTTTTTCACGAAGCTCGGCTTCACGTTCAACCCACAATTCACCGATGAAACCGCGACCTGCATGATCGTGTCCGATGACATCTTCGTGATGCTGTTGACGGAAAAGAAGTTCGGAGAATTCGCGCCGAATCCTGTTGCCGACACGAAGAAAAATACCGAAGTGCTCGTATGCCTGTCCGCTGACAGCCGCGAGGAAGTCGATGAAATGGTGAAAAAAGCGAAAGCGGCCGGCGGCACGATCTACAGCGAGCCGCAGGATCATGGCTTCATGTACGGGCACGGTTTCCAGGACCTGGACGGACATGTCTGGGAGCTGGCCTACATGGATATGTCGGCGATGCCGGCGGAAGACTGAGGCGAACATTGGAAATGAACGGAGTTTCATGATGAAAAAGACCTATACCGGAAGCTGTCACTGCGGTGACGTGCGCTTCGAATGCGATCTTGATCTTCATGGCGAACACGGCACGAGCAAATGCAACTGCTCGGTCTGCACCAAGGGCCGGTTCTGGAAATCGGTCATCAGTGCGAACGCATTCCGCCTGTTGAAGGGAGAGGCGGCGCTAACAGAGTACCGTTTCGGCAGCGAGAACATCCGGCATCTGTTTTGCAGCCGCTGTGGCATCAAACCTTTCGGGCGCGGTCGCCTTGAAGATTTCGGCGAGTTCGTCGCCGTCAATCTCGCGACTCTGGACGATGCCTCGGACGAGGAACTCGCGGCGGCGCCCGTGCAGTACGAAGACGGCCGCAACGATCGCTGGGATTCGGCACCTGCCGAAACACGGTACTTGTAGCTTAGCCAGGGATGAACGCCATGCTCAAGCCATTACAGGAACGCCGCAGCGCGCTGCACGCGCCGATGCAATCTCCATTGCAGGCAACGGACAGCGTGGATGCGGCGGAAAAAAACAAGCGGACCTTTGCCGGCGGCTGCCATTGCGGCGCGGTCCGCTTCGAGGTCGATATCGCCCCGGCGGCGCAGACGCGCAAATGCAACTGCTCGTTCTGCACGAAAACACGTTTCTGGAAAACCTTCGCGAGCACTGCGGATTTCCGCTTGCTTGCCGGCGCGGACTGCCTGACCGATTACCAGTTCGGTGAAGGGAACGTTCATCACTATTTCTGCAGCCGTTGCGGCGTGCGGCCGTTCGCGCGCACGGAAACCGGCGACGCGGGCAACGATCTTTACGCCATCAACATCGCCTGCCTGGAAGGTGCGAATGTCGACATGCTGCGCACCGCACCGGTGCGCTACGAGGATGGCAGGAACGACGACTGGTGGGCGGTGCCCGCCGAAACACAGCAACTGTAATCGAGGAGTACATCATGTTCGAACATACGAAAGCGTTCAGCGGATTTTCCGTTGACAACATCGACAAGGCGAAAGCCTTCTATGGCGAAACCTTGGGAATGGACGTTTCCATCGTGGACATGAAGGACATGCCGAAGGAGTTCCGTCCGTTGTCATTGCACGTTGACGGCGGTAACGACATCCTGGTTTATCCGAAGCCGAATCACGAGCCGGCGACGTTCACGGTCCTGAATTTTCCAGTGGACGACATCGAGGCCGCGGTCGATGAACTCGGACGTCGCGGTGTTCGCTTCGAGCAGTACGAAGGCGATATCGCGACCGACAAAAAGGGAATCCACCGGAATGGCGGACCGTTGATTGCGTGGTTCAAGGATCCGGCCGGGAATGTTCTTTCCGTGATCCAGGAGGAGCAATAACGTCAGGCGTTCGCTGGCAGCGCCAGCCTGCGGAAACTCAGCGCGACGAATACCAGCAACAGGCACAACGGCGGCATGACGATCAGCAACAGGTTGCTCCAGCCCGCCATGTGCACCGCTGCGCCGGACAGCAGCGAAGCGATCGCCGTTACCGAAAACACCAGCAGGTCATTCGCCGCCTGCACGCGGAAACGTTCCGCAGGCCGGTAGGTGTGCGTCAGCAAGGTGGTGCCGCCGACGAAAAGAAAATTCCAGCCGATGCCGAGCAGGATCAGTGCGATGGCGTAATGCATGACATCGTGCCCGAGCGATGCGACTGCAACACATCCGAACAGAATGAAAATCCCGGCGACGATCAGTCTCGCTTCACCGAATCGTCGCGCCAGCCGGCCTGAGAAGAGCGACGGCAGGTACATCGCGGCAATGTGCATCTGGATGACGGCGGCTGTGTGCCCGAGGGCGTGCCCGTCGATCACATGCATCGCGACCGGTGTTGCCGTCATCAGGAACGTCATCACGCCGTAACCGACGGTTGCGGAGAGCGCTGCCACGATGAAGCGATGTTGCGTGAGAACTTCGCGCATCGGCCGCGCTTCACCCTGTAATGCCGCGTGTTCCACGGGCACATCGCGGTAACGGGTCAGCAGCAGCAGTGAAATCGCAAGCAACGCGGCGAGCATCAGGTACGCGCTCGCTTCCCGCGACAGGCCTTGTGTCGCTTCGGCGCTTTGCGCAAGGAACGGTCCGAGGAAAGCCGCCGCCAGCGTTCCCAGCAGCACCAGTGAAATTGCGCGCGGAATATTGTTGCCGGAGACGTTTTCCGTAACGGCAAAGCGGTACTGCGCAACCGCCGCAAGGTTCACGCCGAGCAGCGGCGTCGCCGCACAGAACAGCCAGAAATTCTGCCACTGGATTGCGAGTACCTACAGCAGCGCACCGGCGATGGCGACACCGGCAGTGAACACGAAACCGAAACGCCTGCCTTTCCATCGCATCAGGAATGCCACCGGCACTGTGCTCGCGGCAAGTCCGACGATCAGCAGTGCAACGGGTAATGTCGCGAAGCGCGGGTCGGGCGCGAGCCGCGAACCGATGATGCCGCCCAGCAGGGTATTGAAGGGCGACGCCGCCATTCCCAATGCCTGGGCAATGAACAGCAAGCGAACATTGGGAATGCGAAGCAGCGAGAACACGTGCGTTCCTTGTCACGGACAATGCGCGCATTCTACTCCAGTCGAATTGCGGGCGCTTCAGTCGCGGCGCGTGATCTTCCACAGTTCGCCGTCAGCTTCGTCCGTGACGACATACAGGGCGCCTGCGTCGTCCTGGCGTACATCGCGAATGCGCCGGCCGCGATCACCAAGAAAATGTTCTTCGCCCGTCACCTTGCCGTCCTCCAGTACCAGGCGAACCAGCGCATTCTGCACGAGCGCGCCGACGAGCAGGTTGCCGTTCCATTCCGGAAACTCGTCGCCGGCGTAGAACTGCGCGCCGGAAGGCGCGATGACCGGATCCCAGTAATACACGGGTTGCTCGTAGCCCGGCCGTTGCGTTTTCGCATTCCGCAGCGGCTCTCCCGAATATTCTTCGCCGTATGAAGCAAGCGGCCAGCCGTAATTCACACCTTTCTCGACATGATTCAATTCGTCACCGCCGTGCGGGCCGTGTTCGATCTCCCAGAAGTCGCCATTCGCATCGACTGCCGCCGCCTGGATATTACGATGTCCCAGCGTCCAGGTTTCCGGCATCGCATTGTTGCGATTCTGAAACGGATTGCCGTCGGGAACGCTGCCATCGGGGTTGATACGCACGATCTTGCCGTAATGGCTGTCGAGTTCCTGCGCCTGCGAACGTGTCGCCAAATCGGAGCGTTCGCCCAGCGTCACGAACAGTGTGCCGTCATTCGCAAACACGAGGCGCGAGCCGTAGTGCTTGTCGTTGTGGTAATCCGGTTTCGCGCGAAAAATCACCCTTACCTGTTCAAGTGTGCGGGCGTCTTTCGAAAGAACACCGCGTGCTACGGCCGTACCGTTCCCGTTCCCACGCGGTTCGCTGTAACTCCAGAAGATGGTCCGATCCTCATCGAATGACGGGCTGAGCGCGACGTCGAGCATCCCCGCCTGTCCTTCGGCAAAGACTTCCGGTGTGCCTGCAATGGGCTCGCCGATATTGCCGTCGGCGGAAACGATCCGCATGCGGCCGGGTCTTTCGGTGACGAGCAGGGTGCCATCGGGAACCGGCTCAACGGCCCAGAGGTGTTCGAGACCCGAGGCAAGCACGGTGACGTCGAGTTCGACATTCGACGAGGCTTCGCAGGCGCGCGTCTGCCCGGGAAACGCGGGCTGCTGTTCCGGTGCGTTCGGCTGCGCCGTCTGCAAGGGCTCGCAACCTTGGTTGGAAGACGTGACGCCAATACCTGGGCCGGATAGTGAGATCAACACCATAAGGAAGAGTGCACGCATGAAGACCTCCGTTTGCGGCGTTGTATTCACCGATGAAAACGAAAGACCGTCTTGCCGGTACGCGGCAACGGCCGACGCATCCTTTCAGGTGAGTACCGCGACGGCCGGAATCAAGGGTTGTTGCTCGCGCCGTTCATGCGGGCACACACGGGTTTATTGTTCGACCAACTCGATCGGTTCGCCTTCCGGAACGTGCTTCACCGCGACCGAGTTGATGCAGTAACGCAAGCCCGTCGGCGGCGGTCCGTCGGGAAAGACATGTCCGAGGTGTCCGTCGCAACGTGCACAACGTACTTCCGTTCGTATCATTCCGTGGGACTGATCCTGGATTTCCGCCACGGCATTCGGCGCGACGGGTTGCGTGAACGAAGGCCAGCCCGTGCCCGATTCGAATTTTCCGCCGGATTCGAACAACGGGTTGCCGCAGCCGGCGCAGACATAAGTGCCCGGCAGCGTCGTGCCGAGAAAGCAGCCACTGCCCGGCGCCTCGGTGCCATGCTTGCGCAGCACGCGATATTCTTCCGGCGAAAGCCGGCGTTGCCATTCTTCATCGGTAAGTTGCAGTTTCACACTCATATCGCTTCTCCTCGATGCCTGTCACGTTCCGGTTCTGTCGTTCTTGTTCTCGTTTTCGCGCCCCGCCTCCTGCTCATGCGCGCACGATAATTTCGGAGTAATTGTCGGAATGGAATCTCCAGTCCTTGGCGAAGGTCAGGCGCATGCTGTGCATCGCCACTGGATCGTACGGCTTTGGGGGGAGTATCCATTGCGTCAGCATGGTTCAGCCCGCGCCCGGTCGCAAGCAGCCGAACACGCAACACATTCTGTGAAATCACGCCCCGCGGATTTGCATCTGTGAGACGCCGAACGAATCGCGTGGCAATTCAGCTTGTGACAGGATGTGGTTGATGCATGAAGGACAGCAGTGCGCGGCGCGGGGTGAGGTGTGAAAATGTTCAGGAACAGGATGGGTGTGGCGGCTGGCCGGATCAACGCCGCGATCCGCTGGCTAGGCCTGCATCAATTGCCCGTGCTGGTATCGATGGTAATGTTGTTCGGCGGCGCGTGGACATTCATCGAGCTGGCCGATGACGTGATGGAGCAGGAGACGGTAACGGTCGATGAATGGCTGCTCCTGTCATTACGCGATCCCGCAGACCCGACCGACCCGCTGGGCCCCGGCTGGGTGGAAGAAATGGGCCGGGACTTCACGGCGCTCGGCGGCGTTGCAGTGCTGACGTTGATCACGCTGGTAGCGTTCGTTTATCTGCTGCTGCGCAGGAAATTCCGTGCCGCCGTGTTCACGCTGGCGGCGGTTGCCGGCGGCATGTTGTTGAGCACCGTGCTGAAGATCGGGTTCGCCCGGCCGCGCCCCGACATCGTGCCGCATGAATCCATCGTTTATACCGCGAGCTTTCCAAGCGGCCACGCCATGCTTTCCGCCGTCACCTATCTCACGCTCGCCGCGCTGTTGAGCCGCGTGCACGCCAATAACATGATGAAAGCCTACCTGATGATGGTTGCCGTTTTCGTGACGCTGCTCGTCGGAATCAGTCGCGTGTACCTCGGTGTGCACTGGCCCACCGATGTGCTTGCTGGGTGGACGGCCGGCGCTGCATGGGCGGCGCTCACCTGGTTGCTGGAACGCGGATTGCAGAAGGGCGGCGTGGTTGAAGGCGAAGAGAATGACGCTGCCGGATAACGCAACCGTGCACGAAGCATACTTCTTGCCCGGCGTTTCATGCCACCCGTTGGCACTTGCAGATTGCGCCGGTCACATTGCCTGATCCATTATCCACTGCTTGATGTACGCGCAGCGGGGAACCGGGCATGAACGATGCGTCGAAGATTGCCAACGGTTTGTACTGGCTGGTCAAGAATGAAGAGGATAACAATCCCGGTTTTCCGAACCACGAGACCGTCGTGGAAATCAGGAATGGTGTCGTCATCAACCATTCCACGCGCCGGCAATGGCCACTCGAAGCGTTTGGAAAGGAGCGTTCGCTGTACGGCCCGATCAGCGATCCCTACGATCTCGTGCCGCTTGAAAAGCTGCCGCGCGTTGATCTCGACTCGTTGCCGAAAAGCTAGCGGAACCGTGTTTGGGAAAGCCCGTCAAGGAAGAGCCGGTTTTGTTCCATCCCCCGGGCGTCTCTCTCATGATGCTCTGTCGAAAGACCCGGCGGACACCATTTTCGCCAGATTCATCATGATGAGAACAATGTCGACCCACTTGTATTCTTCGACGGCGCGATCCCGCACGACCGGTCCCTCCCGGAGACTTCATCCATGACGATACGCAAGGCAGTGCCTGCCGATGTCGCCGGAATGCATCGCGTGAGACTCGCGGTTACTGAGAATCGCCTTAGCCGCAGCGTGATCACGGCCGACGACTACCTGAACGAAATCAGCGTCACCGGTTGCGGCTGGGTTGCGGAAGTCGACGGTGTCCTGCGCGGTTTTGCCGTCGGGAACCGGGTTCGTTCGAATATCTGGGCGCTGTTCGTCGAGCCCGGCTTCGAGCGTCGCGGCATCGGCCGCGCGCTGCACGACGAAATGATGCGCTGGATGCGCTCCGCCGGTTGCCGGACGGTATGGCTGGAGACCGATCCGGAAACACGTGCGGCGGCGTTCTATCGCGAGGCCGGCTGGCAATTCGTGCATCTGACGCCGGAAGGCGACGCGCGCTTCGAGATGCATTTTTCCTGACGCGCACGCACGACCGCTGTATTCCCTGTTGCTGCTGCCGGTCATCGACGTGAGTCCGGGCATGCGGACGTCGCCGCGAACGCGAATGATGTGCGTGCTTGCCGGTTGAAAATGAAAAGCCCCGCGTTGCGGGGCTTTTCATTACGTCATCGATGAATCGAGCGGCGAGTTTCGCGCAGACACGAGCGCGTTGCCGCCACGGGATTGTCGTGCGATGCATGATTCAAACGGGGCGTATGTTCCTGCGTTTCTTGCGGGCACGTTTTTGCCGGTACATCGCGCGATCGGCGGCATCGATTGCCTGTTCGAAATCGCTGCCGCTCCTGAAATCCGCGGCACCTATGCTGACTTCCAGCACGATCGTCTTGCCATCGGGGAGTTCACAACGGGCCGCCGCCTTCAGGTGACCGGCAAGCCGCGCCTGCACGGATTCCGCCTCGCCTTCCGGCAGCACCAGCAGGAACTCGTCGCCGCCCCAGCGAAACAGGCTGTCCGCAGCGCGCATTTCCTCGCGCAATGTCGCGGCAAAATACTGCAGCAACGCATCGCCCGACTGATGACCGTGCGAGTCGTTGACCTCCTTGAGGTTATCGAGATCCGCAACCACGACCGTGCCGCCTATCTCCACCAGTTCCAGGCCGGCACGTTCGGCAAATGCACGCCTATTGAGGCAGGAGGTCAGCGGGTCGCGCAACGACTGATCACGCAGCCTCCGGTGCGCGCGGTCCAGCTTGATGTGCGCCGCATCGACTTCGCGCTTCGCATCTTCAAGAAGAATCAGCACCATTCCGAAGGCCAGCAGCATGTGCGTCGCAAGATCGAAGTAAGGATTGTTGCGCGCTATGAAAATCAGCACGCCGGTTACATCCGGCAGCAACGGACGCAGTTGCGGTGAGAAGCCTGTCGTGTAGATGATCCACAGCAGGCCCATCACGCCGAAAATCGCGCTCGAAAGTTGCGAGCCGAGCGTGCGGCGGCGTTGCGGAATGGTTGAAGTCACCACTGCGGCGAGACCGAACAGCACGATGGCGGGGATGCCTTGCCAGATGACAGTCGGCATCACGCCTTGCGAAAAAAGATAGGCGATCGATGCATACGCGATACTCGCCGGTAGCAGATAACGCATGCGTGCCACGAGATGCGATGCGCCGGCGTAGAAAAGATAGCCGGCAGTCAGGAACAGCATGAACGCGATCTTGCTCGCGAGATAAATAAACTGCAGTACGTAAGTGCCGAGCGGTAGCCAGCTTTGCGGCAGCGGTCCGAAATAGGAATACGTCACGCAGGCCAGCGCGAGTGCGAGAAACCCCCAGGCTCGCATCCACGCACGGAACCAGACGCGCGCTTCCGCATGCCGATACAGCAGCACGAACAACCCCCACAGCAGGGTATCGATCATCAATTGGCAGATGATGCCGATGGCAACGATCAGCTGGGGCGTGGTGAGTCCGGTCATTCCGCGGTTCTCGGTCCCGTGCCGGAGGAGCACAGGTATATTGTAATGTAGCAGGGACGGGAAGTAGCGAGAAGGCGGTTCCATTCCCGGACGAACCATTGCGACACTGTTGCGCATGCCGGTTGCGGCAATCGCACAACCCCCATGAAGAGTGCCACTCTTCACCGATTAACATAACCCGCCGCTCGCATGAGTATCTTTACTCATGCCGCCAGCGGGACTAGATTCGCGGCATGAAAACGCTCAGCGCACTGGTCCTGTTTCAGACGGCCTGCATCATCTTCCTGCTTTTCAGATTTGCGGGCGACAGCGCTGCGATGCGCCTGTCTGCAGGCGATGAGCCGGTTCCGGTAATGCGGGTTTACAGCGGCGAAGTGGCTGCGCCGGCATGGCACGAATCCACGCAGGTTTCGCCGCCGCTCGATGAACAGCGTTTGCGCCGGATCATTCGCGAAGAACTGGATGCGCGTTCGCATCGTGGCGCCGTCGACGCCCGTTCGCCGATGGCGCGTAACGTACCGGACGATACGCACCGGAAGGTTTTCGTGGATCAGCAGATCGAATACTTCAGAAGCGTCGGCAGAATCTCGGCGGAAGAAATGAACGACATGCAACGCGAGATCGCGAAGCTCGATCCCGCCGGCCGGAAAGACGCCATGAGCAGGCTCATGCGCGCAATGAATTCAGGAGAGATCAGGGGTCAATTGTGATGTCAACGCACCACGCGGTGCAAAAGGGGAAGGCAGGATGAAAACGGGAAAAATCATCGCAGTAGTTGTTCTTTCGCTGTTGTCGTCGTTCGCGGTCGCCGGATACGTACAGCCGCAGAGCGTCACCGTAACCTTGAATGGGGATGGCTCCGGTAGCGCGATAGGCGACATGGTAACCGCACGGTTTTCCGACAATGACGTCGAAGTCATCGGCTGCGGCACGCGCGCGTACGATGACGGTGCCGGCGGAATCTATCGCTGGGGTTTCTGTCAGGCGACCGATGCGCTCGAACAACAGGTGATCTGCAACACCGAGAATCCGGATTTACTGGATATCATGGCAAGTACGTCGGATTACTCCTTCATCACGTTCAGCTGGGATGCCGGTGGCATCTGCAATCACATTGGATTCTCGACACAGTCGTTCTACATACCCGAGCATGCCGGTACGCCTGGCAGGGGACGCAGGTAAGCGATATTCGTCTTCGTCGAAATCATGGAACCCCGCGCAAGCGGGGTTTTTTTCTGTACGTGCAGGAGACGACAGCGCAGCATGCATAGCGCGGCGGCCGCACGCGACAATAACGCGTCCGACAACACTTGTTTCGTGCGCAGACGAATGTCCTGAGTCCGTTGCGACTGCCTCACGACCGACAGAGAACTGCTCCCTTTTTGCCGCCGCTTGCGTGATGGCGTTTTGCCGGCATGAGTGCGCTCCGCACCGGAAGAACGCGAGCGTGGTCGCCGAGGCCGTTCTTGCCCGTGTACGGCTTGCGGGAGATACTTCATGAAACGCAAGCAAGTCACGTTCGTCAATGTGCCGCGCCGGGGTCGTCCATGGATTCAGTCAACGCGCTTGAAACGCTGTTCTTCAGGAATCCGCAGCCGATGTGGGTCTTTCGTGTAAAGGATCTCGTATTTCTCGACGTCAACGATGCGGCAATCGAGCTCTACGGTTATTCGCGCGAAGAATTTCTGCGCATGACCTTGCGAGATATCCGCCCGCCTGAAGAAACGCCGCGCCTGCTTGACGCGATTCGTTCACTCGATCAGGAACGTTACTCGGGTCGCGAATCCTACGTGCATCGCAAGAAGGACGGCTCCATCCTGCATGTCCAGCTGAGCGCGCACGGCTTGAAGTACAAGGGCGATGATGCGCGCATGGTGTCCGTGCATGACACGACGCAGGAGCAGCGCGCCATGCAGGCGCTGCTGCACGAAAAGGAATTTTCGCGAAAAATACTCGACACCATGGCAGATGGCGTCGTCGCCTGCGACAGCGCGGGCGCGATCACTTATCACAATCCATGGATGAACCGGCTGGTCCACGCGCCGGAAACCGCTGCCGAAGTCCACTACGAGGATTTCTACGAAGCATTTCATGCGGATGGCGTCACGCCGCTGCGACAGGACGAGGTGCCGCTGTTTCGCGCGTTGGGTGGCGAAACCGTCAGGGATATCGAGACGGTGGTCGTTCCCTTCGCGACCCGCCGTCCCGTTCACCTGCTGGTCAATGCGGCTCCTCTGGTTGGCGGTGACGGCGGGATCGAAGGCGCCGTAGCCGTCGTGCGCGACATCACGAGCGTACTGGAAGCGCAACGCGCGTTGCGGGATCGCGAGCGCTCGCTGTCGATGCTGATGGCCAACCTGCCCGGCATGGTGTATCGCATCGGCGAAGCTCCGGAGTGGCAACTGGAATTCGTCAGTTCCGGCAGCGTGTCGCTCACCGGCTTCCTGCCGGACCAGCTCACGGCGAAAGGTGCGCCCGGTTTCCTGGACCTGGTTCATCCCGATGATCGCGACGGGCTGATCCACAAGTGGCAGGAGCGGGAAGCCGCGCTCGCGCACCAGGAACGTTTCCAGCTGACGTATCGCATGGTGACCGCCGACGGTAACGTGAAGTGGGTGTGGGAACAGGGCACGGGAATCTGGAACGAAGTCCGCACCAGGCTCATCGGCATCGAAGGCATCATCCTCGACATCACCGAGCGCATGCAGGCACAGGATGCGCTTGCGCGCAGCGAAGAACGTTTCCGTGCGCTGTTCGACAACGCCAGCGAAGGCATCTTCAGGACGGCCGCGGACGGCTACATCATGCTGGTCAATCCGGCGTTCGCGAGAATCTTCGGTTACACGTCTCCCGAAGAGCTTCAGGAGAGCGTGCATGGCGACGTGACATTGTTGTATCCCGATACCGCAGCTCGCGCGGAATACCTCGAGGAACTCAGGCGCGACGGTTACGTGCGCGACAAGTTGCTGACCTTGCGGCGCAAGGACGGCGCGCTGATCTGGGCGAAGGAAAGCTCGCGCGCGATTCATGACGCGGCCGGCGCGATGGTCGAGATCGAAGGGACTCTCGAGGACATCACCGAACGCGTCCAGGCCGAGCAAGCGCTGCGACAGAGCGAGGAGCGTTTTGCGCGCGCCACGCTTGGCGCGAACGACGGCATCTGGGACTGGAACCTGCGCACGAATGAAATTCACTTTTCCGATCGCTGGCACGAACAGCTCGGACTCAGGCCCGGGATGTTGGAGCCGGTGCCCGAGGAATGGTTCGGTCGTGTGCATTCGGACGATCGCGAACCGCTGGAGCGTGCCATCCAGGCGCATGTCGAAGGGCATTCCGGCCACTTCGAGATCGAACACCGCGTGCGTCACAAGGACGGCACGTATCGCTGGATGCTGGCACGCGGCTACAAGTCGCGCAGCTCCCTGGAGGATGCGGATTACCTTTCCGGATCGCAGACCGATATCACCATGCGCAAGCAGGCCGAGGCGCGGTTGCAGCACGACGCCTTCCACGATCTGCTCACCGGCCTTCCCAACCGCGCGCTGCTGCACGACCGGCTGGCGCACGCCATAAAGATCAACCGGCGGGATCCGGAGAAGAAGTTCGCGCTGCTGTATCTCGATCTCGACCGGTTCAAGTACGTCAACGACAGTCTCGGTCACTCCGTCGGTGACGAAGCACTGAAGGAAGTTGCGCGACGCTGGCAGCGCATCATCCGCGAATACGACACGCTTGCACGCCTTGGCGGCGACGAATTCGCGCTGCTGCTGGAGAACATCGAGCACATCGACGATGCACGCAACAAGGCGCAACGGCTGGTCGGCGAACTCGATGACGCGATCCACGTCGCGGGTCAGGACTTCACGCTGGGCGTGAGCATAGGCATCGTGTTTTCCGACGAGCCGGCGGAACGGGCGGAGGACAGCGTGCGCGATGCAGACAACGCGATGTACCAGGCCAAGGCGGACGGTCGCAACCAGGTTGTCGTGTTCGAACCTTCCATGCGCTCGCGGGTCATGAAGACGTTCCAGCTGGAATCCGAGCTGCGCCACGCGATCACCGGGAATCTCCTGCAGCTTTACTACCAGCCTATCGTGACTGTCGATGACGGCAGCATCATCGGTTACGAGGCGCTGGTGCGCTGGCCGCATCCGGAAAAGGGCCTGATTCCACCGATGGAATTCATTCCCTTCGCCGAGGAGAGCGGGCTGATCGTGCAGCTCGACCTGTGGGTGCTGGACGCGGCATGCCGGCAGATAGCGGAGTGGCTGGCAGCCGCGAAAGTACCGGATGAGATTTCCATATCCGTCAATCTTTCCGCACGCCAGATGGGCAGGCGCGACCTGCCGGATGAAATCGCTGCGATTCTCGCGCGGCATGGCATCGATGGCGGCAAACTGAAAGTCGAGCTGACGGAAACGGCCCTGATCATCAACATCGACACCGCGAAGGAAATCATCGTGCGCCTTAAGGCCATGGGCGTCGGCGTCGTGCTCGACGATTTCGGTACCGGCTACTCGTCGCTGAGCTACCTCTACCAGTTTCCGTTCGACGGCATCAAGGTGGATCAGAGTTTCGTGCGGCAACTCGACAAGACGGAAAACGTCGATCACCTGATGGAAATGATCCGGGCGCTCGGCGAGCGCATGAAAGTGCGCGTCGTGCCGGAAGGCATCGAGAGCCAGCAGGAGCTTGACCGCCTGAAGAAGATGGGTTTCAAACATGCGCAGGGTTTCTTCTTCGGCAGGCCGCTGCCGCCGAATGAAGTGCTCGGGCAGATCGCGTCAACGGATTCATCAACCGGCGCTTGACTTCAATTGCACTTGAATACGTATGCTCGCCGCCCACGAACAAATACACATGTCCATGAGGAGCAAGCATGATTGCGACCGCACTGACCGTTGTTCACAAATTCATCCGGCACGAACTGTTCGACACCAGCCGCATGATCGCTTGCGCGGGACCTGACGATGCCGCTGCAATAATCGAAAAGCTGGACAGCGTCGTCGCGCTGCTTGAAACGCATGCCGAACACGAGGAAATCCAGTTCGAACCGTTGCTCAGGAACGCCGCGCCCGATGATGCGGACCGTTTGACGCGCGACCATCGCGCGTTGCATGCCGAGCTCGATAACGTTCACGCGGCGGCACGCAGTCTCGATACGCAGCACGGCGACGCGCGCGTCGCCGCACTCCTGCAATTGCATCTCGACTGGAACCGCTTTGTCGGGCACTACCTGCTGCACATCGATGACGAGGAACGCAGCATGTTCAATGCGATCCGCGAGAGCATCCCCGCGATCGAACTCATTGCACAGGGTGCGCGCGCAAATGATCCGGAGGGCGCCGGGAAATTCCTCGAAATGCTGTGCGCCATTGTCGCGCCGGTCGAGCGCGAGGCCATCAATCGCGGTTGAAGGTTTCGCGTGCAGTCATCAAGGAGCCGGGAGAGTGAAGAAAGCAATAGCGACGATCATTGCGCTGGTTCTGGGCTTGGGCGTGAGCGGCACGGCGTGGCCGGGCGAACCGGAAACGCAGCATCCCGGAAATCCTGCCAACGCACGCATCGTCACTGAAGATCTGGAAAGATTCTGGATGGCGTGGGATGCAGCGAGCGATATTTCCGATCGCAGCGAACGCGAGCGCATCTTCCAGGCGCTTTATCTTGCGAAGGGAACACCGGGATTGCGGGAGTTTCTCGCAACGCGTATTGCTACCGCCGAAAGGCTGGTCAAGGCCATCGACGGTGCGCCGGCATACTACGCCAGCCTGCGGCAGCACACTCCGAAAGCCGGTCGCATTGAAGCGCCGGTTCGCAAAGCCTTCGCTGAACTCGAAGCGCTGTATCCGGACGCCGTGTTTCCGGACGTGTACCTGCTGATGGGGCGAATGAATGCCGCGGGCGCGATCGGAGAATCTGGCCTGCTCATCGGTTTTGACATGCACGGCAGAACGCCGGGCGCGCCGGTGAATGAACTGAATGCGTGGTTGCAGACCGTATTGCGTCCGCCGGAAGCGCTGCCTTACATCGTTGCTCACGAACTGATTCATTTTCAGCAGACATGGTCGGCGCAGCCGACGTTGCTCGAAGCCGTGTTTCTTGAAGGCAGCGCGGATTTCATCGCGGAGCTCATTGCGGGCAATCACATCAACGAACACGTGCATGCGTGGGCGATGCCGCATGAACGCGAAATCTGGCAACGATTTGCTCCCGCCATGCACGGTACGGACTACACGGGATTCCTTTACAGCGGCGCGGATAGAGATCTGCCGGAAGGCTGGCCGCCGGATGTCGGCTACTTCATCGGTTACCGGATCGCGCAGGCGTATTACGAGCAGGCGGCGAACAAGCGCGAGGCCGTCGCCGACATGCTCGCCGGCACGGACTTCGACGCGCTGCTCGAACGCAGTGGGTATGCGTCACGGTTCGAATAAGGAACGGCCGCTTTGCCGTCGAGCAACGCGTGCCTGGGCGCAGCGTCGGACAAAGCCAGGGCAGCACATGAATGCAGGAAGAGCGTCGGGATTTCGTTTTTGCCCGGCATCCGCGTCTCCCTGGACCTATCATTGATGTCACCACCTCCGGCAGGCATTCCACATGAAGCTCGAACAGGCACGCCGTTACGCCCTCTCGTTGCCCGAAGTGCATGAGGAGCCGCATCACGATTTCTCGTCGTTCCGGATCGGTGCGGGCGGCAGGATCTTCGCCACCGTTCCACCTGACGGCCAGCATCTGCACATCCTCGTCGACGAAGAACATCGCGAACCGCTTGTCGTTTCGGAGCCCGCCACGTACGAAAAGCTCTGGTGGGGCAAGAAGGTCCTGGGCGTTCGTGTGAATCTGGCCAAAGCGAAAACGACAACTGTCAACGAGCTCCTCGTTGCCGCCTGGCGCAACAAGGCGCCGAAAAGACTCGTTACCGCGTTCGACGCCGTCGCACGGGCGGGATTGTGATCCGCTGTCCGATCCAGGTCCTGAACTGATTCATACCGCAATCTTCCGTTCGAATTCCGCTCCGCCCGGTCCGAAGTCGGTCCGGAAGACGAGTTCGGCGAGTCGGGGCCGGAATTTGCCACGTACTCATGGAATGAGGTGACCGGGGAGTTCTTCCCCGTTGCTGAAATCGATCTCAATGGCGAATGGGGGTTCTCGGATGAACCCACCGCGATTGCGGCCGAGGTCGATACGTTGACCTTCAAGTTCGATGGAGAAGTGGGCGCAGTCCTCACACGCGTGAAACAAGCGCACCCGAAGCAAACCTCATGAGCGGCGCTCTTTGGAGCACCGCTTTTTTCCGACCTCACCGTTTCACATAATGCTTGCCGGCGGAACCCGATTCGGGGCACTCTTTTGCCGTGATCGGGGCGGGGGGAGCGATGTGGTACGGGACGATGAGCAATGGCTGGCGCTGACCGATGCGTTCTATTCGGCGGCCCTGTCGCAAAATGGCTGGTATGAAGCGCTGCACGGGCTCGCGGAAGCCACCGGATCCGCAAACGGCGAACTGATCGGGCTAGGCGCGAACTCGACCGTTCCCTTCAACATCTTCACGAACATCGATCCCGCATTCGTCCAGGATTTCATCGACGTGGGCGGCGGCGATCCCGCACTCAATCCGCGCGTCAACGCCGGTTCAAAAGCCCCTCCTCTGAAGGTGCTCGCCGAGTCCGATTTCATCACGCCTGACGAACACAAGCGTCATCCGCATTATCAGGAATTCGCCGTCAAATGGGGTATTCCCTACAGCTGCATCACGACGCTCGAGCGCAGCAACGGCATCCTCATCGGCCTTGCGGTTGCACGCACGGAATCGCAGGGACACATCACCTCGGAACAGCGCGAGATATTCACGTCCATCGCCCCGCACGTACGTGCCGCCGTGCGCATGCAGATCGCACTCGAAGGCGAGGGCGCCGCGTTGCTTGTGGGCGCCATGGATGCGCTTTCCATGCCCGCGTTCATCCATGACCGTGAAGGCAAGGTCCGCGCGTCGACACCGGCCGCCGAACAACTGCTGGCCGCCGACCGCGGCTTGCAACTGCGCGCCGGAAGACTGGCAGCGACCCATCCCGCAGACGACAAGGCATTGAACGATGCCATCAGCCATGCATTGCGTGACCGGATAGCCGGCGAGGCGCCGAAGGTGCAGACCATCATCGTTCGGCACGGTTATTCGACCGCGCCATCGATGGTGCTGGACGTGGTAGCGCTGCCGTCCCGGCCGTTCGAACTCGGCTTTGCGCCCCGCGTAATGGTGCTCGCGCGTGGCGAACGGGGTTCGGAGGAACGTCGCGCCGTGATATTGAAGACCGCTTACGCGCTCTCCCCTGCCGAAACCGAAATCGCCATCCACGTCGCGAACGGCATCGCGCCGGATGTCATCGCAACGATGCGTGGCGCATCGGTCGCGACCGTGCGTTTCCAGATCAAAAGCATACTGACGAAGCTCGGCGTGAAGCGGCAGGTGGAGCTGGCGTCACTCGTGGGCAGATTGTAGGAATATCTTTTTTCCCCTCGTACTGCGTCATGTAACGTTCTGCAATCTGCAATTCATCCCAATCAGCCATGTTGGCCGTAGACAGGAAACATGAATCAGAACGTCGAACAGACGCGGCCGAAAAAAAACCTGAAATCAACGAGACCTGCGGTGGATCAACGTCCTGTTCTCGTGCATGAACCTTTCCGTTTCACGTTGTCATATACGTACACATGTTCTCCTGGAGTCGTCGATGCGTATTGTTTTCCCCGCTCTTGTCCTTCTTCTGGCGCCATTCGCTTGCGACGCTGCCACCGATCCGTTTCAGCACGAATTGCGCAGAATCCGGGAAAATGTATACGTTGCCGTTCGTCCGGACGTGAATCGCGTGCCGGTCTCCGGAAATGTCACCTTGATCATCAACAAGGACGATGTCGTCGTTGTCGATAGCGGACGCACGCCCGCTGCCGCCGAAAACATCATCGCGCTGCTGCGTGAAAAGACATCGAAACCCGTGAGCACGATCATCAACACTCATTGGCACGATGATCATCATCTCGGCAACAGCGTCTGGAAGCGGTACTGGCCTGACGTCGAGATCATCGCGCATGCGAGTACGCGGAAGGCGATTGCGGGCGAACCGATGGCAGGTCTCGATACTCGCGAGCAAGGCCTGAAGAACTTCCGACCGGTGCTTGTCAAGCGTATTGAAGAAGGTATCGATGAAGACGGGCGCAAGCTGTCGGAGCCGGAGCTGGAGCGCAATCAAGTCATTCTCGCAACCATTCCGCTGCTCATCGAACAAAGCCGGATCACGGAACTCGTCATCCCCGATCGCACCTACACCGATCAGCTGCAACTCGATCGGCCGGATCGCCGCATTCAGGTGCGCTATCTTGGCCGCGGAAATACCGATGGCGATTCCGTGGTGTATCTGCCGGACGACGGCATCGTGATTACGGGCGACCTGGTTGTCATGCCGCTGCCCTTCGGCTTCTACAGTTATCCCGCCGACTGGATAAAGACACTGCAGGGTATAAAGGCACTGCAATGGACGACGCTGGTTCCCGGCCACGGTGAACCGCAGTCCGACAGCCGCTATGTCGATGCGCTCATCACTCTGTTGGAAACGTTAACCGCGCAGGTCGCAGCGGGACATGCAGCGGGCGGCACGCTCGATGATATTCGCGCCGGTCTCGACCTCGACGAAATCGAGCGGCAGTTCACGAACGGCGATCCTGTGCTTGCAAGGCTGTTCCATGCCTATTGGGTATTGCCGATCACGAAATCCGCCTGGAAGGAAGCGAGCGGCATCAAGATCGTGCAAGGCAAGGATCCGACCTGATCCTGGCGGCGCAGCTGAATTTTCTGCTGTGGCCTTGTCTGCAACGTTCATCCGGGCGGCGCCACGCAAGTGGGCGCCGTTCGGATGTGCGCAGCAGGATTTCAGGTGGCGCACGCTGACGCGATACGATCAAGCGCGAACGTTCCCAGATCATGGATGGTTTGCCGGGCGCGGTCGCAGGGGCATCAGCCGCCACGAACGTTCGCAACATCGCACGAAAGGAAACGCCATGACATCGAACCTGAGCATTCGTGAAATCCGCAAAGAGGAATTCGAGCGGCTAGGCCAGTTGATGGTCGATGTGTATTCCCGTCTTGACGGTTTTCCGGGGCGCGACGAGCAGCCGCGTTACTACGAGATGCTGGCGAACGTGGGAAGGTTCGCTGAGAAGAAGGATGTGAAGGTATTAGTCGCATTGTCGGCCGATAACGAACTCGCCGGCGGTGTCATCTATTTCGGCGACATGGCCGAGTACGGTTCGGGAGGAACCGCAATCCGCGTCAGCAACGCTTCCGGCATTCGCCTGCTGGCCGTCGATCCGCGATTCAGGGGCATGGGAGCGGGCAAGGCGTTGACGGAAACCTGCATCCGGCTCGCGCAGGAAAAAGGTCACGCACAGGTTGTGTTGCACACGACGCAGGCCATGAAGGTTGCGTGGGGACTTTACGAGAGCCTTGGATTCGAGCGCAGCGAAGACCTGGATTTCATGCAGGAGACACTGCACGTTTACGGCTTCCGACTGGATCTGAGTGAAAGGCAGCACGATATCGCGTTCTGACTTTATCGCAAGATTGCAAGCCAACCCGTCCTTCATTCAACTGTTCGATTCCGCATGAAACCTTCCCCGGCGAAGTTCACGTTGGCGCGTAATAAAAGTAACTCTCACCAAACTGCGTGAAGCTCCTTCGTACCTTCCTGCACTATCCCTCCACACAATATCCAATGTTTCCTTACAAACGTTTACAAGACCTGACAATAAACTGTTGCATGGGTTCGTAGTATTGCGGGGCCATTCCTGCCGGTGAAAATACTGATGAGAAGAATGCCGCTGCTCCTCTCCCTGCTCTGGATGTCCGCGCTTCATGCGGAGACGATTCTCGTTTCAAGCGAAGGTGTCGATCTCGGTTCCGATGCGATCGATGCGCTGCTCGCCGACGTCAACGGCGACGGCTTGCCGGATATCGTCAGCCTTTCCGATAACGTCGATTCGCTGAACATCCTTGTCAATTCCGGCCCCGATGGCGATGACCGGATCAACTTCGGCAACCGGCGCGTGTTCCAGGCGGGCGCCGATCCGCGTGCGGTTGGCGCCGGTGATTTCGACGGCGACGGTCATGTCGATCTTGCCGTGACCGACTACGAAGACGACAAGGTGTACGTGTTCAAGGGCGACGGCAGTGGCGGTTTCGCGCGTAACGCGGCGCTTGATACCGGTGCCGAACCAACCGCAATCCTGTCTGCCGACGTCAACGATGACGGACTGGCCGACCTGCTTGCGCTTGAGTCCGATACCGGCCGCCTCGCGATCTTCATCGCTACGGCATCCGGGTTTTCCAGCCGCGTTAGCGTGCGCGTGACGGAAAACCCTGCGGCGCTGGCCGTCGCCGATGTGGATGGCGACGGCGACTCCGATGTCGTGGTGGGCGGGAGTGACGTCAGCGTCCTGCGCAACGACGGCAGCGGCCGCTATTTGCTTGTGCAGACACTGGATATCGACGGGAAAGCCACCGTGGTTCTTCTCCAGGACATCGATAACGACAACCGGCGTGACCTGCTGGTTGCGAGCAGCGAACAGAAATACATCCGTGTCATTTTCAATGACGGCAGCACGACGCCTTACACGGATGACGCTCCCGAAGACAGTGCTTACGTGGACGATTTATCGCTGTCGTTCGCGCCCGTGCAACTGACTGCTGCCGATATCACCGGCGATGGCGAGGTCGACATTCTTGCCGCCGCCAGCGACAGCAGCACGCTGCTGGTCATCGAAGGAACCGGGTACGGGAAGTTCGTCAGCGCCGAGTCCTACACGCCAGGCGGCCTCACTTCCCTTGATCATGTCGGCGTCGGCGACGTTGACCGCGACGGACGGCTCGATGTGCTGGTCGTGTCTGCCGGTTCCGCTGCAGCACATGTTTATCGCGGATTGAACCGGTTGCACTACGATGACTTCTCGACGTTCTCGCTGGGCCTGACGCCCGTCGAAGTCGCTGCCGCGAATTTCGACTACGACGGCTACGACGATGCCGTGGTGCGCGACTCGTCACAGGCGCTGCTTTACCTGTTGCGTTCGGACGGCGAAGGCGAGTTCGTGCTTTTCAGCACGCTCGCCCTCGGCGCCGCCGCCGCGAGCATTGCGGTCGCAGACCTGGACAGTGACGGGCTGGACGATCTGCTGGTCAACGAGAACGGTTCGACTGACATAGACGTTTACCTCTCGCTCGGCTCCGGAACGGTGGTGCATGAGACGTCGATAGCCGTCGGCGAACGGATGGGCGGATTCATCACCGGCGAGTTCGACGGGCTGGACGGCCTGGATGTCGCGGTCATCGTGCCTGGCAGCAACGAAGTTCGCGTTTTCAATACCACGGGAGCACTCGCGTGGACTCTTTCCGCGAGCATCCCTGTGAGTACGCGTCCGACAGAAGTCGTTGCAGGCGATCTGGAAGGTGATGGTGTTGACGAGCTGTTGATCGTGGCCGGCACGTCGGCGACGACGTTCGATATCTACCAACTGGCCGGCGGCGTTTCACTGCTTGCGGCGCTTGCCCTGGATGTCGACGCGTCGGCGGCAGTGCTGGCCGATATCGATGGCGACGGCGATGCGGATATTGCTGCCGTTTCGGAGTCGCAGTCGGTTCTCTACACGTTCATCCGCAGCGACGGCGCGTTCGCACAGTATCCGCTCGAGTATCCGGTCGAACGAGGGCCTGTCGAAATCCTTCTTGACGATGTCGACGCGGATGGCGACAGCGATGCGATCGTGATTTCGGCTCACGCCAGACGCATCGGCATCCTCTTTCGCGACGGCGAGGCCTACCTGACCCACGGGAACTACCTGGAGGCAAGTTCATCGCCGGCGAATGGCGCGCTGGCGGACATCAATGGAGATCGCACTTTCGAAGTGCTGGTGACGCTGCCTGCAGAGGGCAAGCTGGGCGTCATCTCGAAGAGCGAAAACGAAGCGCCGACCGCGACGGATATGTCTTTCGAAATGGATGAGGACGAAGACGAACTCGAGAAATTTCTCGACGGCACGGATGTCAACGGCGACACCTTGCATTACTCGATCGTCCAGCAGCCGGCTTATGGCAGCGTCGAGTTGCTGGACGCGTCGCGCGGCTATTTTCGTTACGCGGTCGAACCCGGCTTCGATGAATACGACAGCTTCACGTATCGCGTCGATGACGGAACCAGTGCATCCGAACTTGCCACAGTCAGCATATATCGCGAGGAAGATGAAGGCGGAGGCGGCGCATCCGTCTTGCTGCTGTTGTTCGTCGGCGCACTGGCATCGTTCCTGCGCCGCCGCTTCAGGGAAACGAATGCATGAAGGACATTCATGTTTCGATCGCCACCTGTCTGCTGTGCATGGCGATTCCGGCCCATGCGAGCGGCTACACCTTCATGAAGGAGACAACGGTTCCGGCGGGTGTGGACGCGCGCGGCACACGCCTGGTGGATATGGACGAAGACGGCTATCCGGATCTGTTGACGCTGTCCGAGACGCAGGATGTTCTGAACCTGTTGTTCAATACCAGTGGTTCAACGGCGAGCGACACATATGGTTTCGGTTCCCGGCAGATCTACAGCGTCGGTGAACATCCAACGGAGATCGGCACGGGTGACATCGACGGTGATGGCAGGGACGACATTGTCGTTGCGAGCCGTGAAGACGACGAACTCACTGTGTTTCTCGTGCGCGATGCAGGCACGCTGGTCGAGTCCGCGCGGCTGGACACCGGCAATGGCCCCTACGACGTGCTGGTCCGCGATCTCGATGGCGACGGCGACAACGATCTCGTCGTGGGCGAACGCATCGGCGATTCCGTGAGCGTCATTCTCTCGGATGGCGACGGTTACGGGTTCGCCGTACGCAGGACGATCGACACGGTTGCGGAAACCCGGCAGATCGCGCTCGGAGATTTCGATGCCGACGGCGATCCGGATCTGGCCGTCGCCGGTGAAAAACTGCAGATATACCTGAACGACGGCAACGCGAACTTCAAGCGCTCGCAGACGCTGGGCCTGGACGACCTGTTGCAGTGTGCGGTTGCGGCGGATCTCGACGAAGACGGTGCGGATGATTTGATCGTCACCGGCCTGGAGAAAAGGCGTCTGCATGTACTGCGCGCGGATGCGGACGGAAAATTCAGCGATGACACGTCGAGTGCACGATACGAAACGTTCGCCGTGTCGTTTCTTCCAAATGTCATTGCCGTCGCGAACATCGACGACGACGGGCATGTCGATGTCATTGCGACGAGCCGCGAGCGAGCCGAAACGCTGGTCTGGTACGGCACGGGTCACGGCGGGCTCGTCAGGACCCAGCTGGTGAAAGATGCCTCCGCACTCTCGGCGGTTTCCATTGGCGACGTCGATCGTGACGGCAGAAACGATCTCGTGGCGACGCTGACGGCAGAGGGCACCGCTGCCGTTTACCGCGGCCTGGGATCAGTGCCCTACGACATCGAGGAAACGCTTGAGCTCGGCAGCGCGCCGGGCGCACTCGTTCTGGATATCGTTGCCGGTGGCAGTGCTCGTGTGCTGGTGGCGGATGGTCCGCGAAAGCTCATACACGTGGCGCGTGTTACCGGCGACGATTTCACGCTGAAGGGCGAGATATCAACCGTGCTGACGCCTGCCACCGTGCAGTTGCATCCCGTGGACGGCGGCTCTGAAGTCTTCCATGCACCGGACAGCGGCACGCGCATCGGTCGTGCGCGTCTGGATTCGAGAGACGCGGTGCTGGCGTTGCCGGAAATCGTTGTCAGCGACGGCTTCATCGCGTGGACGCCTGGTGCTTTTTCTTCGGCGGGTGCGCGCGAGCTGCTGGTCGTCGAAGCGGACGGCGACCTGGTTCTGAGAAGCCTCGATGACACGGGAGACGCGGTGATATCCAGTCTCGCTCTTGCCGGCACGCCGTTGTTCATCGCCGCCGCAGATCTGGACGGTGACGGATTGGAGGAGGCCGTGTTCGCCGGCGATACGTTACGCACAATGTCGGCGCAAGGCGGAACGATCGACATTCAGCACCACGCGGTTCTCGACGGAATCCCGGACGCGATGCGTTTGTCCGACGTCGACAATGACGGCGATGCCGACGTGCTGCTCGTGTACACCAGCGCGCGTCGCGTGGACATTCATTTGAACGATGCGGGACAGCTCGCGGATGCTGCCACGAGCGTTTTCGTCAATGGCCGTCCCGTCAACGCCGTTACACCGGATATCGATGGCGATGGAAAGGCCGATCTCGCCATTGCCGACGCCGGCGGCAACCGGATCGAGCTGCTTGCGCGCCGCGTCGACGGCGGCTACCGGACCGTCAATTACCTTGGCGGCGCGCAGCAGGCGGTCGGCGTGCTCGTATTGCCGCCCGACGATTCACGAGTCACGCCGCTGTTGACGAGTTACGGAACCGATGGATTGGCGATTCTGTACCGACGGTCGGGCAATCGCGCGCCGGCCGTTGAAGACCTGGTACGGGAAGTGGATTCCGGCGACACGCTCGAAGATTATCTCGTCGCTTCGGATGCGGACGGTGACGACATCCGCTTCGTCATCATGCTGCCGCCGGATTCCGGTCATTTCGAACTGCTGGATCCGGTTGCGGGCCGCTTCCAGTACCAGCCGGCAAAACCTTATCCGGATGAAGTCTATGTTCACTATGTCGCGGTGGACGGCAAGGAGTCGTCCGAACCCGCCGTACTCGCAATTTCCGTAAAGGGCGGAGGCGGCGGCGGCAGTGGCATTGCCTTCGTTCTGATGCTGGTCGCGTTCGCGTTTCGCGATCCTGCTCACAGGAAGCACGCGTGAGTACAGCGTCGAACGATACCGTGCTCGTCGTCGATGATGATTCCGGGCTCTGTGCGATGCTCAAGGAATATCTGCAGGAGGAAGGATTTCACTGCCTCGTGGCGAACTCCACGGACACCATGTTCAAGGTGCTTGCGCGCCACGCGTGCAGGCTCGTCATTCTCGACGTCATGCTGCCCGGCGAGAACGGGCTGGTCGCGTTGCGTCGCCTGCGCGAAGCGGAAGATCCGGTGCCGGTGATCATGCTGACCGCGCGTGCGAGTGACGTCGAGCGTGTGCTCGGCTTCGATCTCGGTGCGGACGACTACGTTTCCAAGCCATTCAATCCGCAGGAACTCGTGGCGCGTGCGCGCGCCATCCTGCGCCGCACTGAACCCAACGACCAGAGGATGGTGCCGATCGTGATCGATGAATTGGAAATCCGTCCCGGCTTGCGCCGCGTCTCCGTGAGTGGTCAGCGAGCCGATCTGACCAGCACCGAATACGGCGTGCTGGAAGCGCTTGCACGGCTGGCGGGACAGGTGCTGAGCAGGGATGAGCTGTATCAGCAGGCGCTTTCACGCCACTCGGGACCGCAGGAGAGAAGCATCGACATGCATGTCGCGAGTTTGCGCCGCAAGCTCGGCAGATGGCCTGACGGCAGCGAACGGATTGCAACGGTGCGCGGCGTCGGCTACGTGCTGACCGTTTTTCAACGAGCGTAGATCATGCCGAAACTGTTCATAAGAATCTTCCTTTCGTTCTGGCTGTTGCTCGCGCTGATCAGCATCGCGACATTCGCCGCGATTTCCGAACGGCTCGACCGGCGCCAGGCGTCGCTGCGCGAAGTGGCACCCATTGCGCGGATCGCCGAGGCCGTGGCAAAGGCGCAACAGGCGGCTGATCGTGGCGGACGCGCTGCGCTGGAAACCTGGCTGCGCAATGTCAACGAACGGCAGCCATTGCCGTTCTTCCTCGTCGATGACGACGGTCGCGATTTGCTCGGGCGCGAATTGCCCGAGTACATGGATGTCGCGCCGGGGCGAAGGGTGATGCTGTTTCACGCGTCGGCGTCGCCTTTGTCCGCAAGACCACCGCCCATGCTCCTGGCGGGACCGCCCCCGCCGCCGGTCGTCCGCCTCGCGGACGGAACGGAATACCTCATGGTGCCGGACTTCGGCGGCGTCACCGTGGAGCGCCTGCTTGTCGCAAACGCGCCGTTCGTCGCAATCGTTCTCGCCGGAATGGTCCTGTTGAGCGGGCTGGTCTGCTTCCTGCTCGCGCGGCATGTGACGCAACCGCTGACACAATTGCAGGACGTCATTCATCAATGGGGGCGCGGCAAGCTGGCGATACGCACATCGGAGGGAATTCGCGCGCGGGACGACGAGCTTGCGGCGCTCGCCCGCGATCTCGACGAGATGGCGGAGCGCTTGCATGTGCTGATCGAAAGTCAGCAGCAACTCGTCTCCGACGTATCGCATGAACTGCGCTCGCCGCTCGCCCGCCTGGTAATGGCAAGCGCACTGCTGCGGCGAAAATCGGGAGAAAACTGCCTGCCGGAGCTTGATCGCATCGAGCACGAAGCGGAACTGCTCGCTGCCAACATCAACCGGATACTCTTTCTCGCCAGGCTCGAGGCCGAGAACCGGCTGCTTCTCAGCGTGCCGGTGGACGTATCCGCACTGGCAAGGGAATCGGTCGAGAACGTCGCCATCATGCATCCGGATGGACCGCGCCTCGCGTTTCAGGGTGACGACGCGATCCTCGTTCCCGGCGATCCGGACCTGCTGCGCACGGCATTCGAAAACATCCTGTTCAACGCCGTGAAGTACAGCCGCGATACGGACACCATCGACATCGATGTGAGCCGTCACGCAAGTGGAACACCGGGTGTGAAAATTCGCGTGCGCGACAGCGGACCCGGAATTCCCGATGAAATGCTGACGAAGGTATTCGAACGTTTCGTGCGGGTCGATCCCGCACGCCAGACATTCACGGGAGGGCTTGGGCTCGGGCTATCCATCACGAAGCGCGCCATCAGCCTGCACGGCGGCAGCGTTCATGCCGCAAACCGGCAACCCTCCGGCCTCGAGATCGTCATTTTTCTGCCCGCCGCCGCAGGAACATGAAGGGCCGAAGCGGAAAGTCGCTGCTTCTCATTCCGGCCACGATGACTATTCGGCTATCCCTGCAGCGAAATCCCGTAACTTCTGCATCGCGACGACATACGGCAACGGACCGTAACTGATCCTGGATACACCGAGCGTGGCCAGCCGGGATATGTCCGGCGCACCTTGCATCATCATGATGTTAACCGGCAGCGGCGACGCGTCGCACAGTTGCGCGATCAGTGCTTCGTCAATGAGGCCGGGCACGAACAGGCCGCTGGCGCCCGCGTCGTGGTAGGCATGTGCACGCTCGACGGTCGCTTCGAGCAAGCCGGGATGTTCGCTGGCGCCCTTCGATTGCAGGAACAGATCCGTGCGCGCATTGATGAACAACGGAATATTTCTTTCGCTCGCCGTTCCGCGAATCATCGCGATGCGCGCGGCCTGTTCTTCGGTGCAGTAGATTCCGTCGCCGCCGACGAGTTGGTCCTCGAAGTTGATGCCGATGGCGCCGGCATCGATCACGCGCTCGGCGGTGTGGTGAAGTGCCGCTGCATCACGACCGTAGCCGCCTTCGATGTCGACCGAAACCGGCAGGTCCACGGCACGCACGATGTTTTCGATGATTGTCGCCAGCAGATCGAGCGGAATGTTTTCGCCGTCCGCGTATCCCTGTGCGGCCGCGACCGACCAGCTGCCGGTAGCCACGGCAACGGCGCCGGTTTCAGCGATGGCCTTCGCACTGCCCGCATCCCAGATGTTGTGCAGGACGAGCGGGTTGCCTTTTACATGCAGCCTGGCGAATGCGCGGGCTTTTTCTGCTTGCGTGTGCATGTCTTTCTCCATGGTTTGTTCGGCATAGCCTGCACGAGAACCGGATATCGTGCTGGCCGTTTTCGGACCTCGACACCGGCAGGTTCGCAAACCCGCCCGCGCAAGACTTCATCAGTGCATGTCAAAGATGCGACCGCGCGTCTGCGATGCGCATGACCGCGGCTTCGATCTTCTCATCCGGGCAGGTTCCGTAGCCGAAAGCGAGACCCTTGCGCGCGCGTTGTTCATGGCGTACGTGCTGATCCGCTCGACACCAACACCGTTTGCCGCACAGGCGGCCTGCAACTTCGCCTCATCGATGCTGCCCTTGAACCAGGCGGAAAGATGCAGGCCGGCAGCGGAGGGCACGGGTGTCAGCCATTCCGCCGTGTGTACCGCAAGCGCAGTCTCCAGTGTCGCACGCCGCTTGCGATAGATCTTTCGCATGCGCCGCACGTGGCGTACGAGATGACCTTCGGCGATGAAACTGGCAAGCGCGAGCTGGGGCAGTGCCGGGCTGTGCCAGTCGGCAACGCGTTTCGCCGCAACGATGGCATCGCGTGCCCATTCCGGCACGGCAACAAAACCGAGACGCAGCGCCGGAAACAGGCTTTTGGAAAACGTGCCCACGTAAAACACGGAACCATCGCGATCAAGCGTCTGCAGCGCATCCAGCGGATTGCCGCCGAAACGGAATTCGCTGTCGTAATCGTCCTCGACGATTACCGCGCCGTTACGGCGCGCGAAGTCGAGCAGTGAATTGCGGCGGGCGAGCGACATCACCACGCCGGTCGGAAACTGGTGAGATGGCGTCACACAGATGATGCGGGCGTTCTTTGGCAGCTTTTCGATAATCATGCCTTCGCCATCCACCGGAACCGGCTGCACGGTTGCGCCGGCGGATTCGAACGCTGCGCGCAACGGCGGGTAGCCAGGGTCTTCGACCGCGACGACAGTCTTCCCGCTCTCGACCAGCGCGCGCGCAATGATATCGAAGGCCTGCTGCGCGCCAGTCGTCGCGACAATGCTTTCGGCGTTGCACGCGACTGCGCGCGTGAACGAAACATGCGTGGAGATCGCGTTTCGAAACGGTTCGGGTCCTGCCGGATCGAGGTATGCCGCCGGCTGTTTGCCGAGATCGCGCAATGCGTGGTTGGACAACCGTCGCCACGTATCGAAGGGAAACGCGCTTTTGTCCGGCAGTCCCATCCGGAGATCGAACGCGTACGACATCGAAGCGCCCGTCGCGAAATCGTCACTGGGAGCCGCAGCGCGCCGTGGCAATCGCGGGTCGCGGCGTTGGCGAGCTGCGACGGATGGGGCAGATGGGCGACGCAGTTTTTCCGCGACAAACGTGCCCGCGCCCTGGCGCGCAACCAGGAAACCTTCGCTCAGCAGCAGGTCGTACACGGCCATCGCCGTGCTGCGCGATACGCCGTACTGCGCCGAAAATTCCCGCGACGGCGGCAATTGCGCGCCGGGCAGCAGCCGGCCGGCGAGTATCGCTTCGCGCAACTGCCGGTGCAGATCGCGCACGATGGTGCGTGATGTTTTCGGGGGTACGGCCAGATCGAGATCGAACTGCATTGCTGTTCACCGCGCTAAAATTGGATTGCCAGATATACCGATAATTGGTCGTATTTAAAAGCCAATCTGCGACGTATCCTGACGCAACATCACTGCAAGGCACCTCCATGATCGACCTTTATAACGCCGCCACACCGAACGGCCAGAAGCTTCGGATATTCATGGAAGAAACCGGTCTGCCGTATCGCCTCCACCGGGTCGGTCTCGGCAAGGGCGAGCAACACCGTCCGGAGTTCCTCGCGATATCGCCCAACAACAAGATTCCCGCGATGACGGACGGTGCTCCCGCCGATGGCGGCGAGCCGGTCGTGCTGTTCGAGTCGGGCGCGATGCTGGTTTACCTCGCGGAGAAAACCGGGACGTTCATGCCGCAGGACATTCGTGGCCGCATGGAGGTGTTGAAGTGGTTGTTCTGGCAGGTCGGCGGGCTCGGCCCGATGGCAGGCCAGGCGGGACATTTTCACCGTCATGCGCCCGAGCCGGTTCCTTACGCCATCGATCGCTACACGCGGGAAGTGACACGGCTTTTCACCGTGATGAACACGCGTCTCGGCAGCGTTGAATACCTGGCCGGCAATTACTCCGTCGCGGACATGGCAGCGTTCCCGTGGGTTGTTCCGTTCGAGGGTTTCGGACAGACGCTCGATGAATTTCCCGATCTCGCGCGCTGGTTCCGGAGCGTTGCAAAACGTCCGGCCGTGGTGCGTGCCTATGCCGGCGTATCCGATGTGTACGCGAAAAGCGAAGCTGCGCTGTCGGCATCGGAACGCAAGGCGTTGTTCGGCGCCGGGAAGGCGGCGTCATGACGGTGTCGCAGCATGTCCTGCCGCTGCTCACGCTGGTCGCCGTCGATATCGTGTCGATTCTGAGTCCCGGCCCCGGCATCCTCCTCGTCACGCAGGCGGCGATTGATCGTGACCGCCGTTCCGCCGGTGCGATTGCGCTTGGTCTCGCCGTGGCGGGATGCCTGTGGGCGGCGGTTGCGGTTGCCGGACTTGCGGCGTTGTTCGATGCGATGCCCGCGCTGCAGGCCGGCGTGCGATACGCCGGCGCGGCCTACCTGCTTTATCTCGGTGTGAAACTCTGGCGCCGCTCCGGCGGCGCGGCAGGGATGGACACGGAAAATGCGAGCAGCAGTTTCCTGCAGTCGTTTCGTACCGGGTTCCTCACCAGCCTGTTCAATCCGAAGCTCCTGGCGTATTTCGGCAGCATCTTCGTGCTGCTCCTGCCCGCCGGTGCGCCGCGCTGGGTGAACGTCACGGCGGTCGTGATCGTACTGATCGACGGACTGCTGATTTACGGCGGTTGCGCGTTGCTGTTTTCGACGCGGGCCGTTCGCGATCGTTATGTCGCGATTCGCGGACCGGTCAACCGGATATTTGGCGCGTTGCTGATACTGCTGGGCGGGCGGTTGCTGGTGCAGTGGCTCTGAAGCGGACACGCATCAGGCGGACCGCAGGCCCGCACGATAATCCGGGTCGACCCAGCAGCGCGGCAGCGTTTCGCCGGACGGAAACCGCAGTCCCGATTTACGGAACGATTCCGGCTCCTGCGCTTCTTCGCCGTAGTGCACACGGCCACGAACCTCTGCGGCGTTCGGATTGAACAACGCTCTGAGGTCGGCCACTTCGACAAGATGGCCGGTCTTCTGTTCTGCAAGATACATATTCACCTCCCACAGCGGTGCAACCGCTAAACGACTCGCGGGTAGCGAGTCGCGGTTTATCATACTCCTCTGGTACGCCCTGTTACGCGACCGTCATGCCGCAGTTGTTCGGCACCTGTTCCACAGTCCGGATTTTTGCGCGCTTCCGTCGAAAGCAAGGGTCGAACGCCTCTTTCGGACGGAATCCGCGCTCGTCGATGACAAGGAACACAGATGAAGATCTGCATTGCACAGACACGACCCGCCAAAGGCGACATCCGGCGCAATATCGCAAACCATGTGAATCTGGTCGAACTGGCGTCGACAAACGGCGCTGATGCAATCGTCTTTCCGGAATTGTCACTGACCGGGTACGAGCCGGCGCTGGCGGCGGAACTGGCCATCGATCCCTGCGATGACAGGCTGGACGTTTTCCAGCGGCTGGCCAATGTCCGGCAGGTGATGATCGGGACGGGCGTGCCGACGAAGAATGACGCCGGTATCTGCATCAGCATGATCGTTTTTCAGCCAGGCGAAGCCCGGCGGGCGTATTCGAAGCAATACCTGCATCCGGACGAGGAGGAATTCTTCATCCGCGGAAAACGCGATACCGGTCTGATCGGCGCCGGCAATGCCATTGCGCTCGCCATCTGTTACGAGTTGTCCGTTCCCGCACATGCGAATGACGCGTTCCGGAACGGCGCGAGAATCTATATCGCGAGCGTGGCGAAATTCCTGCCGGGGATCACGAAAGCCACGGAGAGGCTGGCGGAAATTGCGGGTGAATATTCCATGCCGGCGTTGATGGCCAACTGCGTCGGGGAGGCGGACGGCCAGCAATGCGCGGGAAGGACATCCGCCTGGAATGACAGGGGCGGGCTGGCAGGGCAACTGGACGACAGCAGTGAAGGAATACTGATTTTCGACACCGGCACGCAGGAAGCGGTCGCGGTAATCATCTGAACAGGTGAATGAGGCCATGAACATGACCGAAAACAAGAACACCGTGCGGCGATACATCGAGGGTTTCAACGCGACGGATCACGCGCGCATCCTGTCGTGCCTGACCGATGACGTCGAGTGGGACATACCGGGCGCGTTTCATGTCGCCGGCAAGGACGCCTTCGACAGGGAAATCGAAAACGAGGCATTCGTCGGCAGCCCGGAGATCACGGTCACTCGGCTGGTGGAAGAAAACGACGTCGTGGTTGCCGAAGGAACGGTTCGCACGCAGCGCAAGGACGGCGCGACGCTGAACCTCGCGTTCTGCGACGTGTTTGTCATGGAAAACGCGCGAATCCGGCGGCTGACCAGTTACCTGGCCGAAGTGACAGCCTGAGCGCCCGGCCGGAAACGTGCTCCGCAGGCGATCCGCGTGAAATTGATCCGCATTCGGACGAACCTGGCAATCCTCGGCGGCTGATATGGCTGCGGTTACCGGATGGAGGATGTAAGGCGATCCACGGGTAACCCGCTTGCGCGTTTTGCGGAAAATGGATGCAGGCTCGCGGTTCGCGGGCAGGCCGGAATTCACGGCATGAACTCGCGGAGCAGGCAGATGAAATCGCATTACCGGAAACTCGCATTCGCACTCACTATCAACGGCATCGTGATGTATTTCGTCATGTACACGATGATCGATACGCTCGGCCACTTTCATTTCAACATCAACCAGCTCTACATGACGCTGATGATGGTCGCGCCCATGCTCATCGTGATGATCCTGGTGATGCGTGCGATGTTCGAGAACGAAAAACTCAATTACCTGCTGCTCGGCGCGTCCGCGGTCGTGTTCGTCGCAAGCGTCCTGTTCATGCGTACGCAGTTTGCGGTCGGCAACACCGAGTTCCTGCGCGCGATGATCCCGCATCATTCCGGCGCCATCCTGATGTGCGAGCGTTCGGCGATCACGGATCCGGAGATCAGCGTTCTGTGCGATCAGATCATCAAATCGCAGAAGGAGGAGATCGCACAGATGGAAAGAATCCTCGCGCGCTACTGAGATTGCACGCGCTGCCTTGCAGCAGGATTCGGGACACTGTGCGAAGAACAAAATGGAGCTGCCGGCGCGGAAATATGATAGGTAATGAACCGTGATTCGTAATGAGGATAAGGGGGATACCGTGCAGACCAGATTTTTCCGCTCATTTGTAAACCGCTTGCTGGCAGCCGTGCTGCTGGCCGCCGTTCCCGTGCTCGCCACGGCCGCGACGGCGCCCGACGCAAACACCTACCGGCTGACCGACGCGAGCCTCGGAAAGTACGAAAAGGCCACGGATGCGATGTACGGATTTCTCTCCGCGCATCCGGAACTGAAGGGCGCGATGGAAGGCGGCGACGAGGAAGGTGACGAGGACGTAACGGTGACCACGCGGCGGCTCGACCAATATGCTCCGGGTCTGCGTGCCGCAGTGGAGCGTTCCGGCATGTCGTTGGAGGAGTACTACACGTTCACCATGGTCATGGTCGCCAATGCAATGGCCGCTGGCATGGCGGATCATTTCGGCGGCATCGACGAATCGGGCCTTGGCCCTGTCGAACGCGCGAACATGGCATTCATCAGGAAGAACGGCGAACGCATGCAGAGCTTTTCCAAGGCGATGGAAGAAAAGTACGCCAGTCTGATGGAGTCGGATGACGGCGCGTACGAGGAAGAAGATTACGACGAAGAAGATTACGGAAATGAAGAAGACTACGAGTGACGTTTCGTCCTGTGGGGTGCAAAAGGCAGCTACGGCTGCCTTTTTTTTGGACCAATCCCCTGTCGGCGTTACCGATCGACAGGCCCATCGTCGCTGCCGCGAAACGTGTTTGGCATCGTAATCACAGAGCATGGATCCGCGGATTCCTGTCCGCGCGCGCGTGGTATCCGCCCGTGACCTGAACTATTCTCCCGGTGTATCGGGGGGTACAGATAAAAAGATGCGGGAACCGTGAACGCACGGCTTACCCGTTTGTACAAACCTTCCTGGTCGCATCCATCCACTTTGATTTCCTGCCCGCCGGGGCGAGGTTTACTCGAATGACAAGAAATATGGCGATCATCACCGTATCGTTTTGCCGACGTCTTGCGGGACTGTCCTGCGTCATGTCCGCGCTCCTGCTCGCCGGTTGCGCAAGCACGCCCGAGTACCAGTTTTTCACGCAGGAATATGCCGCGAGCTGGATAAGCCGGCAGGCAGGCATGACGGCGCCGCAAGGCGTGGCCCTCGCCGGCTCCTACCTGGAGAACTGGCAGCGCGAGCACGTGGACGACTGGACCGGCACCACATACGTGTGCACCAAGAGTCGGCGGCTGACCGGCCAGACATCGATGACCATCACGCATCGCCTGGGAAACTTCGTGCAGGGGACGCTGCTGGAGACCAACGAGTGCGGCGGCGTGACGCGCAACATGATCGAAGGACGCTATAACGCGACACACCTGTACGTGCAGTTCGTCGACAACCGCGCGGGGCTGACCGCGATCCGCCGCTACGGGATCATGAACGGCGGCGCGCTCGTATACGCCGACCAGCACTACACGATGCTGGATGGCCAGTGGTACACGTACAACTTCCCGCGATCCGGCCAGATCGCCGACGACAAGATCTATACGACAAGCTATTTCCTGGCGAGCAACGTCAATACGGCGCAGCAGGTCGCGCAGGCCGAAGCCGAGCGCAGGCGCAAGGAAGCGGCGAATTCCGGCGGCGGTTTCGCGGGCTTCGTCAGCGGCGCGGTGCAGGCGGCCACCATCCTCAGCGACACCAGCGGAACGGCGTACAACAATCACGTCGCGCAGAACGTTCCCGCGCTCGCACCGCTTGCGCAGATTGCGAACGAGGCCAACAACGCCAACGCCCAGTCCAGTGTGAGCAAACCTGCAGGCGGGGCCGGTGGCGGCAAGGGCGCGGTCACACCCGGCAGTTATCCCGCGAAGCCGAACACGCTCGCCGGTCATCCCGCGTGTGCGGGTTACACCGTCGAAAACTACAAGGAACATTTCGAGAGAAATTCGAAGGGTCCCGACGTGCAGTTGCATACGCTCTGCGCCGGTGCCTACAACTATTACTGGATGTATCTGAACGCCATCCGCCAGGGTTACAGCCAGGCAGATTCGGATCGTACCTACGCGGCGTTCCAGGATTCGGCACGAGTGGCGACCAGCTTCTACGCGCAGGCGCGCTGACGGGCAGATAAACGCAACCCGGATGAAACACACGTTCATCCGGGTTGAACCGCTCGCTTTCTTCGTGTTCAGCGTCGCTGCTGGATATGTTCCATGGCGCTCGCCAGCACGCGGTCTTCCGCGGTTTCGACGACCGGCGACGGAATCCGTATATCCGGTACGACACCCTGTACGCGGGCATCGCCGTTCGGACGTACGAACCAGGATTTCGGGTAATGCACGTCGATACCCGTTCGGCTGAGCGTGAATTTTTCCGCCGCGCCGTAACTGCTGGGCAGATCATCGGTTGTTTCGCCAAGCAGCGTTGCGAAGCCGTAGTCCTGCAGCAGGGCGGCGACGGCCGTCGCATTCGAATAGCTGTGACGGTTGATGAGTGCGTACACGCGTCCCTCGAAGCGGGGCGCCGGCCGCGGCGAGGCATCGCCGATATCGAGCGCGACAATTTCGCCGTCATCATGCGTGCGCACGAGTTCCGCCATTTCCCGCATCAGGCGCCGCGACGCTTCCGGCAGGCCGGCATAGGTCTCCTCGCGTTCGAGGATCGCGTTGCGCGTCGGTTCGCTGACCTTGAATTGGAACGTGGAGTAGAACTGGAAATCGCGGTCCGCAATCCAGGCGACCATGAGATCGCTGAACGACTTGTCGCCACCGGGATTGTTGCGCAAATCGATAAGCAGATCTTTCGACTTCGCTTCCAGTATCTTTTCGAAAGCAGCGTCGATGAACGCGCGGAATGCTGTGTCATCCCACATTGGCTCGCCGCCGGTGTTGTAGAACGGTCCCGGTCGCAGGTAAGCGATACCGTCGTCGAGCAGGCGCACTTCCCGGGTATTGAAGTCGGCACCGGGTTCGATATCCGGCTGCTGCCGGCGGGTTTCGCGTATTGCTTCGATGCTGCGGAAAGGGATGACGAACTCCCGGGGTTTCCCGGCGGCCTCACGTACGGCCTCACGCACAGTAATCGTCAACGTTTCCGGTTCGCCGTATTCCAGCCACACCAGCGCTTCCAGCCAGAACTCGAGCAGTCCGTGCGCAAGCTGCGGGTGATCAGCGGAAATGTAGCGTTCCAGGTCCGTCAGCCAGTCCAGCGCCGGCCGGCCGTTCACTTCCAGCAATTCCGCGCCGGGCCGCAGCGCATCCACACCGCTGGCGTGCTGGGTGATGAACACGCGGTCATCGATCACGCGCACGCTGAAAGGCAGAATGCGGCCGCCGGCGTCGATGAATTCCCGGAACTCGCCGAACGGCAGCGGAATCTGCGCGTGCGCAACGTTGCCATAGGCGACGAACCGCTGGAACTGCTTTTGAATTTCCAGCGGACGCATCGGCGTATCGAAACTCCTGCGCAGTGCAAGATACCGCCGGTCGTAGTCTTCCCGGCTGCGCCGCGCAAACAGATCGTAGTGCGCATCCTTGAGCTTCGCGTAGAGTTCATCCAGCTCGGCCTGTACGGCCAGTGGCGAGTATTGCTGCGTGGGCGCTTCCGCGCCCTGCACGGGCAGCATGAACCCGGCGATGAGTCAGCTCGCGAGTACCAGCTGTCCTGCCAATCCGCCTGTCATTCGAATCATTTCCTGTCTCCTTCGAGTTGGGCCCCGCGCCGCCGGATCACCTACAATGTGTCTGGTTGTCGCGCGTGACGAATGCATGCATTCAAGCGGCGCGCACCGTGAACAGGAATGGAGAAAACCTGTTCTTTTCCTGACTATGCCGCCCTGCGGCTCCCGAAAACCTGGCGAACGATGGCCCTGGCATGAATTCAAGCACTTATCCGCAGGAACTCGTGATCGGCGGCTGGCATGTGCAGGCGTCCGCCGGCGGAATCGCGCGCGATGGCGATTTCCGCAGGCTGGAACCCAAGGTCATGGACCTGCTGATGCTGCTCGCCTCGCATCCCGGCAAGGTCTTCAGCCATGAGGAAATCAGGGCCGCATTATGGGCTGAAGTCATTGTGGGCGAGGACGCCCTGCCGCGCTGCGTGTCGAAGTTGCGCCGCGCGCTGGATGACGACGCACAGGAAGCGCGCTTCATCCAGACGGTTCCGAAACGCGGTTACCGGCTGCTGGCAACCGAACCCGTTGCGGCAAAGCGGAATCGATTGCCGCGTTCGCGCCGCTGGCCGGCGGCTGTGCTGTCGCTGGCAATCGTGGCCGTGTCGGTTTTTGCCTGGCAGTGGTTCGCGGCGGACGGCGCAATGCCGGCGAATGCATCACGTCCGGGTCACGATCTCGTCGAGCAGGGACTCGTGTATTACTCGCGGTACACGCGGCAGGACAACGAATCGGCGATCGAACTCTTCGAGCGTGCGCTGGCGATCGATCCTGATAATCCGCAAGCGTTGTCGGCATTGGCCAATGCGCTCGGTCAGCGTGCATTGCGCTGGCCGGACGAGCAGAGCGCGCCGCCGCCAAAACATTCCACGCTCACCAGGGCACTGCGTGAAGGCCGCCTCACGTTGCCCAATGCGCGCCTGAATCTCGATGCGGCGCGGGCGTTCGCGGAACGTTCGGTGCGCGTGGCGCCGGATTCGGCAGCCTCCTACAAGGCGCTGGGTCTTGTGGTTTCCGCGCAGGGCGATATAGATGCCGCCATCGAAGCCTACGAACACGCACTGAAACTGGATCCGGACGCCTGGGGTGCGATGATCAATCTCGCGGAACTGTACGGCTACAAGGGCGATGACGAACGCAGTCTCGCGCTGCTGGAACGAACCTACGAACTGCAACCGAACTACGCCGAGCTGGGTGTGCTGATCGGCTCCCTGTACGAGGAAGCCGGCAACCTGCAGGAAGCGAGACTGCGTTACCTGAACGTTCTCGGTTACGCGCCGTTTCACCGCGATGCGACGATATCGCTGGCGGGCATCGAAGCGCGTACGGGTTATCGCGGCGAGGCGGCGCGGCGTTGCGCGCGATTGATCGAGCGCACCGGCCCGTTTCAACCGTGCGAAACATTCCTGGAGCGACACGCGCAGGAAGGACTGGAAAAAGAATGAATACCTACATCGCGTTGCTCCGTGCCATCGGCGGCAAATACACCTTGCCGTCGAAAACCTTCGTCGAGCTGCTTGAAAGTCTCGGCCTGAAGGACGCGAAAACCTATATCGCGACCGGCAACGCCGCGTTTCGCAGCCGCTCGGCGAACACGGTCGCGCTTGCGCAGAAGATCAAGGCCGCGATAGAGGCGAATCGCGGCTTCGCGCCGGAAACGCTGATACTCACACCGGACGAAATGGCGGCGGCAATTGCGGATAATCCCTACCGCAAGGCGGAAGCCGCGCCCGCCAGCCTGCATGTCACGTTTCTTTCCGCCGTCCCGCAAGCGCCCGATCTTGCGAAGCTTGAAAGCCTGCTGGCGAACGGCGAACAGTTCATGCTGAATGACCGTGTGTTCTATTTTCATGCGCCCGAAGGCGTCGGGCGGTCGAAGGCGTTCGCGCGTGCGGAGAAATCACTGGGCGTGTGGGGCACGGCGCGCAACTGGCGTTCGACGGTGAATATCAAGGCGCTGGCGGATACGCTTTGAATATCCTGCCGGCCGCAGTCCGGCGAAGTTCCACCTGCTCCACGCCATCCAGTTGAAATCCGACGGCGCCTTAAACATTCACGCCGGCCATCCATCAATGTCATCATTCACCCATGAAACAATTTTCCGAAATAACGTTGATAGACCCGTTGCAGCGCGCGCTGGCGGAAGTGGATTACACGACGATGACGCCGGTGCAGGCCGAGAGCCTGCCCGCCATCCTGGAAGGCCGCGACGTCGTCGCGCAGGCACAGACGGGCAGCGGCAAGACGGCAGCGTTCGCGCTCGGCCTGCTGGCGATGCTCGATGCCGACGCCATCCGCCTGCAGGGACTGGTGCTGTGTCCGACGCGCGAGCTGGCCGACCAGGTCAGCCGTGAAATCCGCCGGCTGGCGCGATTCATTCCGAACGTGAAAGTGCTGACGCTGTGCGGTGGCGTGCCCTTGCGCCCGCACCTCGCGTCGCTCTCGCATGAGCCGCATATCGTCGTCGGCACGCCGGGCCGTTTGCTCGAACTGCTGGAAAAGGATGCATTGCCGCTTGCCGCACTCAAGGTGCTGGTGATCGATGAAGCGGACCGCATGCTGGACATGGGTTTTGCGGATGCGATACGCGACATCATCCGGCGCGCGCCCTCGAAACGGCAGACCTTGCTGTTTTCCGCGACCATTCCGGATTCCATACGCGAGATCAGCCGGCAGTTTCAGCGCGATCCCGTCGACATTTCCGTGGCCGGCGAGGAAGAGTCGCTGATCGAGCAGACCTTCTTCGAGGTCGAAGCGGAGCGCAAGGTCGACGCGCTCGCGACGCTGTTGCTGAAGCACCGGCCCGAGTCCGCCGTCGTGTTCTGCAACATGAAACAGGACGTGCGGCGAGTCAGCGGCGAACTGGCAGCGCGCGGTTTTTCGGTGCTCGCCCTGCACGGCGAACTGGACCAGCGCGAACGCGAGGAAATGCTCGTGCAGTTCGCGAACCGCAGCTGCACGGTGCTTGTCGCGTCCGATGTCGCGGCACGCGGGCTTGATATCAGCGAACTGCCCATGGTCGTCAACTTCGACGTACCGTCGGATGCCGATACCTACATTCACAGAATCGGCCGTACCGGGCGCGCGGGACGGCGCGGCCTCGCACTCAATCTGTGCTCGCCACGCGAATCGCGCCGCGCGAACGTCATCGAAGAGCGGCTGGGCGAACCCTTGTACTGGAATGCGCTGCCTGTTCCAGCTCCCGGCGAACCGTCGCCTGCGCCATTGGTCGCACCGTTCGTCACGCTGGCCGTGGATGCCGGCCGGCAGGACAAGTTGCGGCCGGGCGATCTGCTGGGCGCGCTGACCGGAGTGGCGAAAATTTCCGGCGACGCCGTCGGCAAGATCGATGTGTTTCCGACGCGCACCTACGTGGCGATTGCGCGCGATCAGGCGGACAACGCGCTGCGCGGCTTGCGCGCAGGAAAGATCAAGAACAGGAAGATCCGCATTCGCCGGATCAGCAGCTGACATCACGCCGTACGCAATCGGAAAAAACCTGCCTCATGAATCCGGCAAGATTCCGCACATCGGCGTGTTCCTGCTTGGTCTGCCATTGCTCGTGCAGGCTGGCGTATCAGTCCGTTGCCCGGCGGAATCGGCTGAGACAGGAAGAGTGATTGTGTTGGCTGGCGCTTTGCATAACACGCGCATTCATCGCTCGTTCCGCACTGCCCGCAGTCCCGTGAGCATTTCCCTTCTGTTGAAAAGCGTACCCGCGAACCTCAACCAACGATAATGCGGAACGCGTTTCGCGTTTCGCCACGTTGTTTTGTGATCCCTGCATCGGGAGGAGGCAGCATGAAATATCTTTCCATGGCAGCCGCGATGTTCCTGCCCATGGCGGCCATCGCCGGCGAAAGCCTGCAAGCGACGGATTGGGATTACGAACAGCTGCGGGGAACAACGCGCGTTTCCACGGTGATCGACAGCGACGCGGCATCCAGCGACGGCGCGCATGTCGGTGAAGTCGAAGACGTGATCCTCGGGCCGGACGGCGATGCCGAATTCATCGTCATTGCGGTGGACGACGGGCTACTCGATCGGCCCCAGGAAGAAGTGCCGGCGACGCGCAGGAACGGAAGGATCGACGAAGACACGTTCGTCGAGGTCGCGTGGACGGGCCGGACGGACGACGGCACTGTTCATCTGGATATCACCAAGGAGGCGTTCGTCGAAAAAGCGGACGCGCGACAGGCCAGACGCCTGGCCAGACGCCTGGCGATACGCGCGCCTGATGAAGGCGGGCTTTTCGCGGCGCGCGACGACGCAGAAAAGGGTGGTGCCAGCGAGGGGAAACTGAACGTCAGCGAACTGCTCGGGATGCAGGTCAATCTTGCGGACGAGGAATCGTTCGGCGAAGTGGACGACGTGCTGGTCGATACCCGCGGTGAAGTGGCCGGCATTGTCGTATCGCGCGGCCTGCTCGGCAGCGCGCGCGCGGTTCCCTTCGAAATGAATTTCGTGAACCGTGAAGAGAAAGCCGTCGAGCTTGAGTTTTCGTCGCAGGACGTCGAACGCCTCGGCGAGTTCAATGACGCCTGGCTTGAATCGACGTGAGCGAATCGACCTGAATGGACGCGGGTGGTCGATCACCTGCATTCGTTGTCCTGCGCTCATCGTATTGCTCATGTCCTTGGCAAGATGAGCAATCCACGCTGATTGTTGTCTCTGGCCGAGTCTCTGGCCGAGTCTCTGCCGGAACCGTGAAATGACGTCGCGGCATCGACGCCGGACGCGCTGATCGGCGCAACCTTTCCATTTTCGTCTTCTCACGCCACGCATCGCCTCGTAAGCTACGCCCATGCCTCATGCACTTCAGATTCTCGCCGGGCCAGCCGCTGCGGCGCTGCTGCGCGAACGCGGGCTGCACGCCAACGATGTCGACGTAGTGGTCGGAGCGTCCGGCGGACCCAAATGGCTGGTGCTGGCCGGACTTGATCGCGCCATTTTCGGCGAATTCCTCGCGGTGCCGCGCGAGCGCCCACTGCACCTGATCGGTTCGTCCGTCGGCAGCTGGCGCATGGCGTGTCTCGCGCAACAGGACGCCGTCGCGGCAATCGCGCGATTCGAAGAAGCGTACATCGCGCAGTGCTATTCGCCGCATCCGTCGGCCGCCGAAGTCTCACGCATGGGCGAGAAGATTCTCGAGGAGCTGCTGGGCGAACGCGGCGCAAGGGAAATTCTCGAACATCCTTGCGCGCGCCTGCATGTGATCACGGCGCGCAGTCGCGGCCTGGTTCGCAGCGAACGCAAGGCCGTGCAGATGGCCGGGCTCGCGCTCGCGGCCATCGGCAACGCGATCAGCCGCCGCAGCCTGCGCCACCAGTTCGAACGCGTGATTTTCGAAACCTCGGGAGAGCGCGGGCCGTTTCGCAATCTCGTCGACCTGCCGACACGGCATGTACCGCTGACGCATGCAAACCTGCGGCCTGCCTTGATGGCCTCCGGTTCCATACCGCTGGTGCTTGAAGGCGTGAAGATTCCAGGTGCGCCGCGTGGCGTGTACCGCGACGGCGGCGTGATCGACTATCACCCGGATTTCGATTTCGGCTCGGACAACGGCCTGGTGTTGTACCCGCATTTCTATCCGCACGTCGTGCCTGGCTGGTTCGACAAGTCGCTGTCCTGGCGGAAAGCCGGTGCGCGGAATTTCGATCGTGTGCTCATGCTGGCGCCAGCGCCGGAATTCGTCGCCGGCCTTCCCGGCGGAAGGATTCCCGATCGCAAGGATTTCTATCGCTACGACGACGCGCAGCGCATGCGCATCTGGCAGGACGTGTGCGATGCCGGCAAGCGGCTGGGCGACGAGTTCCGTGAACTGGTTGTCTCCGGACGGTGGGAGGAACGGATCCAGCCAGTTGCCGGATGAGGCCGGACAAGACAACGCGAATTTTGACCTTTGCGCCGGTTGGCGCAAGATTGCCGCTCCACGTGTCGCTCACCAGAACGCTTCGCATAAATAAAGAACAAGGGGGGAATCATGAAGAACCTGCTGTTGTCACGGCTGCTGATCGGCCTGGTATGCCTGTTGCCCGTCACCGGATTCGCGCAGGAGCCGGCGGAAGATGACGTGATTGGCGTCGAGGCGCAGGTCGCGCTGGAAGTGCCGGCGGCCGCCGAAGCCGGGCCGGACTTCGACGCTGTACGCGCAACCCAGGCGTATCTCGGCCTGCTGAGCGACGAACAGAAGGCGCAGTCCGATGCCTATTTCGAGGGCGGCTACTGGTTGTTGCTCTGGGGCTTTCTGTACGAGATCGGCATCGCGGCGCTCCTGTTGTTCACCGGCTTTTCCGCCTGGCTGCGCGACCGTACGCAGCGCACGCGTTTCCATGGCCTGAACGGTGCGTTCTACGGTGCGGGTTATATCGTCGCCACGTTCGCGCTCGCTCTTCCGCTGGCCATCTACACGGATTACTTCCGCGAACATGCCTATGGACTTTCCAATCTCACCTTCAGCGCATGGCTGGGCGATGAGTTCACCGGTCTGCTCGTCGGTATCGTGCTCGGCATGTTGCTGATCGGCGTGCTGTACGCAGTGTTCCGGCGCACGCCGCGCACCTGGTGGGTGTGGGGCAGCGTGGTGGCGGTCACGTTTCTCATCTTCGCCGCGACCATCGCGCCGGTCTATATTTCGCCGTTGTTCAATGATTACAAGCCATTACCGGAAGGCCCGGTCCGCGCCTCCATATTGTCGATGGCGCGCGCCAACCAGGTGCCGGCCGACAACGTGTACTGGTTCGATGCGTCGAAGCAGAGCACGCGCATCAGCGCGAATGTTTCGGGCTTCGCGGGGACCACGCGCATTTCATTGAACGACAATCTGCTCACCCGGTCGCCGCACGCGAGCATCGATGCCGTGATGGGACACGAGCTCGGACATTACGTGCTGAACCATGGTCCCAAGCACATCATTTCGTTCGGCCTGGTGCTGTTGATCGGCTTCGGATTCGTGGCGGCCACGTTCAACCGCACGGTACGGCGCTTCGGTGCGAGCTGGGGTGTGCGCGGCATTGAGGATCCCGCTGGCCTGCCGCTGCTCGTGGCACTGTTCGCGGTGTATTTCTTCCTTGCCACGCCCGTCACCAACTCGATCATCCGTGTCGCGGAAGTGGAGTCGGATATCTTCGGCCTGAACGCCGCCCGTGCGCCGGACGGATTCGCACTCGTGGCGATGCAGCTTTCCGAATACCGCAAGATCCAGCCCGGGTACTGGGAGGAGCTGTTGTTCTTCGATCATCCCAGCGGCTACAACCGCGTGCGCATGGCGATGGAATGGAAGGCGGAGAACATCGAATCCCTGCAGGAAGCTGCCGCGGAAGATCTGCCGGCTGCGGGAATGCCCGTAGCCGAATGAGCATGTAATGGCGGACCGGGCGAGCTCGATGCCGCCCGGCTTGCCGGTTCTTCTGAAAAAAGAAACCGAAAGAAATAGAATTGCCGTTCGCGATGGCGCATCCGAAGCGCTCTCTGGAAAGGTGACATGTAACCGGGGACAGGAAAACGCAATGATTTCGGCAACCGAAGCACTTGAAAAACTGAAGGAAGGCAACCGGCGTTTTGTCGCGGACCTGCAGAGCGACGAAAGCCACAGCGCGCTGTCACGGCGCAATGAACTGGTCACGGATCAGAAACCTACTGCGATCATTCTCGGTTGTTCCGATTCACGCGTGCCGGCAGAACTGATCTTCGACCAGGGTCTGGGCGATCTGTTCGTCATTCGCGTGGCGGGAAACATCGTCGCGCCGTCACAGGTCGGCAGCATTGAGTTTGCCGCGGAACGTTTTGGCACACGGCTCGTTGTTGTGCTCGGGCATTCGCAATGCGGCGCCATACAGGCGACCCTGGAAGAGCTTGAACGGCCTACCGAAAGCCGCTCGCCGCATCTGCGTTCCATCGTGGATCGCATCCGCCCTTCCATTGAGACGCTGTTCGAGACGGACTTGCGCAATGACCATGAGACGCTGATTCGCTATTCCGTCCGCGCCAATATTCGTGCCGGGGTGGATCACCTTCGTCACGGTTCACAGATTCTCGAGCGGCTCATCCAGAGCGACGGCCTGGTGGTCGTCGGCGCGGAATATTCACTGGAAACAGGCGCAGTGGAATTCTTCGAAGGCTTGCCTGGCCGCTAGGCAAGCGCCGGCGGGAACGCTTCCGCCGGTCCCGCTCGTTGTCTTCTTCGGGCAGCGGCGAAATGAGTCCCGGCATATGTAATAAAGCGCGCGGTTGTCATACGCTTGTCATACGCAGCTTTCAGAATCTGTGATCCAATGCGCAGTCCGGATTGGAGCAGAGCAGCAGCATCGGCTTCCGTTCCGCAAGCCGTCCCTGTGTTGCATGTAGGGGGAGGGAAAGCCGATGTTTCTGTCCGAAAATGCAGCGGAAGCGATCAGCAATCAGTTGCGACTGGACTTCACACGGCTGCAATTGACGTTATCCGCGGGAAACCTGCTGTCCACCGAGAAGGGGCGAGGCTCCGTTGCGCCGGTTGCCGACCATTTCGTCGTGCAGTTTGTCGCGAGCCGCAAATGCCCTCCGAATCCGGACTTCCTCAGGCACCTGCTCGAAGCTGGCGAGGGCAGAAAGCTGCTGCTCAGCGGCACCGAGAGCAATGGAAATATCTGGCACGCATCGGCGGACAGCGTCGAAGCATTTCGCGACGGCGCCCGTTCGGGCTTTGTGCTCACCACCAGGGAGCTGCGCAAGCGCCGTGCCCGATCCTCGGGTTCTCCGCACATCCGGATGTTTTTCCCCGCGCACCCTGCACAACGCGGCAGTCGCATTTCCGTGGCGGAGCAGAAGAAGCGCTTTCCGCCCATCGAATTCGCGGGTCTGCAGATCGAGATCGTGGTCTGGCAGGATCGTGCCGAGGTCATGGTCGTCGGCGCATGCTCGGACGAGGTCGCGCAGAAAGTCGTGGAAGCGATGTCCGCCGCAATGGATTCGAATATCACCTGCGTGTTCATGGAAGAACAGACCGCGAATGAACAGATCGTGACCGTGCGAGCCAGCAGTGAAGTGCCCTGGCTGGACGTCGATCGCCTCTCGGTGGCGAAGCTTGCCACGAAACTGAAAGAACGCTTTCCTCCAACGCGAAATCGCAGTATCGGTACTCGCTGGTAACGCTGCTTTTTCCACGCTCGCCTTCTTCGCAGCCGGCCCGATTCCGACTTTCGGTTCACACACTGCAGTGTTCGCCTGTCAGTAACATCGGCAGGAGAACTGACGCACATGCATTCCGGCATGACATATCGCGTCCACGGTCATCGCTGCATTTCTCCGCGTTGCGATTCGCTGCCGGGAGGTGGATATTCGCGATGACAGACCTCATGGTTCGAGCATCGAGGTGGCCGCAGCATGTGCAGGCGACGGCGCATGCCGGGAACGAGTCATCGCCGTGAATTCACGGACCGCGTATGCGTGAAAATTCCGGTCGCATGACTGACGGGAATATCGCTGCGCCCAATCCTCCCGAACACCCTGCATGCGACCGCGGCCGCGAGGAGGATTCAGCATGAAACCGCGAATCAAAGTCATTACCCTGGGCGTGGACGATCTCGAGAAGTCGCTGGCCTTCTATCGCGATGGCCTGGGATTGCCGACAAAAGGAATCATTGGTACCGAGTTCGAGGACGGCGCTGTCGTCTTCTTCAACATGAACGACGATCTCATACTCGCGCTCCATCCCCGGACTGCGCTGGCCAAGGACGCGAACATCCCGATAAGTCCTCGAAGCCCATCGGAACTCTCCATCGGACACATCGTCCGCTCCAAAGACGACGTCGATGCGATCATGCAGCAGGCAAAAAAAGCGGGAGCACATGTCACTGATGCGGCCCGCACCCGTTTCTGGGGAGGCTATTCAGGATACTTTCAGGATCCGGATGGCCACCTGTGGGAAATCACATGGAACCCCGCGTGGGAGGTCAAGGACTAGCGCGGAAGCCGGTGCCACCGCGTTTCGATTTTTTTTCATTTAAATCCTCACGCATTCGCGCTTAAGGATCATCAGACGAATGAATCGACATACATCACCCTCGCCGATTCAGATCGCGGCGTTGCCTTTGCCAAGGACAAGAGGGCTGCTCGGATTGACGGTTTGTCCCGGCAAGAGAGAGAGCGAGAGCGAGCATCGAAGCATGGACGCAGATATGGCGGCCATTGCGAACTGGCCTGCACATGCTGTCGTTACATTGCTTGAGAATCCCGAACTGGACCTGTTGAACGTGCAAAGCCTCGGCGAAAGCATTCGTGAGCATGGAATGGAGTGGATTCACTTCGAGATCGCGGACGGAATGGCGCCCGATCAACGTTTCGAGTCGGCATGGCCAGGCGTTTTTCCGCGGCTCCAGGCGTTGCTTTGCGAAGGCAGGAACGTGGTCGTTCACTGCCGTGGCGGATCAGGCAGGACGGGCACTGTCGCTGCACTCATTCTGAAAGAGTTCGGCGTTGCCACCGATGACGCTATTCGGCAAGTACGTTCCGTACGGCCTGGAGCGATTCAATCGCCTGAGCAGGAAGCGTACGTCAAAGACTACTGCCCGTTGAGTTCGAGGATTTAACAAACACAGCAGGACGCGTTCGACTCAGATTCTTCGAATACGGAGACTTTTCCGTTTTACTTTATTCGGCCTGCGCGCCGCACAAAAACTTCATGACGCTGACCATTACCCCTTTCGAAACATCGGCGTAGCATGATTCCTGTCAGGCGTGGCATCTGACGAGGAGGCAATGATGTTGAACGTATCGGAGAGCTTTGCAATCGCCGCGTTGTTCGCCGTCATCGCGGTATTGGTGATCGGGTTCCTGTCGATGGTCGACGGCCACAAGGGTGACGCTCACGAAGGCGAACGGTTGATGGCATGGCGACTGGGATTTCAGGCGGTGGCAGTAGGGTTGTTGATAGCGGGAGCGGTATTCGTATTTTAGGCGCACAGCGTTCGCCACACGACTGGCTGCATTGAACGCGCAATAGTCAGCAATCCTGCAAGGAAGGAATGAACCGCTGTCGCGATCTGTCTTGCGCAGCGAGCGTCGGGCGGTTTTCCCTGAGTACGGGAACCTCGTCCGTTTTATTTCATCCGGATACGGGACCGCGATCAGCGCGGCGCAGGTATCCGGTCGACGGACTCGCCGGTCACGCGGCGAAACATTGCCGTGCCGTTCACGTCACCGATACTCCAGAACCCCGTCATCGTGTTGCCATCGGGCGAGATCTGCAATTCGTAGACGACAGGGTCCGCGTCGTCGTCCTTGTGCACGTAGTACTTTTCGAACAGCAGGCTATTGCCCTGCAGGTTGCCGGCGACATCCGACGGCAGCCCGGGGTAAAGGTCATCGCCGAAGGTCTGGCGCTCGACCATGGAACCGCCGACCGCCGAATCGACCTGTTCGAAGACGAGAGCGCATTCGATGCGCATCGTGGTCACGCTACGGATCGTAGGCGTAGTAGCCGACCCAAAGGCCCGCAACATTGGCGGCTTGCGCCAGGGCAGGCGATAACAGGAGACAGAGCGACAGAACAATGCGGCGCATTTCGAAATCCCCGATCGGAAAAGCGGCCAGCGTAAAACATGCCATATCCTCTCACCAGCAAAATTTCCCGCGGTGCCGGTCAAGCAATGCTGCCGAATCACGCCGGCTATGGACGCTGCCGGCGAGGTGATGCGATGAGTTCTATTGCAATAAACCACACCGGTTGATAGACCCCATGCCGTCACCGACAAAAAGGATGAGGTTCTTCGCGCGGTGCGAATTCGGCTTCAGTTTCGCGGCCGATGTTACCGCTTGATTGCCTGTGGCCGTCCAGTGTTCCGGGCTCTCGGCTTGCGCTGGGCCCAATACTGCGCCGAGCGCCGCGGCACTCGTTATCTTCAGCAAGGTTTTTTTACTCTGTTCATCGCATGTTCCCCGTTTTTGATGGAAGGACCGCGTCAGCGGCAAAGGGGAATCTGGCGGCAGAGTATTGCCATGCGGTGAAATGCGGATGAAGTATTGCTTGCAGATTTATTGAACGAATGTTTTTTTCAAAAGCCGTTGATGAGTTGCAAGAACGGCCGGCGCGCAGCGCGTTGGTTTGACCGTTACATGAAAATGCAAACCTGGTTGAACATAAGCATCTGTGCTTTGACGCATGTTGGTTCGAAAAAAAACCGAACCGGAAGGGAAGACGAAATGACGTTGCTCGTTTTGCTTGAAATACCGGTGTGACCCGATGCGAATATCCGATCGCTGGCGTATTGGTGATCGGATTCCGGGCGCGCGGAGGCCGGGAGCAGATGGTGCCTTCACAGAAAAAATGGTCTCAGGAGGTAACCAGGAAGAGCCATGCGCTCGACCTGGAAGCCGGCGTGTTCACTTTCGAAGACCCGCGTCGTATTGCACGCTCGCTCAAGAAGTCTGCCGAGCAGAGTCATCGCCGCAAGGTGGATCCCTACCGCTCCGCCATGTCGATGCTCACCTTTTACATCAATCGCGCCGGCGACAAGCTCGATCCGGAACAACATGAGCGGCTCGAACAGGCGAAGGACGAATTGCGCGACCTGTTCGGTCGGCCGCGAAAGCAGACGGGATCCGGGAAGAAAGGTTGAATGCGGGCAACAGAAGCGACGGCGGATCGCGGCTTCCACCCGAGCACGTCGTCATTGATACGGAATCATTCGACTCCGCGGTACTGGTGCATCAGCGCGTGCGCGTCTTTGCATGGAAATCCGTCGCGACTCGTGGGCGGTTCCAGCGAAGCGCAACTCCAAACGAAAATATCGCTCCGATACTTCTGCACTGATTTTATGTCGGATCTGCTTTCGCGCAGTTGCCTTCTCGCGCTTGCTTGAATCACCGTTTTCCGGCCGCAGGTCATTGCCACCACTGCCCCAGATACATCACCGGAGGTGTGCAATGCGCATTACTGAAGTCATGACAGCCGATCCCGCCTGTTGTCCCCGCGACATGAAGCTGCCCGAGGTGGCGCGTTTCATGCGCAACAACGACTGCGGCGAAATACCCGTGATCGATTCCGATACGTCGCGCAAGCTGGTAGGCGTCATTACCGACCGCGACATCGTTTGCCGCGCCGTTGCAGGCGACATGAATATCCCGGAAACCCGCGTGTCCGAGGTGATGACACCGTCGCCGGTCACTGTTGCAAACAACGCGAGCCTGGACGAATGCCGCGAGAAGATGGAGGAGCACCGGATCCGGCGTGTGCCGGTAATCGATCCGGAGGGAAGGGTGTGCGGGATTGTCGCGCAGGCGGATATCGCGCGCCTGGGAAGCATGCAGGAAATCGCGGAACTCGTTCAGGACGTGTCGCAGCGGGATGAGCCCCGCGCCCGGCAATAGAACGATCGCGCCCGCGAGTTTTTCTGCGCATCGTCTGTTCCTGCCGTCATTTCCGGTACCCCGGGCATGGTCCCCGCGGTTGGGGAAATCCAGTTGCCGTCGTCTGCAACCCGCCGTATTGATTCTCGCCGCGGGCAACGGCACGTTGCCTTGAAGGCGCCGCCCGCAACGGGTACTCGAATCATTCACGCTGCTGACACCATGCTGTCAGCAGCCCTGTTGCACACTTCGGTCCTTGCGAAGGAAGAGGAGCGAACATGCGTTACGGGCTCAATGGAAAGCTGGTCGCGAGACCGGGCATGAGAGACAAGGTCGTCGCCCTGCTGCTGCGCGATGTCGATAAATTGAAAGCCGCAGGTTGCGGCATCTACGCAGTGAGCATTTCGGACAAGGAGCCGGATGCGGTGTTCGTGTTCGAGGTGTGGGTTTCAAGGCTGGCGCACGATGACTCGCTGCAATTGCCATCGGTCAAACAGGCCATTACCGAAGCGATGCCGCTGCTGACGGGTGAATTCGAGGGAACGATGCTGGAAATTGCCGGCGGCCTTGGCGTGCCTGAACAAGGCTCAGCCTGACGTTTCTTCCTTGTTTGCCTGGCAAGGTCCTTCCGCTTCGACCCATTTGTCAGCCCATGTCGACAACGCGTCGACGACCGGGCCGAGCGCGCGTCCCTTCGGTGTCAGGTGGTATTCGATCCGCACCGGCTTTTCGGGGATGACGATGCGCTCGATGATTTCCTCGGCCTCCAGTTCCTTCAGCCGCTGCGACAGCATGCGGCTGGAGATTTCCGGAATGGCCGCCTCCAGATCCCCGAAACGCGAAGCGCCCGCCAGCATGACCTGGATGATCACGCCCGCCCAACGCCTGCCGATGACCTCCACCGCGTGGTGGTAGTAGGGGCAGCACTCGTTTTCGAAGCCGTCGTTCATGGGCGCAAATATATCATGGACTTCCTTCTAGTATGTAAGTTACTATTCGTAACCAGATAATTAATCGTACGTTACGGCAGGGAAAACAGCATGTTGCAGAGCGATATTCCGGCGTCCGGTTGCGGCCTTCCGGGCTTTACCGGCGCCAGCGGAGGCTTGACTTCAACAAGGCTTGAAGCTCCAGCATCCGTCGCCTTGCAGGAGCGGCTGCGCTCCCTGCCACAAACCATTGCGTTCCAGAGGTAATCAACTCATGACTCGTCAAACCTGGATCAGGTCTGCTGTATTGCTTTTCGTGGTGGCCGGCATCGGCACGGCCCTCGCGAGCTGGAAACAGGCCTCGCTCGAAGAATCCGAAAACAGCTGGGCCGGTCAGCCGGAACCGGTGGAACTGGTGACGGCAGCCGTTGCGAAAGACTACGAATACCGGCCCACGACGACGGCCATAGGCACAGTACTCGCACTGCGCTCGGTCACCCTGCTCAATGAAGTGCCGGGTACCGTCAGCCGGGTTGCGCTGACGCCGGGCGAGGTCGTCGAGGCAGGCACGGTGCTGGTGGCGCTGGATGTCAGTGTCGAAAAAGCCGAGTTGAAAGCACTGGAGGCCGAGGCACGTCTTGCGGAAACCCTGCTTGAGCGCATGCGGAAGCTGCACGAGGAGCGTGCCGTTTCGCAGGAAGAGGTCGATCGGGCGCAGGCCGAGCGGGATGTCGCGGTGGCACGGGTGGCGCGTACCCAGGCGCTCATCGATCGCAAGACCATCCGCGCACCGTTCCGCGCGCGCGTCGGCATGTCCGATGTGCATCCCGGCCAGTACCTGAACCAGGGCACGGTGCTCACGACCCTGCAGGGCGTGGACGATGCCGTGCACGTGGATTTCGCAGTCGGGCAGCGCGCCGCTGCGAGCCTGGCCGAAGGCAAGCTCGTTGATGTGTTCGCCGGTGGCAGCGAAACGCCGGTCAGCGCGCGGATTGTCGCCGTCGATTCTCGCGTCAATCCGGCCACGCGCAACGCGATGGTTCGCGCGCGGCTGGAAAACGTCGCCGCAATGCCTTCGCCGGGTGCATCCGTACGTGTTCGCGTTCCGGTGGGGCCGCCGCAGCCGGCCGTCTCCGTTCCCGTCAGCGCGCTGCGCAAGGGCCCGGGAGGCGACCACCTGTTCGTGCTCACAACCGACAAGGACGGCAAGCTGCGCGCGCACGTTCGTTCCGTGCAGAGCGGGCCGATGCTGGGCGACGAGATCCTGATTCATTCCGGCATTTCCTCCGGCGAACGTGTCGCTGCGACCGGCTCCTTCAAGCTGCATGAGGCCGTGCTCGTCATGGTCGATGATGACGCGACGAGGACGGCGGCGACGACGGCAACGTCGACGACAACAGCCAGCAACTGAGAAGGACTACGCCATGCGTTCGTTTACCGACATCTTCATCAAGCATCCGGTACTCGCCCTCGTCATCAACCTGGTGATCGTGCTCGTGGGCTGGCGTGCGCTGACCACGCTGCCCGTGCAGCAGTATCCGCAGATCGAAAGTTCGTCCATCGTCATCACGACGGTCTACACGGGCGCCAGCGCGGAAACCGTGCGCGGCTTTCTGACCACGCCCATAGAGCGTGCGGTCGCGGCGATCAGCGGCGTCGATCACATTGAATCGACATCGCGCGCCGGTGTGAGCACGGTCACCGTGCGTCTCGAACTGAATCACAGCAGCACCGCGGCGCTTGCCGAAGTCACGGCGCGTCTGCAGCAGGTGCGTTCCGAATTGCCGGGCGAGGCGGAACCGCCGGTCGTCGACGTGCAACGTGCGGATCGCCCGTATGCGACGTTCTATCTCAGCTTTGCATCAACAGAGCAAAGCGTGCCCGCGCTTACCGACTGGCTGTCGCGCACCCTGCAACCGCAGCTCGCGACGCTGACCGGCGTGCAGCGTGTCACGTTCGAAGGCGCGCGCCCGATCGCCATGCGCGTGTGGATCGAGCCGGAGCGGCTGGCCGCGCTCAATCTTTCGCCGGGCGACGTGCAGGCCGCGCTTCAGCGCAACAATTATCTCGCCGCTGTAGGCAGCACCAAGGGCAACATGGTGCAGGTCAACCTGCTCGCCAACACCGACCTGCGCTCCGCCGACGAATTCCGCGACCTGATCGTCGCCGAGCGCGATGGCGCCATCGTGCGGCTGTCGGATGTCGCGCGTGTCGAGCTGGGCGCGGAAGAAGCCGGCATGGTCGCAAAACTCAATCATCGCGAAGCGGTGTATCTCGGCGTGTGGCCGCTGCCCGGCTCGAACGAGATCGATGTCGCGAGCGCGCTGCGCGAGGAAATGCAGCGCATCGAACCGACCTTGCCGAAAGATGTCGAGATGCGCCTGGTGTGGGACGGCACGATGTTCATGCGCGATGCGCTGACGGAAATCACCAAGACGCTGGTGGAAACCGTTCTTATCGTCGGCCTCGTGGTGTACCTGTTCATGGGTTCGATACGCACCGCGCTGGTGCCGCTGATCGCCATGCCGGTCTCCCTGGTCGGCGCGGCGCTGGTCATGTACGGATTCGGTTTCAGCCTGAACCTGCTCAGCATTCTCGCCATCGTGCTGTCGGTAGGGCTGGTCGTTGACGATGCAATCGTCGTGGTCGAGAACGTCGAACGTCATGTACGACTTGGAAAATCGCGCATACAGGCCGCACTGATCAGCGCGCGCGAACTGCGCGGACCGATCATCGCGATGACCATCACGCTCGCCGCGGTCTACACGCCTATTGCGTTCCAGGGCGGACTGACCGGTTCGCTGTTCCTTGAATTCGCGATCACGCTCGCCGCCGCGGTTGTCGTTTCCGGCTTCGTCGCGCTGACGCTGTCGCCGATCATGAGTTCGCGTTTCGTGCATCCGCACGGCAAGGAAGGGCGCTTGACCGCGCTCGTCAATCGCGGCTTCGACGTCGTCAGCCGTACCTATGCACGCCTGCTCGACGCTGCGCTCGAAATGCGCTGGACGATTGTTGCGATCGCCCTGCTGGTCATGGCGGCTGCATGGCCGTTGCATCATTACTCGCAGAAGGAGCTGGCGCCGATCGAAGACCAGAGCCACATCAGTCTCTACTTCGAGGCTTCGCCGGACTCGACGCTGGCCGCGACGGATCGCGCCTCGCAACAGGTCGTCGATGCGATCACGTCGTTTTCCGAAACGGATTTCATGTGGTCGCTGACCGCATCGTGGGGCGGTTTTGGCGGCCTCGTCACGAACGACTGGAAGGAACGCGAGCGCTCGACGGAGGAAATCTTCGGCGAGGTGTATGCCGCGGTTTCGCAGGTACCGGGACTGCGCGTGTTCCCGCGCCTCGATCCACCGCTGCCGACACCGGGGCAGTACGACGTCGAACTCGTGCTGCAGAGTGACGCGACCCCTGAACAGATGCTCGAGACCGTCGGGCAGGTGCTGGACGCCGGCTGGCAGAGCGGCAAGTTTCTCTACGTCGATACCGATCTCAAGATCGACCTGCCGCAGGCGCGCGTCGTGCTCGACCGTGAACGCATTGCCGATCTCGGCCTGGATCTCGCCACCGTCGCGCGCGAACTTGGCACGCTGCTCGGTGGCGCGTACGTGAACCGGTTCAACTACTACGACCGCAGTTACAAGGTCATCCCGCAACTGAGCGACGCTGATCGTGCGACGCTGGATCCGTTGCTTGATCTCAAGATCCGGACGCCCGGCGGCGATCTCGTTCCCGTCTCGTCGTTCACCCGCATCGAAACCGATACCGCGCCACGCGCATTGCATCGCTTCCAGCAACGCAACGCGGTACGCGTGTTCGGCGGCATGAAGCCCGGTGTGACCAAGGAAGAGGGTTTGCGTGTACTGGAAACGGCGGCGCGCAACGCGGACGGCCCGCGTGTGCTGCTGGATTACGCCGGCGAGTCGCGGCAGATCCGCCACGAGGGCAGTGCGTTGACGGTAACGCTCGGGTTTGCGCTCGTGCTCATCTACCTCGTGCTCGCCGCGCAGTTCCGCAGCTTCCGTGATCCGTTGATCGTGCTGCTCGGTTCGGTGCCGCTCGCGATATCCGGCGCGCTGGTGTTCACGTTCGTGGATTTCACCACGCTCAACATCTACTCGCAGGTTGGCTTGATCACGCTGGTGGGATTGATCGCGAAGAACGGTATTCTCATTGTCGAGTTCGCGAACACCTTGCGCGCCACCGGTCTCGCGAAACTCGATGCGCTGCGTGAAGCATCCGTTACGCGGCTGCGTCCGGTGCTGATGACCTCGGCGGCGACTGTCTTCGGACATTTCCCGCTCGTGCTGGTTTCAGGTCCAGGCGCGGAAGCGCGCAACAGCATCGGGATAGTTCTGGTCACCGGCATGATCATCGGTACGGTGTTCACACTGTTCGTCGTGCCGGTGTTCTATTCGCTGATCGCGGCGGACCGCGAACCCGGCGAACTGCATGACGCGCTTGATGACGAAGAACCGGATGACGAGGCGCCGGTTCCCGCGCGCGCGTAGCAGCGGGAACATGCAGCGAAGGAAAGCCGGGCGGCATGATATTGCCGCCCGGTTTTTTTGTGTTTAGAAGTTGATGTTTCGCGGTCGGAGACCGCTCCTACAAATCTCCGTTGTGTCGAAGCCGTGTAGGAGCGGTCTCCGACCGCGATATCAAAGCTTGGTTTCCAGGCATTGCAGTCGTTGACCGAATGCCTTCAGTAACCCGTAACCGTGTTGTCCGGATAGCAGTACAGCCAGCGTTCGCCGGGTTCCGCGGAAGCAACTACCGGATGACCGGTGACCTGTGCATGCCGGGTTGCATGGCGATTCGGGGAACTGTCGCAGCAGTGCGTGCCGCCGCAGGTCTGACAGGTCCGCAAGTGCACCCAAGTGTCGCCGGTCTTCACGCACTCGTCGCATTCGACACGCCGCGCGGTTTTCACTTCTCCCACGACGGCAAGGTGTTCGCACTTTCCTGGTTGCATGTCGTTCTCCCCGTCACATGAATATTCATACAAGCCGTGGTCCGTTTCCTGAAGTGTAACGCCATGAATTCCGGACAGCGGGAAATCCCGTGTGACGTTTTTCGGTTTATGTTCAGTGGCTGGACACAAGCGCATTCCGACGCGTTAATGTCGGCATTCCGGCGGGATGAATTCATCATCGTGCAGACGCCACTTCGCCTTCGCACGGAAGCCCAGAACCGGAAATGATGGCAAGACAAAGGGAGAACGATGACGCGGGCCAACGCCAATACCACAGCGAGCATGGATCGCTCTGTCGACAACACGCGCGACCACGTACTCGGCCCCGACGATGCGGGCGTCACGCTGGTGGAGTACGGCAGTTACGCGTGTCCGCACTGTCGTGTCGCCAACCAGCGCGTTGCCCAGGTGCGCAACGAATTCGGTGACCGCCTGCGTTATGCGTTTCGCCACCGCCCGCTGACGGACAATGACCTGGCGCGTCGCGCCGCCGAAGTGGTCGAGTGCGCGCAAACGCCGGAACAGTTCTGGCGTGCACACATCACGCTCATGTCGCGTTCGGCCAGCCTGAGCGAAGACGACCTTCTCGCGGTCGCCGACGACCTCGGCCTGCCGCATGGCGACGCGGCAGCTGTCGAAGAAATCGCTGCGTGCGCCAGGCAGCGCGTCGACGAAGATGAACACAGCGCGCACGCCAGCGGCGTGCGCGTCACGCCGACATTCTTCATCAACGGAAAACGTTACGACGGACCCTGGGATAAAAGTGCGTTCACCGACGCGTTGATCGGCTCGCTCGGGCATCGCGTGCGCGTCGCGGCACTGGAATTCGCGAGCTGGGCGCCGTCGGCCGGCATCCTGCTGTTGCTGGCCACGGTAATAGCCGTGCTGATCACCAACTCTGCGTTCGGCGACACATTTGATTCATTCTGGGAAAAGCCCTTTGGCTTCGTGCTCGGTGACGTGTCGTTCCTGATGTCGTTGCGTCACTGGATCACCGACGGCCTGCTCACGCTGTTCTTTCTCGTTGTCGGTCTGGAAATAAAACGCGAATTCACCGTCGGGCACCTCGCGACGCGCCGTACTGCGGCCGTCCCCATCGCGGCCGCTGCTGGCGGCATGATCGTGCCCGCCGGGCTTTACGCATTGATTGTCGGCGGCGGCAACGCGTGGTCGTACGGCTGGGGCGTGCCGATGGCGACCGACACGGCTTTTGCCATCGCGTTGATCGCGATACTCGGATCGCGTGTGCCAGTGGAGTTGCGCATCTTCCTGACCGCCGCCGCCATTGTCGATGACATCGGCGCGATACTCGTCATCGCCGTGTTTTACTCCACCGACATCCAGGTGAGTTACCTGTTGATGGCGGCGGCCGTCACGGGCGCACTCGCGTTGTTGAACCGTATGCACGTGTATCGCGCACTGCCTTACGTGTTGCTCGGTATCCTGTTGTGGATGTGCGTGCATGCCGGTGGCCTGCATGCGACGCTCGCCGGCGTGATACTCGCGTTGTTCATCCCGACACGTCCGTCGCCGGATTTCCGGGTACTGGCAATGCAGGCGGATGCGATCCTGGCGAATGAAGCACATCATGACGTGTTGCGCGCCGGTCCGTCGGAACCCGCGCTGCGCGCGTTCGGCGCCATTCTCGATCGCCTGGAATCACCTGCGGATCGCATGTTGCGGCACACCGGGCCGCGGGCCAGTTACGTGGTGCTGCCGCTGTTCGCGCTGGCGAATGCCGGTGTGCTCATCAGCACGGACGTGCTTGGCGAGCACGCGCCGCTGGCACTGGGTATCGTCGCCGGCCTGGTGATCGGCAAGCCGCTCGGCATGACGCTCGCCGCCGTCATTGCAGTCGGTCTTGGTATCGCGGCCAAGCCGGCGGCGTACTCGTGGTTGCAGCTCGTCGGCGCCAGTGCGCTCGCCGGCATCGGCTTCACCATGTCGCTGTTCATCGCCGGGCAGGCATTCGCCACCGCGGCCGATTTCGCGAGCGCGAAGATCGCAGTGTTCGTGGCATCGATACTCGCGGCACTCGTTGGCATGGTCCTGTTGTGGTTCGGCGCGCAGCCATCCGAAGGCGAAGAGGGCGTTTCAGGAAACACCGCCGGAGATCGTCCGTAACCTTGGCCTTGAAGCGCCGCACCCTGTTGTCATGCAATAGGGTTACGCGAGGGGGTGACGCGTGGGGCCACGCGATGGAGCAATGGAGACAACGATGAAAGATGACATCGCACCGCCGGACGACATCGACGTCGTTGTCGTTCCGCGCAGCAGCGACCTTGGCGGAGGGTTCGTCGTGCAGCGCGCGCTGCCGTCCGCGGGGCGTCGCATGGTCGGGCCGTTCGTGTTCTTCGATCAGATGGGACCGACGGTACTCGCAGCGGGCAATGGCATTGACGTGCGCCCGCATCCGCACATCGGACTCGCAACCGTCACCTATCTCTTCAGCGGCGAAATCCTGCATCGCGACAGTCTCGGCAGCGTGCAGGCGATTCGTCCCGGTGCGGTCAACTGGATGACAGCGGGCAGTGGCATTGTTCATTCGGAACGTACGCCATCGGAATTGCGCGATATCGAAAAACCGTTGTTCGGCATCCAGGTATGGGTGGCCCTGCCGGAAGCACACGAAGAAACGGCGCCGACGTTCATTCATCACGCCAAGGATGCGCTGCCCGTCATCGACGGTGACGGTGCGCGCGTGCGCTTGATCGTCGGGTCGCTGTTCGGCGAGCACGCACCCGTGCAGACGTTTTCGGAGATGTTCTATGCGGACGCGATCCTGGAGGCGGGTGCGACGCTGGTCCTGTCCGCCGAACATGAGGAACGCGCGGTGTACGTTGTCGAAGGCCGCGTGCAGACCGGGCATGCCACGTTCGATGCGGGCCGCCTCATCGTGTTCAAAGCCGGCGCGCCGGTTACGTTGCGCGTGCCGTCACGCGCGCGCTTGATGTTGCTGGGCGGCGCAGCGATGGAGAGTCAGCGGCATGTCTGGTGGAATTTCGTGTCGAGTTCGCGCGAGCGCATCGAGCAGGCCAAGGCCGACTGGCGCGCAGGAAAATTCACGCCGGTGCCCGGTGAAACCGAATTCATTCCGTTGCCCGGCGACAATCCGCCACCCGTAAAATATCCCTGAATGCGGTGCGAGAAAAAAACATGACAGATCGTGAAACGACAACACACTGGCCGGAACTTCCATCGCCGGATGCATGGGGCGATACGTACACAACCTTGCACATGTGGCTGCAGATCGCCGGCAAGATCCGGCTGGAACTGTCGCCGTGGACGAATCATTCCTGGGGTTCGGCGCTGTACCTTACCGCCAGCGGTTTCACCACGTCTCCCGTTCCCTGCGAAACCGGCACGTTCGAGATCGTGTTCGATTTCGTGAATCACGAACTGCGCATCACGACATCCGACGGGCGTGAACGCGACATTCCCCTGGAAGCGATGACAGTCGCGGATTTCTATCGCAAGGTGATGGCGGCGCTGGAGGAGCTGGATGTCGAAGTGGCAATTTTTACGCGGCCCGCGGAAGTCCCCGAAGCGATACGTTTCGAGCGTGACAACAAACATGCGAGTTACGACGCGGAAACCGTCAATCGTGTCTGGCGCGCTTTCGTGCAGGCCGATCGCGTCTTCAAGGTCTTTCGTGCCGGTTTCTTCGGCAAGGCGAGTCCCGTGCATGTCTTCTGGGGCGCATTCGATCTTGCGGCCACGCGATTTTCCGGACGCACCGCGCCGCTGCATCCGGGTGGCGCGCCGAATTGCGCCGACTGGGTGATGCAGGAAGCATATTCACATGAACTGGCGAGCGCCGGGTTCTGGCCGGGCGCCGGTCTTGGCGAAGCGGCGTTCTACGCGTACGCCTGGCCGGAACCACCGGGTTACGCTGCACACAAGGCCGTGCCGGATGCTGCTTGTTACTCGGAAACATTGAAGGAATTCATTCTGCCGTACGAAGCCGTTCGCACGGCGGAGAACCCCGATGCGACCTTGCTCGCGTTCCTGCAATCCACGTATGAAAACGCGGCGGACCTCGGGCAGTGGGACAGGCGCGCGCTGGAGCCGGGCAGCGCGGCGAGCTTCTGCAAGACATTTTGATAGCGGGCGCCACGCCTCACGCCGCATTCCACCATGCCTGCATCATCAGCACGAGAGCATAGGCAACCGCTGTCGCCGCCAGCCCGCTGGCGAGGCTGATCCAGAAACCGACGCCGTGCCGGAGCAGGATGGGCAGCACGATGAACAGCAGCAAGGACGGCAGTACCAGCCAGATGATATCCGTCGAGAATGTGGCGAGCCGCGCGGTGTCCTTTGTCTCCAGATAGATCCAGATCATCGCCAGCACAGAGATGGTCGGTACCGATGCGAGCACGGCACCCGCTGTGGTCGAGCGTTTCGCGAGTTCCGAGACCAGCACGACGATGAACGCCGTGATGGCGTACTTGGTGACGAGATAGGTCATGTCGCCTGCTCCATGTAAAGGTTCTTCGGCACGGTACGACGCAAACAACGACCGTGGATACGAATGCATCACTGGATGCCCGGAGTACCGGGCATGACGGCAAGAACGTGGCGAAGGACTGCGGGCGCTCCGGGGTGCCGGCATGGTTTCCTCGGTTGGGAAATCCAGCGGGGAACACGGCGAGTCATGACATGACACCCAACCGGCCCCGAGCCTTTTGCCCGCTACAAAACCGTTCGTCGGCCCTGGTTGACATCGTTCGATCAACATTCATACTAGTCGGTATGTTTCTCCCAAGGCCGTCTTGATGAGTTCTCCCGTACACCGCCGCGATCCCGACCAGACCCGCCAGGACATCCTCGATGCGGCGTTCGAGGAAATCCACGTCAAGGGTTTCCGGAGCGCGAGCCTGGACAACATCCTGAAGAAGACCGGCGTCACCAAGGGCGCGCTGTACCACCATTTCCCGAACAAGGCGGAACTGGGCTACGCAGTGCTGGATGAAATGATCATGCCGCACTACTACCAGGACTGGCGCCCGCTGCTGGACGAGACCCGCGATCCGCTGGATGCGCTCATTGGCGTCATCGAGCACGTCTGCGCCGAGCGCGTGAACGAGTTCCTGGTGATGGGTTGCCCCGTCAACAATCTCGTGCAGGAAATGTCCGGTCTGGACGAAGGTTTTCGCAAGCGCCTGCTGATCATGCTGGACGCCTGGGTCGGCGCGATTGAAAAAGCGCTGCGGCGCGGTCAGGCACAGGGTTCCGTGCGCAGCGACATCGATCCCACCGACAGCGCGCGCATGATCGTGTCCACATTCCAGGGCAGCGCGGGTCTTGCGAAGTGTTCGCAGGACGGCGACGTTTTTCGCGACTGCATGCGCTCGCTGATTCGCTATTGCGAGGGATTGCGCAGCGCAAAATGAACCGTCCCTTTTTTTGCCGAAATACATACCAACCAGTACGAATGTGACAACAACAACAGGAAATCTCACATGAACGAACTCGCCCGGAAACTGGACGCGTTGACGTCCGCCTACGGTGCCTGGATTTATCGCTGGCGCTGGCTGGTGCTGCTCGCCAGCTTCGCGTTCATCGCGCTAGCGGGAGCGGGTGCAGGCAATCTCACTTTCAAGAACGACTATCGCGTGTTCTTCAGCAAGGAGAACCCGCAATTGCAGGCGTTCGAGCAACTGCAGAACGTCTACACGAAGAACGATGTCGTGCTGTTCGTCGTCACGCCTGAGGACGGCGACATTTTTACGCCGGAATCACTCACGGCGATCAAGGAACTGACGGACGCCGCGTGGCAGTTGCCGTACTCGCTGCGCGTCGATTCGCCGACGAACTTCCAGCACACACGCGCCGACGGCGATGATCTCGTCGTCGAGGATCTCGTCGCTGACCCGACCGCACTCGATGCCGCCGCGCTGGAGTACGTGCGCGACATCGCGTTAAACGAACCGCTGCTTGTGAACCGGCTCGTTGCGGCGGACTCGCGCGTTGCCGGTGTCGCCGTCACTTTCCAGATGCCGGAACAATCGCCCGCGGAAATGCCGGAAGCGGCTGCCGCGGCGCGCGCACTCGTCGAGGACATCGTGACGCGTCATCCATCCGTCGACATCCGCCTGACCGGCGGCGTGATGCTCAACAATGCGTTCTTCGAATCGAGCATGCAGGACAGCACCACGCTGGTGCCCGCGATGTACGGCATCATCATCCTCACCATGCTGCTGCTGTTGCGCTCCTTCCCGGCCGTGTTCGCGACCGTGCTAATGATCATCGCCTCCGTCGCCACGGCCATGGGCGCCGCCGGCTGGGCCGGTATTTTCCTGTCACCGCCATCCGCATCCGCGCCCACCATCATCACCACGCTCGCTGTTGCCGACGCCGTACACATCCTGGTGACGTTGTTCGCCGGCATGCGCAAGGGCATGTCAAAACGTGACGCACTGATCTACAGCCTGCGGCTGAACATGCAGCCCGTATTCCTGACCAGCCTCACTACCGCGGTCGGTTTCCTGACCATGAATTTTTCCGACGCGCCGCCGTTCCGCGATCTCGGCAACATCACCGCGGTCGGCGTGCTGGCGGCGTGGCTGTTCTCGATGACACTGCTGCCGGCGCTGATCGCGATACTGCCCGTGCGCGCATCGAAATCCGCTGTGACGTTCAACGGCAGCATGGAAGCGCTCGCGGACTTCGTGATTCGCCGGCGCAAGCCGCTGGTGATCGGCATGCTCGCCGCGTCGGTCGCGGTGCTGGCATGGATTCCGAAAAACGAGCTGTCGGATGAATTCGTGCGCTACTTCGACGAGCGCGTGGCGTTCCGCGTGGATTCGGATTACACGGCGCAGAATCTCACCGGCATCTATCAACTGCAGTTCTCGCTGCCCGCGACCGAATCGGGTGGCATTGCGGATCCGGATTACCTGCAAGACCTCGCGAAGTTCTCCGACTGGCTGCGCGCGCAGCCCGAAGTCATGCATGTGCTCACGCTGAGCGACATGTACACGCGGCTCAACCGCAACATGCACGGCGACGACGACGCCTGGTATCGCTTGCCGGAAGACCGCGAACTCGCCGCGCAATACCTGTTGCTGTACGAAATGTCGCTGCCATTCGGGCTGGACCTCAACAACCAGGTGAACGTCGACAAGTCCGCAACGCAGCTGGTTGCGACACTGCACGAGATCGACAGCGTCGCCATTCGCGACGTCGCGGCGCGTGCCGAAAACTGGCTGGCGGAAAATACGCCGTCCATGCACGCCTATGCGTCCAGCCCTGCCGTGATGTTCAGTCACATTTCCGAGCGCAACATCAGGAGCATGATCGGCGGCACGCTGCTCGGTATCTTCATCATCGCCGTGATCCTGATCATCGCATTGCGCAGCGTGCGCATCGGCGTGCTCAGTCTGCTGCCGAACCTGCTGCCCGCCGGGCTCGCGTTCGGCATATGGGGAATGTTTGTCGGGCAGGTGAACATGGCGGTATCCGTGGTCATCGGCATGACGCTCGGCATTGTCGTCGACGATTCCGTGCATTTTCTTTCGAAGTATCTGCGCGCGCGGCGCGAAGAAGGCCTGGATGCCGAGGCCGCGATTCGCTATGCGTTTTCGTCGGTGGGCGTGGCGCTGATCGTGACGACGATAATCCTGGTTGCCGGTTTCGCAGTGCTCGCGATGTCGAGCTTCGCCATCAACTCCGCGATGGCAAAGATGACAGCGATTGCCATCGTGCTGGCGCTGGTCGCGGATTTTCTGCTGCTGCCGCCGTTGCTGCTGGCCATCGATGGCCGGCGCGAGCGCGCGGCGCTGCCGGGCCTTGCCGTTACCGGCGATGCCCGGTCCTGAATTTCAATTAATGAATTCCAATTAAAAAGTAAAAGGAGATATTGAAATGAATCGTTACCGTATTCGTACTCCGCAAATTGCGTTGCTTGTTGCACTTGCGTTCACCGCCGCGCTACCCGTGCAAGCGGAAACCCCCGAAGAAAAAGGTATTGCGATCGAACAGGAACGCGATCGCCGCGATACCGGCTGGGGCGATTCCAGCGTCACGCTGAAAATGGTTCTGCGCAACCGGCATGGCGAAGAGAGCACGCGGCTGCTGCGCAATCGTTCGCTGGAAAACACCACCGACGGCGACTGGGCATTGATCGTGTTCGATGAACCGCGCGACGTCGAAGGCACCGCGCTGCTGTCGTACACGCACAAGCAGGGTTCCGACGACCAGTGGCTGTATTTGCCGGCGCTGAAGCGCGTCAAGCGCATTGCCTCGAACAACAAGTCGGGCCCGTTCATGGGCAGCGAATTCGCGTACGAGGATCTGTCGTCGCAGGAGCCGGAGAAATACACCTACCGCTGGCTGCGCGATGAAAATCTTGGTGGTGTCGATTACTTCGTGGTCGAACGCGATCCGGTGGACGTGAACTCGGGCTACTCGCTGCAGGTAGTGTGGCTGGACAAGACGGAATACCGGCCGTTCAAGGTCGAGTATCACGACCGCAAGAACACGCTGCTGAAGACGCTGGTTTTCCACGACTACCAGCAGTACCTCGACCGGTACTGGCGCGCATCGCGCATGGAAATGGTGAACCACCAGACGGGCAAGGGCACGGTGCTGCATTTCTCCGACTACCGCTTCGGCAACGGTTACAGCGCGGCGGATTTCAGCCAGAGCAGCCTGCAGAAGGCGCGTTGACATGCAGCGAAAACTTCACGCGCTGGCTGCGGCAATCCTGTCGTTGCCAGTGCTCGCAGGCGCGAACGATCTCTCGCTGCAACTCGATGTCGCGTATCGCTGGTTCCCGCAGGAGCCGGCCGATCCGCGGCAGTATTCGGATGATGGCTTCGTGAAGCTGCGCGCGGAATGGTTTCACGACTGGAACGACGGCGACACGCGCGTCGTTGCGACGCCGACCGTGCGCTGGCGCCAGGCCGACGACGGCACGACGCGCACGGATGGCGATTTCGAAGAGCTGTACTGGCGGCACACTGTCGGCGCGAACGATTTCTATGCCGGCGCGCGCAAGCTGTTCTGGGGCGTGACGGAATCGGTACATCTTGTTGATATCGTCAATCAGACGGACGTGATCGAGGATGTCGATGGCGAAGACAAGCTCGGCCAGCCGATGGTGCAGTGGTCATCGCAACACGAGTGGGGCGATGTCGACGTGATCCTCATGCCGTACTTTCGTGAACGCCGTTTCCCGGGCACGGAAGGGCGCTTGCGGCCGGGACTGCCGGTTTCGAACGACGCGATCTACGAGTCATCGGATGAGGAAAATCATCTCGACGCCGCAGTGCGCTGGAGCCGTTACGTCGGCGACTGGGACATTGGTCTTTCGCATTTTTCCGGCACGGCGCGCGAACCGTTGTTCGTATTGGCTCCGAGTGGCGATGAGTTGCAGCCGTACTACGCACAGCTCGAACAGACGGGGCTCGACGTGCAGGCGACGAAAGGCGGCTGGCTGTGGAAACTCGAAGCCGCAAGCCGTTACCAGCTTGGTGAGCGCAGCACGCGCGCGGCAGGCGGTTTCGAATACACGTTCTACGGCGTCACTGACGAGGGTGCGGATCTCGGCGTGATTGCCGAATACCTGTTCGATGATCTCGGCGACCGCGCAACGACGCCGTTCGAAGACGACGTGTTCGTCGGCGCGCGGCTCGCGTTCAACGACGTGCAGGGTTCCGAAGTGCTGGCGGGCGTGATACTCGATCGCGAAGACGACGCACGTTTCTGGTCCGTGGAAGCGAGCCGCAGGCTCGGCGAGCGCTTCAAGCTCTCGCTCACCGCGCGTATCTTCAGCGGGCTGGTACCCGCCGATGTTCTCTACAGCTACCGCAACGAAGATTTCGTAACGGTCAATCTCGCGACGTATTTCTGACGCGAAGAGGAGTAATTCAATGATCCGAATCCTGCAGTGGTATTTCGCGTATCTGGCGCGCTTCATGCCGCGCGTCTCCACGCGCCTTGCGGTGCGTCTGTTTCTGACGCCGGGCCGCTATCCCGTGCAATCCGCCGCCGGCCGCGAACTGCTTGCGTCCGCCGAGCGCCGCACGCTGCTTACCGACGCAGGCAGTATTGTCGTGTATCGCTGGCGCAGTGCCGGTCCGCGCGTGCTCGTGTTGCACGGCTGGTCCGATTGCGCAGCGAATCTCGGCGAACTCGTCCGCCGCCTGCTCGATGAAGGCTACGACGTGACCGCGCCCGATCTACCGGCGCATGGCGCATCATCGGGAAAGCGCACCAACATGCGCGAATGGCTGCTCGCCATACGCACGCTCGCCGTGAATACCGCTGACTGGCACGCCGTCGTCGCGCATTCGCTGGGCGCGTTCGCGGCAGCAACGGCAACGCGGCGCGATGTGCCGCAGTACGGTCCCGCCGTAAGAACCGACCGGCTGGTGCTGATCGCGCCGCCCAACCGTTCGATGGACATGCTGCGGATGTTCGGCGGCTTTCTCTCCATTCCCGCAGACATACTCGCTAGTGCGGAAAGGGAACTGAGCCTGATCATCCACGCGCAGTTCAGTGCCTTTTCAACCGCGCACGCCGTCGCGGAGTTTTCCGGCGATGCCATGATCATTCACGATCGTGACGATCAGCGCGTGCCGTTCACGCACTTCGAAGCCATACGCAACACGGCGCCGAATCATTACCACGTCGAAACCAGCGGTCTCGGGCATCGCCGGCTGCTCGCGGACGACGCCACCTTGAACGCGATTGTCGGGTTCCTGGACGGGAGCCCGACGGAAGTCGCGCGCATGTCCGCGTAACACATGCGCAGTCATTGAACGGAACCGGATTCCGCGACAATAAACAGATCAACAAAAATTTCAGGAGCAACACATGAACGTCGTCAATCTTGCAGAAAAGCTGGCAACTTTTTCCGAACACTGGCAGCCGCGAACCGTGGGTGTGTTCAACAGCTTCGATCTCATGGTCGTGAAAGCAAAGGGCGAATTTGTCTGGCATACGCACGATGACACCGACGACTTCTTCCTGGTCATCAAGGGCAAGCTCACCATCGAGATGCGTGATCGCAACGTTGTACTCGGGCCGGGCGACATGTTCGTCGTGCCCAGGGGCGTCGAGCACCGGCCCGTCGCGGAAGAAGAAGTGCATATGCTGCTGGTGGAGCCGTCGGGTACGCCGAATACCGGTGATACGGCGACGGCGGCGATACGCAGGGTTATTTGAGGCATCACGAACGTCCCCGGGAAACCGGGGGCTCTCGCTCTTGCTTCTCACTATTCGCTCGCCCCTAGCGTCCCTGCGATTTTTTATCTTTTCACAAAGACTCGTATCGGCCGACTTAACCCCTTAATTTTCCTGATACTCTTGCTATTTTTATCTTTTCATTTATCTTTTCACGATGACAACTGTCACTGACCTCATCAATGTATTGCACCGCAACGGGGTCACCGGGGGCGGCGACCTTGTACGCCTGCTGGAGACCAGCCCGGCCACGCTCTCCCGGCTTGTTCGTGCCGCTGGCAACCAGGTTGTCCGCCTCGGCCGAACCCGCGGGGTGCGCTACGGCTTGCTGGACGAGATACCGACCGTCGGCAGCGTACTGCCCGTCTGGGAGATCGACGGTCAGGGCGACGCTCAGCCGTTCGGCAATCTTTCCGTTCTGCGCGGGCCGGCGTGTTGGCTGGAGTTCGATGCGGGCGGTCGCTTTTACGAAGGTCTCCCGCCCTTCATTGCGGACATGGCGCCACAGGGATACCTCGGCCGCGCGTTTCCCGAGCGCTTCCCGGAGCTGGACCTGCCCCAGCGCATCGCCGATTGGAGCGACCGGCATCAGCTGCAGGCTGTCGCGCGCCGTGGCGAGGACGTCGCCGGCAACCTGGTGCTTGGTGAAGAATCCATGGACCGCTTTCTCACGCGCAGCATACGGACTACCGTGCCCGACGATTACCCGGAAATCACGCGCAACCTGGCGCGTCTCGGGGCAGGATCTTCCGCGGCGGGCGAATACCCGAAGTTCACCGTGTTCGATGGCGAGCACCACCTCATCGTCAAATTCACGAGCGGCGACACATCGCCTGCCGATCGTCGCTGGCGTGACCTGCTGGCATGTGAATGCATTGCCTCTGAAGTGCTCACGGCCGCCGGATACGACGCGGCGCGCATGCGCATTCGCGACGTGGGCGATCAACGCTTCCTCGAAGTGGAGCGCTTCGATCGCATCGGCGCGCGCGGGCGCCGCGGCGCGCTCTCCATGGCAGCACTCGATGACGATTTGTACGGGCAGCGCGACAACTGGATAGCGGCGGCACGCCGCCTCGGCATTGATGGCCTTTTGCCCGAGGCCGACGTCGAGCAGGTGCGGTTTCTCGAAACGTTCGGTCAGTTGATTGGAAACACCGATCGCCACTTCGGCAACATCACGTTCTTCTGGGAGCCGCGCCCTCATGAACGCCTTCGGCTTGCGCCCGTATACGACATGCTGCCGATGATGTTCGCGCCGGCCACCGGCGGCATGGTGGTCGATCGTGAGCTGCAGGTACGGCCACCGACAAGCGTGCTGCTGCCCGCCTGGCGTGAAGCGCTGCGGTGTGCACGGGATTACTGGTCGGCGGTCGCCCATGACGTGCGCGTGAGCGACGAGTTTCAGGGCGTCGCGCGCGCAGCGCTGGATGCCCTGCATTTTCACTGACTTCGTCGCGCCAGCAGCGGCTCTGCTTTCCGCTCTTACTACTCACTGTTCACTGATCACGAGTCACTCCGCGCCAGCGGCTCACTTCTCGCCGGCAATGTAGCGATCTTCGAGTGCTTCGAGCTGGTCGTGATCCTCGTTCATGCGACTCCCGAAGAAATGCGCGACTTCCGCGGAGAAGAGTTCGGCGGCAGTTGCGAGCGCGTTGGCTTTCAGCAGGGCGCGACGGGAGATGTCGTTGGAGACGTCTTCGCGGATGACGTCGACGAGCGCGATGCAGAGCCCATGCAATGTGTAGGCGGAATGGGATGGGAGGAGGGGGAAGGTTTCGGGTTGATCGGACATGGTTGCTTCCTTGCAGTTGGGTTGAGTCGTGGGGTTGGCTGCGATAGTAGTTGTCGAAGGTGTCGTTCTCGGCGTGATCGGGGATCTGTATCGAAGCCGTCATTCCCGGTACTCCGGGCATGGTCCCCGCGGTTGGGGAATTCCAGTAAGAAAACCTATTTTTCCAAAAGCGGTTCCGCCTGCCTTTGCAAGGCCGAGGCGGGTCCATTTTGTTTCGGCAAAAATGGACGAAAACCATCTGATCAGTTGGTGCGCCGCCTGTATCGAAGCCGTCATTTTCGTGTAATCGAGAACTCTATCGAAGCCGTCATTCCCGGTACTCCGGGAATCCAGGAGTCCTTCGTCTGTAGTCGCGATAAACGAAACGCTTTTTCGTCCGTTGCTCGTCGAATCGGCTATCGCATGAACTATAAAAAGCCGGTTCCGCCTGCCTTTGCAAGGCCGAGGCGGGTCCATTTTGTTTCGGCAAAAATGGACGAAAACCATCTCCCCGGTCGGCATTGTTCATTCAAATGAGACCTGCGGTGCTCGACGAATGCGGACACACTCGGCAACTCGCCGGTCAAGCCTTCGCTCCACTCGACTTGTCACGGGCTCGGCACTCCTCGTTGCTTCGCGACGGACGCGACTTCGGGAATACCTCGTCGCTTCCTGCTGCGCACCCGCGCACGTCTCCACTCCTCGGTCTGCCTCCAACGGGTTCAAAAGCAAAAGCGCCGGCCTTGTCGCCTTCGTATAGCCGACGCGTAAACATGATTCCGTTGATGCTTCGGTGCGCTCTTTGTTGCTTGCTCGAACTTCCCCGAAGCAGGCCTGGCAACTGGGCTTCGACAGCACCAGGCGAAGCTGCTCCCTCTCCCTCCGGGAGAGGGTCGGGGAGAGGGGCTCTTCGCCCGTCGCTCTTCCGGCCTTGCCTTTGCCCTTACTAGTCACTTGTTACTATTCACTAGTCACTGCGCTCTGCGCACAACACCGACCTCCACGCCCACCAGTTCGGCGAACTGTTCCTTGGCCATGACAGGGACAGCAGATAAAAGGGCGAGCGCGGGCGTGCCGGAACGTTCCATGTCGGCTAGACTCACACACACGGAAAAGAGGGCTGGAAGACATGTTGCTGGACGACATACGAACAAACCGACAGGCAATTCTCGCCTTGAGCGAGCGATTCGGCGCGCGCCGCGTGCGCGTCTTCGGTTCCGTAGCGCGCGGTGAAGAGCGCCCCAACAGCGACGTCGATTTCCTCGTCGAGTTCGATCGTGGATACGACCTTTTCGAACAGCGACTGCCACTTGTGGACGAGCTTGAGAACCTGTTGCATCGGCATGTCGAAGTGATTCCGGAGCACGAACTCAATCGCCACATCCGGGATCGCGTGCTGAGCGAGGCCGTGGAGTTGTGAGCAAGGATTGGCAGGCATACGCCCGACACATCCTCGATGCCATAGCGAAACTCCGGCGCATCGAGGCGCGCGGCGACCTGAGCCAGGACGAAGTCCTGTACGACGCGGCTCTTCGGAATCTCCAGACCCTCTCGGAAGCAACCCAACTGCTGCCGGAAGACAAGAAGGCGCGCTACAGCCAGATTCCGTGGCGTGAGATCAGCGGGTTTCGAAACATCCTTGTGCACAACTACCTCGGTGAAATTGATCCGCTTACCGTGCAAACAGTCATCGAACGACATCTGGCGCCGCTGGAAGAATGTCTCCGCGCAATGCTGAACGACGAGCCCGCCTGACACCGGCCATACCAAACTTCGACAGCACCCGCCGAAGCTGCTCCCTCTCCCTCCGGGAGAGGGCCGGGTGAGGGGCTCTTCGCCCGTCGCTCTTCCGGCCTTGCCTTTGTCCTTACTAGTCACTTGTCACTATTCACTAGTCACTGCGCTCCGCGCCTAGCACCTTCCATACACCGCCGGCTCCTCTTTAATAAGGAATCCCGATTCCGAATCTTTCACCAGGCAACGCGCCTGTAGGGCGGCCACATTCACCAGCCTGTGCCGCCCGATCTTCAGAGCCGGCAGATGTCCCCGATCCAGCATTCCCCGCACAACGCCGACCTCCACGCCCACCAGTTCGGCGAAGCGTTCCTTGGTCATTACGGGTACGGCAGATAAAAGGGCGAGCGCGGACGTGCCGGGACGTTCCATGTCGGCTAGACTCCAGTCACTTTGGATCACAGTAAAACACTATACCCACGTACGGATACACCTTCAGGCTAGTATAGCCATATATGGATACATTGCAATGCACATTGGCGAAAAAATTAGAAAACTCAGGGAAGAAGAATTAGAGATGGGACGGGCCGAATTTTCGGAAGTTACGGGAATTCCAAAGCAGACGTTGATCAAGATCGAACAAGGTCAGACTGACCCTAGGGTTAGTACGTTGCTAAAAATTACGGATCGCTATCCAGAATATGTGTCTTGGCTTATCTCGACTAAATCGGATTTCAAGACAAAACAGATACGTCCAAAGCAGTGATATCGCGAGCGCTGTTAAAGCGCCAAGGCCCTGCTAAACCCGAAAAATTGAATCGATGACTTTACGGCAAAAAAATATTCGCACACTAGACATACGCCTCCTCGATGACATCTTCGAGATGGGCGACGGCTACGTACTGGACTTCAGCAATCGGACTTTCGCGGAGTTCTTTGACGAGGAGCTCGGAATCGATATTGACGATTCTCGCTACTCCGTGGAGGGAGGTAGCAAGGCGAAGCGCCTTAGGTGTTTTTTAAAGGTGTGTGAAGCGAGCTTGGCAGTCCGTGCATTGATGGCTTTGTGGCAGTACCGAAATGTTTCTCGCCGTCGGCGTGGGATCACGGAACGCGACGATGAACTGGAAGAAGAGTTCTATTTGCTCATCGAGCGCTTGGGTGGCACGCGTCCGGCACCCAAGACGAAAACTAGCTCCCAGGTTTCGACGTCAACCTCGCTTGCTCCCGCCCTATGCCAGTCTCTCAAGATGAAATTGGTGGAAGTTAGCCAGCTTGAACCGCAAGAGCGCGGATATGCTTATGAACGTTTTCTGAGAGAGCTCTTCGATGCAAATGGGCTCTCGCCACGTGCATCGTTCCGGTTGGTTGGAGAACAAATCGACGGCAGTTTTGAGCTGTCGAGAGAGACATATCTTTTGGAGGCGAAGTGGAGAGCTCCTCAGACTGGGTCGGCCGACTTATGGGCGTTCAACGGTAAAGTTGAAGAGAAGGCAGCTTGGTCTCGCGGACTTTTTGTCAGTGATAGCGGGTTTACGCCTGACGGGCTAAAGGCATTCGGGCGAGGTAAGCGCGTTGTTTGTATGGACGGTCTTGATCTGTTTGAAATGCTGGACAGAAATATTTCTTTATCGGAGGTGATGTCAAGAAAGGTGAGGCGCGCAGCCGAGAGTGGCGAACCGTTTGTCCGTGTTCGCGAACTTTTCTCTTAACAAGAGCAGGATAACCGACTATGGAATACTTCATTGCTCTAGTCGCTACTCACGCTAGCACCCTGATAGCCTTGTGAACCGCCCCGGGATTCTCGGAGGCTCCTGATCTTGAGAGAATGGAGCCATGACAAACAAAAGCAAACGATTTTCACCGGAAGTGAACCGCCCCGGTTTTATCGGAGGCTGTTTCGTTTGAGTCACGCCGCGATGGCGGACTCGCCAAGGTTCGCATAGTACTCATCTTCAACTTCTATCGGTGGCCGGTTCCCGATCGGTTCAAGTAAT